>Ga0214919_10001507_pt1 | contig 37943 bp, 30 predicted proteins | sample LL1503_MetaG_FD_177994 | JGI IMG/M metagenome (GOLD analysis project Ga0214919, IMG submission 177994) | Freshwater microbial communities from Lake Lanier, Atlanta, Georgia, United States - LL-1503 | ecosystem: Environmental > Aquatic > Freshwater > Lake | place: USA: Georgia | collected...
GACGATATTTGAAGATTTCACGGAACCTCCATAAAGAATTCTCATCGCAGCGGCAATCTCTGGCGAACCAATTGTTTCAATCTCTTCGCGAATAGCGGCGCAGACTTCTTGAGCATCTTCCGGTGTTGCAGTCTTACCTGTACCGATTGCCCATACTGGTTCATATGCAATAACAATTTTCTTTAGTTCAGGCTTTGTGAGACCTTCAAGTCCGCCACGAATTTGGCGGATGACATGTGAAACATGTGTTCCTGATTCACGAATTGGTAGCTCTTCTCCGACACAAAAAATCGGCGTTAGTTCATTAGCTAGAGCTGCTTTGATTTTGCGGTTAATAAGTGCGTCGCTCTCTTGATGAATCGCGCGACGTTCTGAGTGACCGAGCACAACGAATGTGCAACCAAGTTTTGCAAGCATTGAGCCTGAAATATCTCCGGTAAAGGCACCTGATGCATCAGGAGACATATCTTGTGCACCGTAGAGAAGGCGGAGACGATCTCCATCAACAAGAGTTTGGATTGAGCGAATATCCGTAAATGGAGGAATGATTGCAACATCAACTGCGTCGTAATCCTTATCGTCGAGGCTGTAGACAAGTTTTTGCGCAACCGCAATTGCTTCAAGATGATTCAGATTCATCTTCCAATTACCTGCCATCAGTGGCTTACGCATGTATTGCTCCTTTATAGATTATTGGATTACTGCAGATCTAAAGCAACTAAACCAGGAAGTTCTTTACCCTCAAGATACTCAAGGGATGCTCCTCCACCTGTCGAAATATATCCGAAATCAGAATCTGCGAAACCAAGCGCTCGAACAGCTGCTGCTGAGTCTCCCCCACCAACGACTGAGATACCCGAAACCTTAGTAAGTGCTTCTGCGATAACTTTTGTCCCCTGAGCAAATGCAGCAAATTCGAATACTCCCATAGGACCATTCCAGAACACTGTTTTGCATTTCTCAATTGCTTCCGCAAAATCCTTTGCAGACTCAGGTCCGATATCTAGTCCCATTTGATCTGCAGGAATTGCATCTGCGCTAACAAGAGTCGCTGGTGCATCTGCTGAAAACGTTGGTGCTACAAGAATGTCAGTAGGCAAATGAAGTTCTACGCCATTTTTTGCAGCTTGCGCGATGAGATCTTTTACTGTGGGAATCAAATCTCTTTCAACAAGTGATGAGCCAATCTCTTTGCCTTGGGCTGCAAGGAATGTAAAGACCATTCCCCCACCAATAGCCATGACATTGACCTTGTCTAAAAGATTTGAAATAACTGCAATCTTGTCTGAAACTTTTGCTCCACCAAGGACGACTCCGTATGGCTTGTCAGGACTTTGGGTGAGCTTCTTGAGAACTTCGACCTCTGCAGATACAAGAAATCCTGCTGCATGTGGAAGCAACTTTGGAAGATCGTAAACGGAAGCATGCTTGCGATGGACCGCACCGAAACCATCACCTACATAAAAATCTGCAAGTGTTGCTAATTCGGCTGCAAGAAGAGCGCGCTCGCTCTCCTCTTTACTTGTTTCAGCTGCGCTATATCGAATATTTTCTAGAAGCAAGATCTTTCCTGCTTTCAAATTCTGCGCACTCTTTGTTACTTCACTTCCAGTTACTTCTCCAGGAAAAATAATTTCCTTACCTAGAAGTTCGCCAAGTCGAAGTGCAACTGGTGCAAGAGATAACTCTGGCTTTGCTTCGCCCTTCGGTCTTCCCAAGTGGGCCGCGATAACAATCGAGGCGCCCTTTTCAAGAAGAGCTTTTATCGTTGGAAGCGAAGCTTTGATACGTCCATCATCTGTAATTACTCCATTCTTCAATGGAACATTGAGATCACAACGTAGAAAGACTCGCTTTCCAACGAGTTCAAGTGATGCAAAATCTTGCATTAAAGAGTTTTGCCTACATAGGTAATGAGATCAACGAGGCGATTTGAATAACCCCATTCGTTGTCATACCAACCAACAACCTTTACTTGGTTGCCAATTACCTTTGTAAGACCAGAATCAAATACGCAAGAAGAAGGATCTGTGACGATATCTGAAGAGACGATTGGATCTTCTGTGTATGAAAGGTATCCCTTGAGTTCGCCAAGTGATGCAGCCTTCATAGCAGCATTGATCTCTGCAGCAGTTGCTTCCTTTGCAAGCTCTACAGTGAGGTCAGTTGCAGAACCAGTTGGAACAGGAACGCGCATTGCGTAACCATCTAGCTTTCCCTTTAGTTCTGGAAGAACCAATGAAATTGCCTTTGCAGCACCTGTTGATGTTGGAATCATATTTGTTGCTGCAGCACGTGCACGACGTAGATCCTTGTGTGGGAAGTCTAAAATAACCTGGTCATTTGTATATGCGTGAATAGTGGTCATGAGGCCTTTTACGATTCCCCAATTATCATTGAGAACCTTTGCCATTGGTGCAAGACAGTTTGTTGTACATGACGCATTTGAAATCACGTGGTGCTTTGATCCATCGTAATTCTTATGATTTACGCCCATAACGATGGTTATATCTTCATCTGTTGCGGGAGCTGAAATAATTACCTTCTTAGCACCTGCAGTGATGTGCTTCTTTGCATCCGCTGCCTTAGTGAAGTGACCAGTTGATTCAATTACTACATCTGCTCCCACCGATGCCCATGGCAAATTTGCTGGGTCGCGTTCTGCAAAAACTTTGATTGTCTTTCCGCCAACTGTGATGCTCTCATCTGTGAATGTGACGTCTAGTCCAAGGCGACCAAGAATTGAGTCGTATTTGAGAAGGTGGGCAAGAGTTGCATTGTCAGTAAGGTCGTTGATTCCAACGATGTTGATCTCTGGGTTAGTAAGGCTTGCGCGAAAGAAGTTGCGTCCGATGCGTCCGAAGCCATTGATTCCTACATTTATCATTAGTGATTCCTCGCTTAAAAGTGTGGCGACTAAATTCGAAATTATTTAGTACGCGAATATGACAAATAAACTGCCACAACACTGGGGTCGTGGCTCATCCTATCAGTGGAAAGTGGACTACTCCCCGAGTAAATCAGGCGAAAGGCCCGCTTCAGTGTCAGGAATTCCAAGATCATTGGCTCGCTTATCAGCCATTGCAAGGAGGCGACGAATGCGTCCTGCAATTGCATCTTTCGTCATTGCTGGAGTTGCAAGTGAACCCAACTCTTCAAGGCTTGCTTGCCCGTGGTTAATGCGTAGTTCACCCGCCTCTTTGAGATGTTCTGGAATCGTTTCGCCAAGAATCTCCATTGCACGTTGTACGCGAGCTGCTGCAGCAACTGCTGCTCTAGCTGAGCGACGCAGATTCGCATCATCAAAATTTGCTAAGCGATTTGCTGTTGCACGAACTTCACGACGCATGCGTCGCTCTTCCCATGCCAAGACACTTTCGTGGGCACCAAGTCGAGTGAGCAAAACTCCAATGGCATCACCATCTCGAATAACAACGCGATCAACACCGCGGACTTCGCGAGCTTTCGCAACGATACCCAAACGTCGAGCAGCGCCAACGAGTGCAAGGGCCGCCTCTGGTCCAGGACACGTAATTTCAAGGGAAGAAGAGCGGCCTGGTTCAGTCAGGGAACCATGTGCAATAAAAGCACCGCGCCATGCAGCCTCTGAATCACATGTTGCCGCAGAGACAACTTGCGGAGGAAGTCCTCGAACCGGGCGACCTTGCGCATCGACTAATCCTGTTTGGCGAGCTAGTGCTTCACCTTCATTTATAACGCGAACAACATAACGTGAACCTTTGCGAAGTCCACTCGATGAGAGAACTGCTAAATCACTATCATGTCCATAAATATCTGAAATATCTTTACGAAGTCTGCGCGCACTTTGGGCTGTATCTAATTCAACTTCGATCACAATTTTTCCTGCAGCAATATGCAGTCCGCCGGCAAATCGAAGAAGGGCTGAAACTTCGGCTTTGCGGCAACATGGTTTAGTAATTGAGAGACGACTAAGTTCGTCTTTTACTGATGATGTCATTGCCATGGTGCTATCCAAGCAGGGTTTCGTTGAAAATGTGGCTCAATTGGGATGCTAATTTTTTCTCATCATGATGAACGCTGCCCGGTGCCTTGCGAATATCACCAATTACGAGCTCTCCCCCGTATTCGTGTGCAAGTGATTCAAGAGAAGTGCGATTTCTCACAACGGATGGATCAACTAAAAAATAATCTATTCGTAATTCAGGGGCATAGCGATGGAAAAGTTCAAGGTGTTCTTCAGGTGTAGAGCCTGCAAATTCTTCTCCTGGCGTTTGCGGATGTGCATCTAGATTGAGAATGACTATCTTGCGCGCCGAACTCGCGACTAGCGCTTCACGCTGTTGGGGTACTAATAAATGTGGAATGACACTTGAGAACCATGAACCTGGTCCCATAGTTATCCATTGTGCATCGCGGATCGCATCTAGCGCTTCTGGTCTCGCACGTGGGTTTTCAGGAATTATTGTTAGAGATTCAATGCGTCCCTTCGCAGTTGCAACCTCTTTCTGTCCCCGCACAACAATGCGACCAGTTGAAGTATTGAAACGTCCCTCAATATCTAGTGGCACTGAAGCCATTGGTAGCACTCGCCCAATTACTTTGAGCAGCGTTCCGACGCGATCTAATCCTTGAACTGGATCTTCGTCGCGATCCCACAGTGCTGCAAGCAATAAGTTTCCTACTGCATGGCCATCGAGATCGCCTTCACTTGTAAATCGGTACTGCATGATTTCGGCCCAACTGCGTCCCCATTCATCATCGGAACACAGTGCTGCAAGTGCCATACGTAAATCACCGGGTGGAAATATTGGAAATTCTGCACGCAAGCGACCACTTGATCCACCATTATCGGCAACCGTGACGATTGCAGTGATTTGATTAGTAATTGTGCGCAAAGCGCTTAAGGTATTTGCAAGGCCATGGCCCCCGCCTAAAGCAACAACGCGTGGAGAACTCATTCACGTCCTACATCACGATGAGTAGCGTGTGCTGAAATCTCCAACTTCTCTTCATTCATGTTGAGTAGTCGTGCTAACTCCTGAGCAATCGCAACACTTCGATGTTTACCACCCGTGCAACCCACTGCCACAGTGAGATATTTTTTTCCTTCGTTGAGGTATCCAGGAATCATCAACTCAACTAATGAGACATATTTTGCAACAAAATCTTCTACACCTTTGCTGCCCAATACTTCTTTACTCACTTCGCTAGACAATCCGTTGAGAGGTCTAAGGGCTGGAATCCAATGTGGGTTAGGAATATGGCGACAATCTAAAACAAGATCCGAGTCCACGGGAATTCCATATTTGTATCCGAAAGAGAGAATATTGATTCTGATTCCATCGAGTGTTCCTGCTGCAAAGATCTCGCCTGTGCGCTTTTCTAATTGGTGAACATTGAGATTTGAAGTATCGATCACAATATCGGCCTGAGATTTTACTTCTTCTAATCTTTCTCGCTCACGTGCAATTCCATCAACGATTCGATCCTTGCCTTGAAGTGGATGTGGGCGTCGTGTTGACTCAAAGCGCTGCACAAGTGCCTGATCAGTTGAATCTAAGAAGAGAAGTCGGTATTTCGATCCAGAATCTGTAATGGATTTGAGTGATTGCATCAGATCATCGAAGAATTTTCCGCCTCGAACATCGACGACAACTGCAAAAGATTTCGATTCGCTGCCAGTACTTTGCGCCATCAATTGAGTCAATAAAGCGGGTGGCAAATTATCGACCACATACCAACCTAGGTCTTCAAGGGCGTGCGCAACCGTAGATCGACCTGCGCCAGACATTCCTGTGACAATCAGCATTTCTTGTGCCATCTTCCTATCCTGCATCATGTGTCAAGCACCCAATCTTTTAGGAGATTTCACCTGTTGAAGTATTTACAGAACCAACGCCTACATGGGAAAGATGCTCAGATATAGCTGCTGCAATCTTTTCTCCGATACCTGGAATCTGCGATATCTCTTGCGCGCTTGCTTTGCGTATTCCTGCAACGGAACCAAATTTTTCTAAGAGTGCGGTGCGACGAGTAGCGCCTAGTCCTGGAATCTCATCGAGTAAAGATTCCAACATAACTTTAGAACGGCGTGATCGGTGAAAAGTAATTGCAAATCTATGCGCTTCATCTCGAATTCGCTGGAGTAGATACATACCCTCGCTCGTGCGAGGCAGAATCAAAGGATCTTTCGAATTAGGAATCCATACTTCTTCAAGGCGTTTTGCTAAACCACAGAGTGCAATATCAGTTACACCAAGTTCTGCCATTGCACGCGCTGCAGCACTTACTTGCGGCGCACCACCATCGACAACAATGAGCTGAGGTGGATACGAGAATTTACTGAGTCGTCCACCCAGTTGTGCAACCTCGGATGCATCAACATCTCGATCATTGATAAGTCTTTTCAAGCGACGGGAGATTACTTGATGGATTGCACGTGTATCGTCAAAGCCTTCTGTCGTATCGATGATAAATCGGCGGTACTCACTCTTCTTAGCAAGACCATCTTCAAATACGACCATGGATGCAACGACAGAAGTTCCTGAAATGTTCGAAATATCGAAACACTCAATACGAAGTGGAGTTCTAGGCAAATCAAGTAACTCTTCAATTTCTGTAAGCGCTTTACCACTTACTGCCGCATCAGTTGCCCGCTTACTCAAATACTGGATAAGGGCGTATTGCGCATTGCGTTTTACTGTCGCAAGTAACTCAGCTTTTTCGCCACGTTGTGGAATTCTCAAACTCACATGTGCGCCACGTATTCCAGATAGCCACTGCTCAATCGCACTTAGGTCGACTGGTAAATCTGAAATTACAATTTCAGCAGGTATCTCTTGGGCAACGCTTTGACTATAAATTGAAAATAGAAGTGCGCCTATCTGATCATCTCCCTCAAGCGCTCGTTCTTGGTCAACGATCCATGATCGAGATCCTTTAATTCCGCCTTCGCGTACAGTGAAAAGAGTGCCCGCTGCATGAGCCCCTTCTTGATGAAGAGCAATGAAATCTGCAGTCAGACTGGACGACAACGCTGACTCTGCTGATTCTTGAGCTTTCTCTAGCGCTGCTATCTGATCTCGAATTTTTAGCGCACGTTCATATTCTTCGCTATCTGAAGCTCTAGTCATTTCTTCTTGGAGAATTGGAAGAATCTTTCCATTTCCATGAGACATAAATGATGCAAGTCTCGAGCTCAACTCTTTATGGTCCTGCTGAGAAATCCAACCAACACATGGAGCAGCACATTTTCCAATATCTCCGAGTAAACATTGACGTTTTGATTTACGTGCTCGCTCGAAATTTCCGGTTGTACATGAACGTATTGGAAATATTTTCAGGATTACATCAAAAGTACTGCGTAGCGCCCACGTGTTGATGTATGGACCAAAGTAGGTAAGTCCCGGTCTCTTTGATTTACGAGTGATAAATACTCGTGGGAATTCATCACCTTCTGATATCGCTAAATAGGGATACGACTTATCGTCGCGAAATTGAATGTTGTAGGTAGGTGCGTATTGCTTGATCCATGAATATTCCAGCTGAAGTGCCTCTGCTTCAGTAGCAACAATGGTCCAATCAACGCGCACTGCTTCGTGAACCATGCGATGTGTACGCATCATCAGACCACTTTGGAAATAGCTACTCAATCGGTTTTTTAGATTCAGCGCCTTACCTACATAAATGACTTTATCTGCGCCGTTATAAAAACGATATACCCCTGGTTCTTCAGGAATAATCGTTGGTCTATACGAAAGCGGATCTGCCATGACTAAGGCTTCTTCTTGACCGTTGCTTTTTTCGTACTTGGTTTAGCTCTATTTGATTCAAGTATTTCTGCAAGATAATGGCCTGTGTAGCTCTTTGCATTTTTTGCTACCTCTTCTGGTGTTCCCTGCGCGACAACAAGCCCGCCTCTAAATCCACCTTCGGGTCCCATATCTATGACCCAGTCAGAAGATTTAATAACATCGAGATTATGTTCGATAACAACGACAGTATTTCCAGAATCCACTAAGCGATTGAGAACTCCAAGTAGTTTGCTCACATCTTCAAAATGGAGTCCAGTCGTTGGCTCGTCAAGAACATAGATTGTTCGACCAGTTGAGCGACGTTGTAATTCAGTAGCAAGTTTTACGCGCTGTGCTTCGCCACCGGAGAGTGTTGGAGCAGATTGACCAAGTCGAACATAGCCAAGTCCAACATCTGAAAGAGTCTTGAGGAATCGAGAAATTGTTGTAACTGATTCAAAGAAGTTGTATGCCTCCTCAATTGGCATATCTAGGACTTGAGCAATGGTTTTTCCCTTGTAATGAACTTCCAATGTCTCACGGTTATAGCGAGCACCATGGCATATTTCACACGGAACATAAACATCTGGCAAGAAGTTCATTTCGATTGTGATCGTTCCATCGCCCGAACAATTCTCGCAGCGTCCACCTTTGACGTTGAATGAGAAACGACCTTGCTGATATCCGCGTACCTTCGCCTCAGTTGTCTCAGCAAATAGCGCACGGATCTTGTCAAAAACACCCGTATATGTTGCAGGGTTAGAGCGTGGAGTTCGTCCAATCGGTGATTGATCTACGTGAACGACTTTATCCAATAAATCTATTCCAGAAATAGTTCTATGACGCCCTGGTACCAAGCGTGCACCATTGAGTTTATTTGCAAGAGTTGTGTACAAAATATCGTTTACTAGTGTTGATTTTCCAGAGCCACTCACACCTGTGACCGATACAAATACGCCGAGAGGGACTTCAACCTCTAAATCTTGAAGGTTATTCTCTTTCGCTCCCTTGATGACAAGTTTTCTCTTTGGATCACAAGGTCGACGCTGTTCAGGTATTGCAATTGATTTACGACCAGAGAGATAGGCACCCGTAATAGATGTCGGTGAATCAATGAGCATTTGGTAATCACCAGAAACAACGACTTCCCCGCCATGTTCTCCCGCTCCAGGACCAATATCTACAATCCAATCTGCAGCGCGAATTGTCTCCTCATCGTGTTCAACGACAATAAGAGTATTTCCAAGATTACGCAGACGAGTAAGGGTGTCGATGAGTCGGCGATTATCGCGCTGATGTAATCCAATACTTGGTTCATCTAGAACGTAGAGAACGCCTACAAGTCCGCTACCAATTTGTGTTGCGAGGCGAATACGTTGAGCTTCGCCACCTGAAAGTGTTGCTGCGGGACGAGCAAGAGATAGGTAATCAAGACCAACATCTAATAAGAACCCTAAACGCGCATGAACTTCTTTGAGAACACGCTCTGCAATCTGTGCTTCTCGTTTGTTGAGTTGGACTTCCTGCAAAAAAGTCGCACACTCTCCGATTGAAAGTTCACATATTTCGGAAATATTTTTATCGCCAATTGTTACCGCAAGTACCTCTGGCTTCAAGCGAGCACCGCTACACACCGAACAAGGAATCTGGCGCATATACGCCTCGTACTTATCTCGACTGTAATCGCTATCAGTCTCCCCATGTCTGCGATGAATAAATGGCACAACGCCTTCAAAGCCCGTTGAGTAATTACGAACGCGACCGTAGCGATTCTTATATTTCACATGTACTTCGAAGTCATAACCATTGATGAGCGCGTCTTTAGCCTTCTGAGACAACCTCTTCCACGGTGTATCGAGTGAGAATTTCACATCCTCTGACAGTGCTTCGATAAGACGTAGGAAATACTCTGCAGATTGACCACCTGACCATGGCGCAATTGCTCCATCATTTATCGAAATAGAGTCATCGGGAATAATCAGATCTTCATCAACTTCCAATTTCGTTCCGATGCCAGAGCATTCAGGACAAGCACCAAATGGCGAGTTGAATGAGAATGAACGGGGCTCTAACTCCTCGAAAGAGAGATTGCAATCATGACAGGCAAGATGCTCGCTAAATGTGCGCTCTTTCTCGGCGCCTTTTGCATCAACAAAGTCTAAAATAACAATTCCTGATGCAAGACGCAGCGCAGTCTCTATCGAATCAGTGAGTCGAGATTTAGAATCTGGTTTTGCGCTCAAGCGATCAACAACAACTTCTATCGTATGTTTCTCTTGCTTTTTCAACTTTGGAGCTTCAGAGAGTGCAACGACTTCGCCATCAATGCGCGCTCTGGCATATCCCTGTGTAATGAGTTCAGCAAAGAGATCTAGGAATTCGCCCTTGCGCGAACGCACAACTGGTGCCAATACTTGAAACTTTGTAGTTGCAGGCATTGTAAGAATTTGGTCGACAATTTGTTGTGGACTCTGACGTGAAACAGCCTTGCCACAGGAAGGGCAATGAGGCTTACCAGCGCGAGCAAAGAGAAGGCGCAGGTAATCGTAAACTTCCGTGATAGTTCCTACAGTGGAACGAGGATTTCTATTGGTAGATTTTTGATCAATAGAGACTGCTGGAGACAACCCTTCAATAAAATCAACATCTGGTTTATCCATCTGTCCTAGAAATTGACGCGCATAGGCTGATAGAGATTCAACATAACGGCGTTGACCTTCAGCGAAGATTGTGTCGAAAGCAAGGCTTGATTTTCCAGAACCCGATAAACCAGTAAAGACAACAAGTGAGTTTCTTGGTAATTCGATAGAGACATTCTTGAGATTGTGTTCGCGAGCACCGCGTACAACTAGCTTGTCGATACTCACTCTAAATCCCCGCCTCATCCATGGCGCGAAGTTCGCGCTTTAGTTCCTTGATCTCATCGCGCAATCGAGCTGCAAGTTCGAATTGCAGATCCCCCGCAGCGCTTCGCATCTGATCAGTGAGCGACCCTATCAGCGCGAGAAGTTCTTGGCGCGGTAGAGAGCCGAGGTTCTTTGAATAGAGTCCGATTGCTGGCGTGCTCTTTTGGTTCTTCTTATTAGTTGAGAGAAGTTCATCGCTATCGTCAGATTCACGATTGATGAGGTCTGTAATATCGGCAATCTTTTTACGCAGTGGCTGTGGGTCTACTCCACGCTCTAGGTTATAGGCAACTTGTTTTGCACGGCGACGATTTGTTTCATCTATTGCTTTGACCATCGACTTCGTCATGTTGTCGGCATACATATGAACTTCACCGGAAACATTTCGTGCAGCACGGCCGATAGTTTGAATCAATGAAGTTGCCGAACGGAGAAAACCTTCTTTATCGGCGTCAAGGATTGCGACGAGTGATACTTCAGGAAGGTCGAGCCCTTCACGCAATAAGTTAATACCGATCAAGACATCGTATTCACCCATACGCAATTCCCTGAGTAGTTCTACGCGACGCAATGTATCTACCTCAGAGTGCAGATAACGTACCCGTACTCCCTTTTCTTGTAGATATTCGGTCAAATCTTCTGACATCTTTTTTGTAAGAGTTGTTACAAGCACACGTTCATTCTTAGCAGCGCGAATATTGATTTCTTCTAAGAGATCGTCAATCTGTCCCTTTATTGGCTTGATTATGATCTGCGGGTCAACAAGGCCAGTTGGGCGAATTACTTGCTCAACAACATGATTTTCAACTTTACCTAACTCATATGGTCCAGGAGTTGCAGAGAGATAAACCTTTTGGCCAACGCGTTCGAGAAATTCTGGCCAACGAAGTGGACGATTATCCATAGCGCTTGGTAGACGGAAACCATGTTCCACAAGTGTTCTCTTGCGCGAAGCATCTCCCTCAAACATCGCACCAATTTGTGGCACTGTTACGTGGCTTTCATCTATAACAACAAGGAAATCTTCGGGGAAATAATCGAGCAAACAGTTCGGCGCACTCCCTGCTGGGCGTCCATCGAGCTGACGAGAGTAGTTTTCAATTCCACTGCAGAAACCAAGTTGTTGCATCATTTCAATATCGAAAGTCGTACGCATACGTAGGCGCTGGGCTTCAAGTAACTTGCCTTGCTTTTCAAATATCTCCAATTGTGAAGCAAGTTCTGTCTCAATCTCACCTATCGCGCGTTGAATGGTCTCGGGACCGGCGGCATAGTGAGTTGCTGGGAAAATGTACATCTCAGTCTCGTCACGGATGATCTCACCGGTCAAGGGATGCAGAGTCGTAATCTTTTCAATCTCATCGCCGAACATCTCAATTCGAAGTGCGAGTTCTTCATACATAGGAATGATCTCAATAGTGTCACCACGAACGCGGAATGTTCCACGCTCAAAAGCCATATCGTTACGTTTGTATTGGATATCAACGAAACGTCGCAGTAATACATTGCGATCTATCTCATCACCTACTCGGAGTTTGACCATACGGTCTACATATTCCTGAGGCGTACCTAATCCGTAAATACATGAGACTGTCGCAACAACAATCACATCGCGTCGGGTCAATAATGAGTTAGTTGCCGAGTGACGTAAGCGCTCCACTTCATCGTTGACGCTGGAATCTTTCTCAATAAAGGTATCTGTCTGTGGAACATATGCCTCTGGTTGGTAATAGTCGTAGTAAGAAACAAAATATTCGACAGCGTTATTGGGCATTAACTCGCGAAACTCATTAGCTAACTGAGCGGCAAGGGTTTTATTTGGTGCCAAAACAAGTGTGGGTCGCTGAAGGCGCTCAATGAGCCATGCAGTTGTTGCTGATTTTCCAGTTCCTGTTGCACCGAGGAGAACTACATCTTGCTCGCCTGCATCGATTCGACGAACAATTTCTTCGATAGCTGCGGGTTGATCTCCTGCAGGAACATAATCACTAATGACTTGAAATGGCTCGACTCGACGTTGAAGGTCAGTTACCGGGCGCATTGTTGAACTCTACTTGGGCGAGCCCTTACTACGCATCTTAAGTAGCTCCCAGAGGTTTTCAACGCTTCGAAGTAACTCATCCTCGCTGCCGTTATTCTCAAAAACTTGGTCCGCTATTGATATGCGTTCTTCACGCGATGCTTGCGCAGCAATACGAGAATCAATTTCAGAGTTACGCAGACCTTTTTTGAGCAATCTATCTTTGCGCAATTGCATATCTGCCTCAACAGTAACTATGTAATCGAATCGCTCCATGGCTTTGGTTTCAAATAGAAGCGGAATTTCATATATCAATACCTGATCTTTTTCTAACGATTGAACTGCCTCTTCAAATTCTCTGCGCACAATCGGATGTATGATTCCCTCTAATTTCTTTTTTGCTTCTGAATCTCTAAATACAAGTTCGCCCAAAGTGCGGCGATCTACAAGGCCGTTATTCAATATTGAGTCTCCAAAAGTAGCGATTAGCTCATCAAAGCCTTCGCTACCTCGCTCAATTGCATCGCGCGCCAATTGATCCGCATCGATAACAAGAGCACCTAGTTCGGCAAAGAATTGGGCAGCAAGTGATTTTCCACTGCCTATTCCACCGGTAAGGCCAACAACTAACATAGTCACACTTTATTGCACAAGAACTCAAAAAGGCGCCCAGTTGGCAATCAGACTATGTAAGTCCGACGCAACTGAACGCCTTTTTAGAGTTATAAATTATTCTGCGACAGCAACTTCCTCTGCAGGAACTGCTGCTGCATCTGCAGCCTTTGCTTCAGCCTTTTGCTTCTTGTGAGCCATGAAGCGCTCTTGAGCTTGAGCATATTGACGCTCCCACTCTTCACGCTGTGATTCATATCCTGGCTTCCACTCTTGAGTTTCAACTTCGAAACCTTCTGGGTAGATGAAGTTTCCTTCTGCATCGTAGCGAGCAGCCATTCCATATTGAGTTGGATCAAATGCTTCCACTTCAACTTCATGACCTTCGTTTGCTTGCTTCAATGAAAGCGAGATACGACGGCGCTCTAGATCGATATCAATAATCTTTACGAATAGGTCATCATCAACCTGTACAACTTGCTCAGGAATTTCTACATGGCGTTCTGCCAATTCAGAGATGTGAACGAGTCCTTCGATACCTTCGTGAACACGAATAAACGCACCGAATGGAACAAGCTTTGTCACAACACCAGGTACAACCTGATTAATTGTGTGTGTGCGAGCAAATGCTTGCCATGGATCTTCTTGTGTTGCCTTGAGTGAGAGCGAAACACGCTCGCGCTCGAAATCAACTTCAAGAACTTCAACAGTTACTTCATCGCCAACTTCAACGACTTCACCTGGATGATCAATGTGCTTCCAAGAGAGTTCAGAAACGTGAACAAGACCATCTACTCCACCAAGGTCTACGAAAGCGCCGAAGTTGACGATAGATGAAACTACGCCTGAACGTACTTGACCCTTTTGTAGCTGGTTCAAGAATGTTGTGCGTGATTCTGATTGAGTCTGCTCAAGGAATGCACGACGTGAAAGAACAACGTTGTTACGGTTCTTATCAAGTTCGATAATTCGAGCTTCAACCTGCTTGCCAATGTATGGCGTTAGATCGCGTACTCGACGCATTTCAACAAGTGATGCAGGCAAGAAGCCGCGAAGACCGATATCAACAATGAGACCGCCCTTTACAACTTCAATAACAGTTCCGATAACAACTTCGTCGCGTTCTTTCTTTCCTTCAATATCTCCCCATGCGCGTTCGTACTGTGCGCGCTTCTTGGAAAGAATCAAGCGACCTTCTTTATCTTCCTTCTGCAAAACGAGAGCTTCAATAGTCTCGCCAACTTTTACAATTTCATTTGGGTCTGCATCATGGCGAATTGATAATTCGCGAGAAGGGATTACGCCTTCTGTTTTGTATCCAATATCTACAAGTACTTCGTCGCGACCAACTTGAACGACTGTTCCTGAGACGAGATCTCCATCATTGAAATTTCTAATTGTTCCTTCGATTGCGGCCATAAAGTCGGCGGCTGATCCAATGTCATTTACTGCAATTACTGGTGAGGTTGTCAAAATGCTCCGTAGGGATAGATGAGTAGTAGGGACCAAATCGGTTGATTTGGATTGGAGGCAAAGAGTACGGGTGGGTGATATCTAGGGTCAATTCCGTGCGGGAATCTGTCAACTTCCTCGTATCGACTATAGGATTCTAAGAATTATGAAGCGCTATCGGGAATTACTCGCCACTCGCTTCGTCAAATCACTCATCGTTAGCGCATTTCCAGCACGCATGGCCTACGGAATGATTGGGCTTTGCATATTCTTCAAAGTAGAACGTGAAACTAATTCCGTTGCCATTGCCGGACTTGCAATTGGCCTCAATGGAATTACTGGCGCACTCACCGCTGGAATTCGTGGTTCCATGTTAGATCGATGGGGACAACGCTGGCCGCTGCGAATATTTGTTCCATCATATGCACTACTTATTCTTACTCTCAATATTATGCATTCACAAAATCTCATTTTAATCGTTGCATTTGTTTTAGGAATGACTGCTCCCCCAATCAATATTTCAGTCAGACCTTTATGGATAGATATTGTTCCAAGATCTTCTCTGCGTACTGCTTATGCACTTGATACGGTGAGTATGAATACTGCGACAGTAATTGGTCCAATTCTTGCGACAACACTTTCTCTTTCTTCTCGCCCGGAATTCGCACTCATTGTTGCTGCGCTTTCTATGGCACTCGGTGGTGGTGCATTGGCGATTCATCCTGTTTCAAATGCATGGATTCCAGAAAAGAAAGATAGAGGACAAGGTAATCTAATTAGAAATAAGGCAATTCAACTTTTAATGCTAGAAGGAATTTTTATCGGTATCGGCTGGGGCGCTTTCAATGTTGCTATACCTTCTTTTGCAACTCTTGAGGGAGTTCCTTGGCGAACAGGATGGGTTCTTGCATCTTTAGGTATTGCAACTGTTATTGGTGGAGTATTTGGTGGGCTGGTTTCAAATAAAGTCTCATCCCTAATTTCTTGGCGTCGAATTTATTTGATTTGGGCCGCACTCACTATCCCTCTTGCATTTACGTATCCCGGATGGTCTATGGCAATTCTTGGTGCATGTATCGGACTTGTGTCAGGTGCAGGGCAAGTTTTCTATTTTGAAGTTCTTGAAGCTGTTCGCCCTAAAGGTTCTCAAGCATCATCACTGGGTTGGATTTGGACTGTTGAAGGAACATTCATGGCATTTGGATCAGCTCTAGGCGGTTGGATCTGTCAGAACTATTCACCACGATACGCACTCGGACTTACAACGCTTATGACTCTTGTTGGTTTATCGGTGATTTTTATTGGATGGCAACGTTTTCAACCTGCAAATAAAATTCCTACAGTTGAAGAAGATCTCAATGCGCAGCTTGATTCCACGTCTGACCAATTCCGGCACTGACATCGAGTGGTGCTCGCAGTGGATAGGCGCTTCCCATTTCACGACGTACCAAAGTAGATAGAACTTCTTCTTCGCCAGCAACGACTTCTAATATCAATTCATCATGAATTTGTAGCAAGAGGCGAGATTTCAACTTCTCTGCTTCGATTGCACTTTGCACCTTGAGCATCGCCATTTTTATGATGTCAGCAGCTGAACCTTGGATAGGAGCGTTGAGCGCCATGCGTTCAGCAACTTCACGGCGCTGGCGGTTATCGTGCATCAAATCTGGAAGGTAGCGACGGCGACCCATTACCGTTTCGGTATAACCAACTTTTCTCGCTTGATCAACAACTGTTGTGAGGTAGTCACGAATTCCACCAAAGCGTTGAAAGTATTTATCCATCAATTCTTGAGCAGCAGGTGGAGTGATATCTAGCTGCGCAGAGAGTCCGTAGGAAGATAATCCGTATGCAAGTCCATATGACATCGCTTTGATTTGCCTGCGCATTTCGGGATCAACATCGCCGGGCTTTACCCCAAATATTTCTGCAGCAATAGTTGCATGCAAATCTTCACCCGATTCAAATGCTGCAAGCAAGTGCTCATCATTAGATAGGTGAGCCATGATTCGCATTTCAATTTGGCTGTAATCAGCTGTTAGAAGTGCGCTGTATCCCTTGCCGGCAATAAAGCAGTCACGGATTGTCCGACCCTCTTCACTGCGCACTGGAATATTTTGCAAGTTTGGTCCAGTAGATGAAAGGCGACCAGTTGCTGCAACTGTTTGTTGGAAATGGGTATGGATACGTCCATCGTTCGCTATCTCTGTAATAAGTCCTTCTACGGTTGTTCCAAGTTTCTTAGTCTCTCTAATACGAAGCAGTGAGCGTAGAAGTGGATGTCCACTCTTTTCAAAAAGCCAATCAAGGGCTTCCGCATCAGTTGTATAGCCAGTCTTTATCTTCTTCGTCTTAGGCAACTTCAATTCATCAAAGAGAACGACTTGTAATTGCTTAGGGGAAGCCACATTGAATTCATGACCAACTGCATCGTGGGCTGCTTTGGTCTCTTTCTCTACCTCTTTTTCAAAGAAAGTAGCGAGTTTTTCAAGTGCTGGGCGATCTACTGCTACTCCTACTGATTCCATCTGAGAAAGTAGTTGAGAGATAGGCAATTCCATCGTCGTGAAAAGTTGAGTCAAGCCACGATCCTCTAATTCGCGAGTAAGTGCACCGCGCAGGATAAAGAGAGATCTAGCCGATGTAAGAAGTTCTTGCTCTGGATCAGAAAAATTGATCTGCGATCCATCCCCCCAACGCTCCAATAAATCTTTGAGTTCTGGAGTGCGCACACCTGGATTTACTAAATATGCTGCAATTGCAGTGTCGAAAATGAGACCTTGCAGTCCTTTGATTCGCGCAAGTGATTTTGCATCGTGAGCAATCTTTGAAATCTTTGGATTCGTAGCCCACTCTCCCATTACGGATGAGTGAACGAGGAAGACATCATCAGATGAGAGCGCAACTGCGTAACGATGAACTTTTTCATCATCAATGTGAAAAGCAAGAGCAATATCCCCACCGTGTTCAGCGATTTTCCTATCAGCCTCGGTTGGGGTGAGAACGCTGCCCTCAATCGCAGTGGCGAAGAGTTGGAGTTCTGGCTCTTGAGTATGTGGCGCACTCTTTGAATCCAAAATCGGTTTGATGCGATCTTTGAGTGTTCTAAATTCTAGTAAATCAAAGAGAGGATTCGTTTTACTTTCATCTGCCCCACTCCACGCAAGGGAATCAATATCTAGATTCAAGGGAACGTCAGCAACAAGTTGAGTTAGTTCACTATTGCGAATGACATCATTGATTGAGTCACGCAGAGATTGACCAACCTTGCCAGCTAATTTATCTACATTAGAAAGTAACTCTTTGAGAGATCCGTACTCAACAATCCACTTAGCTGCTGTCTTCTCACCAACACCTGGAACAGATGGCAAATTATCACTTGGGTCTCCGCGTAGCGCAGCAAAATCTGGATACTGCGCCGGAGTCATTCCATATTTTTCAAATACCGCCTCTGGCGTCATGCGAGCAAGATCGCTTACTCCACGCTTTGGATAAAGCACTGTTGTGGCATCGTTGACTAACTGAAAGCTGTCGCGGTCCCCTGTACAGATAAAGACTTGTGCACCTTCACTCTGCGCCCTCTTTGCAATCGTTGCCAAAATATCATCTGCTTCAAAGCCCTCAACTTCGAACTGCGTAATTCCGAAAGCGGTTACGAGATCGTGGAGGTATGACATTTGTGAGCGAAACTCATCCGGGGTCTTACTTCTATTCGCCTTGTACTCAGGAAAAATCTCGGAGCGAAAAGTTTTACGGCTCACATCGAAGGCCACTGCAACGTGCGTCGGCTTCTCCGTAGAGAGCAGAGAGAGCAACATTGTGGCAAAGCCATAAATCGCATTTGTATGTTGACCGCTAGCTGTCATGAAGTTTTCGGCAGGTAGCGCGTGAAATGCCCGATACGCCATGGAGTGCCCATCGATCAGTAATAGGCGTTTGCTCATAGGTGCATCCTAGATAGCAAGTTAGACTCAACCACTATGACGCAACCCTCAGAGCCAGATTTCTTAACCCTCATCAATGAGCGCGGCAACGGTGCCCTCGATAAGAAGATGGGTATCAAAATTATTGAAGCATCACCGCAACGACTAGTTGGCACCATGCCTGTTGAAGGAAATACGCAACCCTTTGGACTATTACATGGCGGTGCCAATGTTGTCCTTGCAGAAAGTCTTGGCTCCGTAGGTACACATTTACATGCAGGCCCCACACGCAAAATTGTTGGCGTCGATATCAACGCAACTCATCACAAATCAGCAACGTCAGGAATTGTTACGGGCGTTGCTACCGCTATCTCATTGGGTAAAACGATGTGTTGCTATGACGTTGTGATTACAAATGAACAAGGCCAACGCACATGTACTGCACGTATTACCTGTTTGATCCTCGCCGAACGCTAAGTATTAGTGAGCGCCTGTTCCGAGGTAAGCCTCGCGAACAGCAGGATCGTTGAGCAAGTCAGAAGCTTTTGCTTCCTTTACAACGTTTCCTGTTTCAAGAATGTAAGCACGATGCGCACGCTGTAGTGCTTGCTGAGCATTTTGTTCAACAAGCAAGATTGTTACACCCTGCTTATTAATCTCAGTAATAATACGGAAAATATTTGCAATCATCTGTGGAGCGAGTCCCATAGATGGCTCATCGAGAAGCAAAACCTTTGGACGAGCCATCAATGCGCGACCAATGGCAAGCATCTGTTGCTCGCCACCCGAGAGAGTTCCACCTGCTTGCGTTAGACGCTCTTTCAAACGTGGGAAGAGTGTGTATACCTTCTCTAAATCTTCATCCATTTCAGATTTGCGATCTTTACGGTTGAACTTTCCCATTTCAAGATTTTCGAGAACAGTCATGCCTGGAAAAATTCCACGACCTTCTGGGGCCTGTGAAATACCAAGATCTACGCGCTCATGTGCTGGAACATTTGAAATATCTTGACCATCAAAGAGAATCTGACCACTAGAAACTTTGCGCAAACCTGAAATAGTTTTTAGCGTTGTTGTCTTACCAGCACCATTTGCGCCAATGAGAGTAACAATTTCGCCTTCATTGACTACAACAGAGATTCCTTTTATTGCTTCGATCTTGCCGTAATGGACGTGAAGATCTTTAAGTTCAAGACGCATCTGCTGGGACTCCTAAATATGCCGCAATTACTTGAGGGTCATTCTGAACAACGCTAGGTAGATCATCGGCAATCTTTTGGCCAAAGTCTAGAACTGCAACTCGATCAGATATTCCCATGATGAGTGACATATCGTGTTCAATCAGAAGTACTGTGTAACCAGCATCTCGAATCTTTTTAATTGTTGCCGCAAGCTCAACTTTTTCTTGTGGATTGAATCCTGCAGCAGGTTCATCGAGAAGAAGAATCTTTGGCTCTGTGCCAAGTGCACGTGCAATCTCTAGTCGACGCTGGACACCGTATGGCAAGTTCTTTGCTAAACGATCTGCATATTCATCAATGCCGATGAACTTCAAAATCTCGTGAGCTTTAGCAACACTCGCCTTTTCCTCACGACGTGAACGTGGAGTTCCAAGAATCGAACCAATAAGTCCAACCTTGTTGCGAACATCCGATGCTGTAATGACATTCTCAAGTGTTGTCATATCTCCAAAAAGTCGAATATTTTGGAATGTACGAGCAATTCCCAACTTCGTAATGTGATGGCGCTTCTTGCCATCAATTGCTACATCACCTAAAAATACATTGCCTGACGTTGGCTTATAAACACCAGTAATCAAATTAAAAACAGTTGTCTTGCCGGCACCATTAGGGCCGATGAGCGCGAGGATTTCTCCCTCCTTCAATTCAAGATTGACACTATTGAGGGCAGTAACTCCACCGAATTTGATCGTGAGGTCTTTGAGGTTCAGAATCGTTTTACTCATAGTGAGGCACCCGAATCTTTCTTCACTATAGCTTTCTCTCGCTTCTTACGCGGCAAGATTCCCTCAGGACGTAGGTTCATAAAGATCACGAGAACTAAACCGAATAGAAGTAGACGTGCATCAGATAAAAAGCGGAAACGATCTGGCAAGTAACCAAGAATTGCGGCTCCTACAATTACACCCCAGATATTTCCCATTCCACCGAATACAACGCAGGCAAGAATGAGAATGGAAGTATTTAAAGTGAAGTTATCTGGTGCGATAACCATCGAGCGAGAAGCATAGAAGACGCCTGCTCCCCCACCGATTGCTGCACCAAAAACGAATGCCCAGATCTTGTATTTATAGGTAGATACACCCATAAGTTCTGCAGCATCTTCATCTTGGCGAATTGATTCCCAAGCACGTCCTGGGCGACGCACTGTCAGTCTGCGAATTACCCAAATTACGAGCAGGATCATTACCAAGATAGTCCAGTAAAAATATTTTTGGTCTAGTAATTGATACTCGAATCCCAGTCCGGGAGGAAATGGAATTCCTGCGATACCGAGTGCTCCACCAATTGATTCTGAATTGAGAGCACTTACTCGAACAATTTCACCAAAACCTAAAGTAACGATTGCCAAGTAATCACCGCGAAGACGCAGCGTTGGAATGGCTAGAAGGACGCCTGCAATCATTGCTGCGACGATACCGATTGGCATAATTTCCCAGGTATTCAAACCAGTGTGAGTGCTCAGCAGCGCCATTGTGTAGGCACCTACAGCAAAAAATGCTACGTAACCTAAATCGAGCATTCCGCTCTTACCAACTACAACGTTGAGACCAAGGGCCATCAAAATAAACATACCCATCGGGTACACAAGAACTGCATCAAATGCTGCAATGGGCGTTTGTAAGAATGAGTTACCCGCATAAGGCAGCGCCGCGATTACAGCGAGAATAGCGAAAACAGTTAGAACTCTTACGGGGCGATTAGATCGCTCCCAGAACTCTGCGCCTTTATCTCTCAGGTTTATCATTACACCCTCGTTTTCTGGATAGCTTCACCAAAGATGCCGTTCGGTCTGAATAGAAGAATGAGAATAAGAATAATAAAGACAGTTACTGGTTTCCATTGTGTTCCAACAATTGCGGAAGCATAAATTTCAACGAGTCCCAGAGCGATTCCGCCGAAGAATGCTCCTCGAATATTTCCAATTCCGCCAATAACTGCAGCAGTAAAGGCTGCGAGGCCGAGGCTAAAGCCCATGTTGTATTTTACGTTTTCATAAACATTTACATAGAAGAATCCAGCGGCACCAGTCATAAGTCCACCGAGGATGAACGTTAGCGAGATAACGCGATTGAGGTTGACGCCCATGAGTTTCGCTGAATCTTCATCCATCGATACTGCGCGGATACCCTTGCCGAGTCTTGATAGCTTGATGAAGCGCTCCAAAATAATAAAGAGCGCTAATCCAGCAAATATCGTTACCGTATTATCGAGTCGAATTTCTGCACCTTGAAAAGTAAAGAGAACTTTTTTAGGAACAACATTTGGTGAAAATTGTGTGCGAGCACGAGTAAGAATTCGGACTACTTCAGAGATAACGATTCCGATTCCGATTGCGCTAATCAGAGGTGCAATTCGATTAGAGGTTCTGTTGCGAAGGTGGCGATAGGCGACAAGCTCTACTAAGAATGCCAAAAGACCAGAAACAAGCATGGAGGCAGCCAAGCAACAAATAATTACTAAGAATAACTTCGCGTTTGAAGGAGGGATCATTTCCAAAGAAAAATCAAAGACGTACTTACTTACAATCATCGTGGCGAAAGCGCCAACGGTAAAGATTTCAGAGTTAGCGAAGTTGATCATGCGCAATACGCCATAGACCATGGTGTAACCCATTGCGATCAAAACATAAATAAATCCGAGAGCAATTCCTGAATACGTAAGTGACCAGAATTGATGAATCAACGTATCAAACATTACGAATTCACTCCTAAACGATATGAGGCTCGAAGTATAAGGGGAATCAATTTCCAAAACCAAGACTTGCTAATGAAAATGGCCCGGTAATTACTTACCGGGCCATTCTCTTTCAAGCGTAAGAATTACCTTACTTTACAACCTCAATCGCTACTGTCTTTCCACCCTTAACGATGAATCCACCAATGGCAGCTGCACCATTGTTGTCACCATTACGATCGAATGAGAGCTTAGTTCCAACGGCTGTTAGGCCCTTGTAACCATTGATGAAGTTCAACATTGCTGAACGTGTTGAAACACCACTCTTTACAGCCTCAATGTAGAGGTTTGTAATTGTGATTGTTTCTGCTGAGTACTCACCTGATGCAGCACCCATAACCTTGACGTAATCAGCTTCCATTGTTGGGTTACCAACAGATAGAGGAATTGTTGGAGCTACAAGAAGAGCGCCTTCTGCGTTCTTTCCAGCACCATCAATAAATGATTGTGACATAACGCCATCGCCTGCTGCGAAGTCACCCTTGAACCCTGCAGCACGAAGCTGGTTGAGCAAGATTGCTGCTTGTGCGTAGTAACCTGTGTAGATAACTACGTTTGAGTCAGTTGACTTTACCTTTGAGATTGTTGCAGCGAAGTCTTTTGTGTCATCTGGTGTTGAGTCTGATCCAGCAAGTGTTCCAGATGCAAGTGCCTTCTTTACGAAGCCAGCAAGACCTGTACCGTATGGAGACTTGTCATCAACAACATAAACCTTTGGTGACTTCTGGTTCTGAACAGCCCACTTAGCGAGCGCTGGACCCTGGAATGCATCTGTTGATGGAACTCTGTGGAATACAGGGTATCCGTAGTTCACAGACTTCTTATCTGTAAGAGTTACGTTTGTAGCTGATGGTGAGATCATTGGCAGACGAGCAGCCTTGTAATAAGGAAGTGATGAAATTGTTGCACCTGAGAATGCTGGTCCAACGATTGCAATGATCTTCTTATTAGCAGCAGCACCTGGTGCAACTGTAAGTGCTACAGCTCCAGCGCCTTGATCGTCAATTGTTACTAGGTTGATCTTTACAGCTGGCTTTGTGTCGTTGTACTTCTTTAGTGCGTACTTGACCGCATTAACTTCGTCGATACCTGTTTGTGCAGCATCGCCAGTTAGTGGACCTTGGTAAGCAATTGTTACCTCTTTTACTGCAGCTGATGCAGGTACTGAAGCAACTACGCCAAATGTAAGCGCAGCTGAAGCAGCAATAGCAAAGCCACTGATGATCTTCTTGTTCATGTAGAGCCTTCCTGTTTTTTCTTTCATGTGTCCCGGGACAGGGAGGCGTTTAGGGTAACGGTGAACAACAGGTGAACACAACCTAGATTCCCGCGTGAATTGTTTCTCTTTTGTTATAAATGGGTGATTTTTACCCCTTCAGGTGCGACTTCCCGCGGGGCTATCTATCAGGGACGGCATCTGGATTGAGGACGGCATTGGCCACATCTTTCATGGTCAAGCGACTATCCATGGCAGCCCTTTGTATCCACGAGAATGCTTCTGGCTCTGAAAGGTTGAGCGCCTTCATCAGTACACCTTTCGCGCGGTCAATAATTTTTCGTGTTTCTAATCTATCGTGAAGATCGGCAACTTCATCAGCAAGTGATCTCATCTGTGTATGTCTGCTAATTGCAATTTCAATTGCAGGCACTAAATCACTAATGGTGAAAGGCTTAACAACATAAGCCATAACACCTGCATCTCGCGCACGATCAATGAGTTCACGTTGACTAAATGCAGTAAGCATAAGAACTGGTGCGATACTAATTATTTTCTCCGCTGCAGAGATTCCATCGAGCACAGGCATTGCAACATCGAGAATTGCTAAGTCTGGTTTATGTAATTCTGCTAATTCAATAGCTTCGGCGCCATTTGTCGCTTGTGCTACAACTTCATATCCAGCTTCTGCAAGCATCTCAACTAAATCCATACGGATAAGAGCTTCATCTTCTGCTACGAGTATGCGAGTTGTCATGTGCCCCGAGTCGGATTCGAACCGACACTATGCAGTGTTTGAGACTGCCCTCTCTACCGTTGGAGTACCGAGGCGCAGCCGTAATTCTACCTGTAAGCCGGGGCTACTCCGCCAACTGCATCGCCAACTCGGTGAACTCGCATTGCATTAGTTGAGCCAGGAATTCCTGGAGGTGAGCCTGCAACGATCATCACATTGTCTCCAGTAAGAGCACGTCCAGAATCAATAAGTAGGTGATCTGCTTGTTTCACCATTTCATCAGTGTGACTAACCATTGGAGTAATCATCGGTTCGATTCCCCATGAAAGAGCCAAGCGGTTATATGTGCCGCGATCTGGTGTTAGTGCCAAGATTGGAATTGGTGAGCGAAGACGTGACATACGCCTTGCAGAATCTCCGCTTTGGGTAAATGTAACTAAGAATTTAGCGCCGACAATTGCTCCAACCTCAGTTGCTGCTTTTGTAATTGCTCCACCTTTTGTCTTTGGCGCAGTTCTCATTGGGCGAATCATGTTGAATCCACCCTCTTCGGTGCGCTCGATAATGCGCGCCATCGTTTGAACCGCTTCGATCGCAAATTCACCAACACTTGTCTCACCAGAGAGCATGAGCGCATCTGCGCCATCGAGTACTGCATTAGCGCAATCTGTTGCTTCAGCGCGCGTTGGACGTGAGTTAGTAATCATTGAATCCAACATTTGTGTTGCAACAATTACTGGTTTTGCGGCTTCGCGAGCAAGTTCAATACAGTGCTTCTGAACAAGTGGCACATCTTCAATCGGAAGTTCAACGCCTAAATCACCACGAGCAACCATGATGCCATCGAAGGCGTCGACGATTCCTTGCAAATTTTCTACTGCTTGTGGCTTTTCAATCTTTGCGATGACTGGAATTCGAATTCCAACTTCATCCATAATTCTGTGAACGTCGACGATATCGGCAGCGCTTCTTACGAACGAGAGCGCAATAAAATCTGCTCCCGCTCGAAGGCCCCAGCGAAGATCATCCATATCTTTTTCAGAAAGTGCCGGTACCGAAACGGCCACGCCTGGGAGATTTATACCTTTGTTATTACTAACAGCTCCTGGCTCAATAACTTTTGTAACTACGTCGTTACCTTTTACTTCGACAACTCCAACTGTAACTTTTCCATCATCGATCAGAATGCGATCTCCAGCTTTGCAATCACCCGGTAAGCCTTTATAGGTCGTTCCTACGCGATCTTTTGTTCCTTCAATTTCATCTGTAGTAATAGTGAAAATATCTCCACGCGCTAAATCATGCGGTCCAGCCTTGAAGCGAGCTAATCGAATCTTTGGACCTTGAAGATCTACAAGAATCGCAACAGGTTTTCCTGCTTCGGCAGCAGCTGCGCGTACTTGATCTAGACGACTTTGATGTTCGTCGTAACCACCATGTGAAAGATTGAGTCGAGCCATATTCATTCCAGCTGCGATGAGTTCGCGTACTTTTTCAGGGGATTCAACTGCAGGACCCATTGTGCAAACTATTTTGGCACGACGCATGCTTTTACCTTATCTCTCTAGACCATCATTGGTCGCGCTGTTGGCGCGATTGGATAAGGAAGTTGTGTGTCTCCTGTTAGATATTTATCAACTGCAGAGGCAGCACTTCGACCTTCGGCTATTGCCCAAACAATAAGTGATTGACCGCGGCCGCAATCGCCCGCAACAAAAACGCCATCAACATTTGTTGCATAGTTTTCATCACGAGCTATATTTCCCCGTGCATCAAGTGCAACATCTAATTGGTCAATGAGTGCGTTCTTTTCAGGTCCAGTAAATCCCATCGCCAAGAATGCGAAATCGGCAGGTATTTCTCTTTCGGTACCTGGTACTGGCTCGAATTTTCCATTGACAAATTTTGTTTCTACAATTTTGAGTGCGCGTAGATTTCCTTCTGCATCAGCTAAGAATTCTTCAGTACTTACTGCGAATAGACGATTATCAGATTCTTCGTGAGCACTTGATACGCGATAAATCATTGGATACGTCGGCCATGGCGCATTACTTGGACGCTCATCCGATGGCCTTGGCATAATTTCAAGTTGAGTAATACTTGCAGCGCCTTGGCGAATAGAAGTTCCGAGGCAGTCTGCGCCAGTATCTCCCCCGCCCAAAATAACAACATGCTTGCCTGCGACATTGATTGGCGGATTTTCAACTTCGCCTAGTGCTTGTTTGTTTCCCCATGGTAGAAATTCCATGGCTTGATAAATTCCCTTGAGGTCGCGACCCGGTATTGGTAGATCGCGCCATTGAGTTGCACCGATAGCTAGAACAATTGCATCGTATTTTGTGCTGAGTTGGTCTCCTGTTATCTCGACACCAACGTCGACTCCTGGACGAAAGCGAGTTCCTTCTTTCTCCATCTGCGCTAAGCGTCGATCCAAAATATGTTTCTCCATCTTGAATTCCGGAATTCCATAACGAAGTAATCCGCCAATTTTTTCTGCGCGCTCATACACTGCAACCGTGTGTCCAGCGCGAGTTAGTTGCTGAGCAGCAGCAAGACCTGCAGGTCCTGATCCAATTACTGCAACAGTTTTTCCAGTGATGCGATCAGGTGGCAATGGTTTTACATTTCCGGCGCCAAATGCTTCTTCAATCGTACGTAGCTCAACTTGCTTGATTGTTACTGCATCGGCATTAATGCCAACGACACATGCAGTCTCACATGGTGCAGGGCATAGACGACCAGTGAATTCTGGGAAGTTATTTGTTGCATGTAGGCGTGCAATTGCTTCTTCTTTATCGCCGCGCCAAATGAGGTCATTCCATTCAGGAATTAAGTTTCCGAGTGGGCAACCCATGTGACAGAAAGGGATTCCACAATCCATGCAACGACCTGCCTGCTTCTGCAGGTGTTCCATACTCTGAGGTTCGTAGACCTCTTTCCAATCTTGGATTCGCACATCGACGGGACGTCGAGTTGGAGTTTCGCGCGGCGTAGTAAGAAAACCCTTTGGATCTGCCATTAACCTGCAACCTCCATCACGAATTTATCAATCGGTAAACCTTCACGAGTTGCTCGCTCCATAGCTTCCAATACTCGCGCATAGTCACGAGGCATAACGAGTGAAATACGAGAAATCGATTCATCCCAAGATTTCAATAGTTCAGATGCAATTTCTGAACCTGTTTCTGCATGGAATTTAGAGATATGTGATTTCAATACTTCGCGTTGATCTTGTGGGACTGCCAAAATATCGACCATATCTGTATTTACATTATCTGCATTTATATCAAGCATAAATGCACGGCCACCAGACATGCCTGCTGCAAAGTTGCGACCTGTGCGACCAAGTACAACAACAGTTCCACCAGTCATGTATTCGCAGCCGTGATCTCCAATACCTTCAACTACAGCAATGGCGCCAGAATTGCGCACACAGAATCTTTCGCCAACAACACCGCGTATATATATTTCACCTGATGTTGCGCCATAACCGATCACATTTCCAGCAATTACGTTCTCACCAGATTTGAAGGTTGCCTTTTCATCTGGGCGAACAACGACACGTCCACCTGAGATTCCCTTAGCAACATAGTCATTTGAATCACCATAAAGGCGAATCGCAACTCCACGAGGAATAAATGCACCTAAAGATTGTCCAGCCGAACCATGGAGCGTGATATCGATGGTGCCCTCAGGTAATCCTTCTCCCCCGAAGCGACGAGTTACTTCTGCACCCAACATCGTTCCAACAGTTCTATTTACATTTCGAACAGGTAGATCGATACGAACTGGCTCAGACTTAGTAAGTGCAGCATCGGCTAATTCGATCAACTTATTATCGAGTGCAGCCGCTAAACCATGATCTTGTTTTGTCGTGTTGTAAAGAGAGCTCTCTACATCTGGGCGAACAAGTAGCGGAGAAAGATCTAATCCGCTTGCCTTCCAGTGATTGATGGCATCTTTTGTATCTAAGTATTCGACGCGACCAATTGCCTCTTGCAGAGTACGGAAACCAAGTTCTGCCAAAATTTCACGAACTTCTTCAGCGATATATTCGAAGAAAGTTTCAACAAATTCTGGTTTTCCTGAAAAGCGTTTGCGAAGTTCAGGATTTTGCGTGGCAACTCCTACTGGGCATGTATCTAAATGGCAGACGCGCATCATGACGCAACCGGAAACAACAAGTGGAGCAGTTGCAAAACCAAATTCTTCTGCCCCAAGAAGTGTTGCGATAACAATATCTCGTCCTGTCTTTAGTTGCCCATCTGTCTGCACAACGATGCGATCGCGAAGACCATTGAGCAAAAGAGTCTGTTGAGTCTCAGCTAGACCAAGTTCCCATGGTGCGCCTGCATGCTTGAGTGAAGTAAGAGGTGATGCCCCTGTTCCGCCATCATGACCAGAAATAAGTACAACATCGGCGTGTGCTTTGCTCACTCCTGCAGCAACAGTACCTACGCCAACTTCTGCAACAAGTTTGACGTGAATGCGCGCATTCTTATTTGCATTCTTCAAGTCATGGATAAGTTGAGCAAGATCCTCAATCGAATAAATATCGTGATGTGGTGGAGGTGAAATAAGTCCTACGCCAGGAGTTGAATAACGTACTTTTGCAATCCATGGATAGACCTTGTTTCCGGGCAGCTGTCCGCCTTCACCCGGTTTTGCACCTTGCGCAACTTTGATTTGAATATCATCTGAGTTGACTAGGTAATCACTTGTAACACCAAAGCGACCGCTTGCAACCTGCTTAATAGATGAGCGCTTCGAATCTCCATTAGATTCTGCAACATAGCGAGCAGGATCTTCTCCGCCTTCACCGGTATTTGATTTACCACCAAGGCGATTCATTGCTATCGCAAGAGTTTCATGTGCTTCTTGTGAAATAGAACCGTATGACATTGCACCAGTTGAGAAACGAGCAATGATTGAACGTGCGGATTCGACCTCTTCAATAGGAATTGAAGGTTGCGATCCATTTTTGAATTGAAAAAGACCACGCAGCGTCATCAACTCTTTGCTCTGCTCATTGACGGAACTTGTGTAACGCTTGAAAATGTCATAGCGCTTATTGCGTGTGGAATGTTGTAGGGCAAAAACTGTTTCTGGGTTGAATAAGTGTGGTTCACCATCTCGGCGCCACTGATATTCCCCACCGATTGGGAGTCTCTTTGTTCCTGGAATTTCTCCGCCAGGTGGATAAGCAATGTGATGGCGGGCAATTGTTTCTTGCGCAATGATGTCGAGTGATACTCCACCTAAGCGAGATGTAGTACCAACGAAGAATTCATCAACAACTTCTTGGCTCAAGCCAATCGCTTCAAAAACCTGCGCACCCGTATAGGAAGCAATGGTTGAAATTCCCATCTTGGACATTACTTTGAGAACGCCTTTTCCTAAACTCTTGATGAGATTACGAACCGCCTTCTCTGGTGTTGTACCAGTGATAACGCCTTGTAGAACTAAATCTTCAGCGCTCTCCATCGCGAGGTATGGATTCACTGCAGCAGCTCCATAACCAATAAGAAGTGCAACATGATGAACTTCGCGAACATCTCCCGCTTCGACGACGAGACCAACTTTTGTGCGAGTTTTTTCACGAATCAAATGGTGGTGAACGGCCGATGTTAAAAGAAGTGAAGGTATTGGGGCATCTTCAGCATCGCCATCGCGATCCGAGAGAATGATGAGGTGTGCACCATTTGCGATGGCATCACTTACCTCTTTTTTGATTTCATCTAAGCGAATACGAAGAGCATTGCCATCACCATTGACTGGGAAGAGTCCACGAACTACATAAGCTTCAAGTTCGGGGTACTCGCCATCAACATTGACGTGAATAATTTTTGCAAGTTCATCATTATCTATAACTGGAAATGCAAGAGAAATTTGGCGACATGATTCTGGCCCAGGATCTAACAAGTTATGTTCTGGCCCGATAGAGCCACCCAAACTTGTTACCAACTCTTCGCGAATAGCATCGAGTGGTGGATTAGTAACTTGTGCAAATAGCTGAGAGAAATAATCAAATATAAGTCTTGGCTTCTCTGAAAGTGCGGCGATGGGTGAATCTGAACCCATCGAACCAAGTGGTTCCATTCCATTTTTTGCCATCGGAGTAATAAGAATGCGCAAATCTTCTTCCGTATAACCAAATGCTCTTTGGCGACGGATAACGGAAGAGTGCGGATAAATAATATGTTCGCGAGCAGGAAGGTCGTTTAGTTTTACGATTCCATCGCGAAGCCACTGTCCATATGGCGCTGCATCAGCTAATTGATCTTTGATCTCATCGTCTTCAATGATGCGACCTGCTTCGATATCAACTAAAAACATTTTTCCTGGTTGTAGGCGGCCCTTGCGTACAACTCTCTCGGCAGGAATATCGAGTACGCCAACTTCACTTGCAAGAACAACAAGTCCATCATCAGTTACCCAGAAACGTGATGGTCGAAGTCCGTTGCGATCTAGCACTGCGCCGACTTGATGTCCGTCAGTAAAAGTTACACAAGCAGGTCCATCCCAAGGTTCCATAAGCGATGCGTGGAATGCGTAAAAATCGCGACGCTTCTGTGACATGGATGTGTGATTTTCCCACGCTTCTGGAATCATCATGAGAACTGCATGTGGGAGTGATCGTCCGCCTAAATAGAGCAGTTCTAGAACTTCATCGAAGGATGCTGAGTCCGAACCAGACATTTCAACAATAGGAAAAAGTCGGTCAAGATTTCCTGGAATTAGTTCACTTGCAAGTAGGGACTCGCGAGCGCGCATCCAATTGCGATTTCCCTTTACAGTATTGATTTCACCGTTGTGTGCGATGAAGCGGTAAGGGTGAGCTAATGGCCACGAAGGAAAAGTATTTGTAGAAAAGCGAGAGTGAACTAGTGCAAGCGGCGAAATAACGCGCTCATCACTGAGATCAGGGAAGAACTCTTCTAGCTGACCAGTTGTAAGCATTCCTTTGTAAACAATTGTTTGTGAAGATAATGAAGGAAAGTAAAGTTCAAGGCTATGTTCGGCTCGCTTGCGAAGTGCGAATGCAAGGCGATCTAAAACGATTCCCTCTTCCTTGTTCTTACCTGCAATAAAGAGTTGTTCAAAACGTGGCATTACAGATAGCGCTGTCTTGCCGAGGGATACTGAGTTGATTGGAAGTTCGCGCCATCCAAGAATGACGAGACCCTCTTCGTCTGCAATCTTTGCAATCTCTTGACGAACCTCTACTCCTTGAGCAATAAATGCGATACCCGTTGCGTAAGCATCTGCGTGTGGCAGATCAAAATCTGTAACCACTTGATAGAAAGCATCAGGTACTCGAATCAGAATTCCCGCACCATCGCCACTATCTGGTTCAGCACCTGATGCTCCGCGGTGTTCAAGATTGCGAAGTGCTGTGAGCGCTTTTTCAACAATTTCGTGTGTTGCAACTTTATTGAGCGTCGCAACCATCGCAACACCGCATGCATCGTGTTCGTTGGCAGGGTTATATAAACCTTGTGCCTTCGGATAATTCGATGTAAGTGCCACGGTATGTAACTCCTGTTGTCCTAATGTTGCGGGACAACTTTGGCCCTAGTTCTTTACTGCTGTCTTTACTGCTGTCTTTCGTGCTGCTCCCCTGTGCGGGAGGTAAAGACTAGCAAGGAGCGGTTGATTCTTCTATATGCCGCTGATGTGGGCAATCTGACCAATACCGGCAGTAATTGCCATACCTATACAGCCACCCAATATCACTCGGACCGTCGGAATAAGCACCTTTGACCCTGCAGTCTTTGCGCTGACTATTCCAGTAATTACTAAGCCAATGATTGTAAAAATAACGATGCTCCATGCTTTTGCGCCCAGTGTTGGAGCAAATGCACCGAGAAATGGAATGCATCCACCCAAGGTAAAACTGGCAGCCGAGGCAACTGCTGCCTGAACGGGACGAGCTTTTGTATGTGGGTGTTGGCCTAATTCATCTCGAAGGTGTGCGGCTAATGGATCTTTCTCATGCATCGCATTTGCTACCTGCATTGCTAGTTCTGGAGTTAGGCCGCGACTGATATAAATCTGCTGAAGTTCGAGCAATTCACCATCTGGATCGATTTTCAGGTGTTCGATTTCTAATAGACGATCTGATTCTTCAATATCATTTTGTGAACGTACTGAAACATATTCACCTACTGCCATCGACATTGCACCAGCAGAAATTCCTGCAAGACCGGCGGTAATAAGAAAACTATCTGCCTTTGCTGCAGCAACACCAATCATCAAACTTGCAGTTGAAACCAGTCCGTCGTTTGCACCTAATACTGCAGCTCTCAACCAACCTGCGCGATGCGTGCGATGGTGCAAGTTTCTTTGATAAACATCTTCCAGTGCCATGTTTTAGAGCCTACCTGATGTCTTCGATAAACGAAGGTAGGCACCGAGCGCAAGCCCTCCAATAACAATGCTTACCCATTCATTAATTCGCATGCCTGCAAGCAAATGAGCATCATCGATGCGTAGTGATTCAATAAAGAAGCGCCCGATGCAATAGCCAAGAATGTATATGGCAAATATTTGTCCCGGTTGCGCTTTAGTGCCAATCCATAGAATCAGTAGTGCAAGGAATAAACACCACAGCGCTTCATAAAGAAAGGTTGGATGAAAAGTTTCAAATTCTCGAAATCCATTTGGTCGAAAAGACTGAGGAACTTCTAGTGCCCATGGCGTATCCAATGGTCTTCCAAAGAGTTCGATATTAAACCAATTACCAAAACGGCCAATTCCTTGAGCTAAAAGAATTCCGGGGGCAAGGGCATCGAGGAAGATTCCAAAAGATGGAAGATCATTCTTTTTTGCAAGTTGTCTATATCTAATCCATGCAACGACTGCGCCTAATGAAATAGCGCCCCATATACCTAGTCCGCCATTCCAGATCATAAACGCTTCTATCGGATTTCCATTCTTACCAAAATACGCTTCTGGAGAAGTAATCACGTGATAAATACGACCGCCAATAATTCCCGCTGGCACGCAGTAGATCGCAACTTCGGAGACAACAGAGTGAGTATTTACGCCATGAGAGGTGAAGCGCTTATTTCCTAACCATATTGCTACAGCGATTCCAGTGATGATGCACAAGGCATACATATGGATAGTAAGTGGCCCAATTTCCCAGACCGAGATACCCGGTGAAGGAATTGAGCGACGCATTTATTTATCCCTGTTCGATTGCTGCGGCAAATGCTGCGGCATCGTAAATCTGGGTATTTCGATCAAGTTCTTTGCCATTGAGAAAAACGGTTGGAGTCGAATTTATATTCTGCTTCCCACCATCTACTGCAATATTTTTTACCCAACCACCGTACTTCGAGTCATTGATGCAAGCACCAAATTCACCCGAAGAAATACCAATTGCTACACCACCGGCAATCAGATATGCATTTGACCACTTGCCGCTATTTTCGGCGGGTTGATTTCTGTAAAGAAAATCGTGAAATTCCAGATACTTACCTTCATCAGCTGCGCAGGCTGCGGCATTTGCTGCGCGTATTGATTCAGGACCAATAAATGAGAGTGGGTGAAAAATAACTGTTGCTTTCTTTTCCTTGATTATGTTTTCTATGTAAGCGCTGTTGAGTGCTTCGAATTGAGCACATGCAGGGCATTGAAAATCTTCCCAAATATCTAGAACAGGAACGCCGGTTAGATCACCATTGTATGAAATACCGAATCCATCGGTTGAACTTGCCTGCGATGGTATAGATGCACTATCACTGCTCTTGTTTCCAACAATAGAAAAAATAACACCAACGGCAACTACGAGAGTTACCATTCCAATCACGATATATCGCGTGACTTTATCTCCGCCAGATTTCTGTGCCATTTCTATTCCCTTACTTCTCGAGTGCAAATCGAGTCTTAGGATAGCGAATCAAGTAGACACCTAATGCGGCAAGTCCTAAATCTCTCAGGATTTCTGAGAGATATTTTGTTTCCCCTGGGGCGACTTTGCCGCCACCGCCAAAACAGCCACAGTCAATTGAAAGTCCACGTGCCCAAGCCTGAGAAATTGCTATGACAAAGATAAGCATGAGAGCGGTTCCAAAGATTGATGAATATCTGACTGCAAATCCCAGAATTAAAAGTAACCCTGCACCAATTTCTAGCCACGGCAAAATAATTCCTAAGATATTGGCAACTGATATTGGAAGAACTTCATAAGCACGAACAGCCATTTGTGATTTATCAATTGTGAATGCTTTGAGATATCCAGCAACAAATAGAACGCCACCTAATACCAAACGGGCGACTAATCCAAGCCAGGGAAGATATTTATTCATCGACCTTCGCGTACACCTTTCGCTAAATCTTTCGCTAAATCAGTAATTGCTTGTAAACCTTTTTCTTCTGTTTGTGCTTCAAGAAGGCACTTGATAAATGCTGAGCCAACAATTACTCCATCAGCATAACCAGCAACTTCACGAGCTTGGGCGTGATTTGAGACACCAAGGCCAACGGCGATAGGTAAGTCGCTGACTTTGCGGATTCGTCCAACCAAATCGCTAGCACCGGATGAAATACTTGTGCGGGTGCCAGTTACGCCCATCAAGCTTGCTGCGTAGATAAAGCCAGAACATCGCTGTGTTACTTTGCTAAGTCGAGAATCATTAGTACTCGGTGCCACTACATATATCGGACTAATGCCATTATTTTTTGTTGCTGCTATCCATCGTTCTGATTCTTCAATAGTTAGATCAGGGGTAATCACACCTGAGCCACCATTATCAGCTATGGACTTAGCAAATTCATCAACACCATATCTTTCAATTGGATTCCAATAAGTCATTACGACTGCTGCAACTCCGGCTTCCGTTGCACATTTGAGTGCGGAGAAAACATCTGCTGCGCTAGTGCCTTGAGAAAGTGAGCGCTCTGCAGCTTCTTGAATAATTGGTCCATCCATCACGGGATCGCTGTAAGGGAAGCCAATTTCAATTGCGTCAACGCCGCCAGCCACCAATGCCTTGATTGCTTTCTTGCAACCTTCAATTGTTGGAAAGCCAGCAGGAATATATGCAATAAGAGCTGCACGATTTTCTGCTCGAACTCTTACAAAAAGTTGATCTAGAGTTGTAGTCATTCTTAGAGTGGAATTCCGAAGTACTCGGCTGCTGTTTGTACATCTTTATCTCCACGGCCTGAAAGATTGATGAGCAACACAGCGTCAGGACCTAATTCCTTACCTACTTGTATTGCACCAGCGAGTGCATGAGCTGTTTCAATGGCAGGAATAATTCCTTCCGTCTTTGAAAGAAGTGAAAATGCTTCCATCGCCTGCGCATCAGTGATGGCGCGATATTCGGCGCGACCAATGTCATGAAGATAGGCGTGCTCTGGTCCAACTCCTGGGTAATCAAGCCCTGCAGAAATTGAATGTGATTCAACTGTTTGGCCATTCTCATCTTGTAGAACGTAGGAACGAGTTCCGTGAAGAACGCCTGCAGTGCCACCGGTAATTGTTGCTGCGTGGCGTCCAGTTTCTACCCCATCTCCCCCTGCTTCAAGACCAATGAGTCGAACTGATACATCACCGATAAAGTCATGAAAAATTCCAATTGCATTTGATCCGCCACCAACGCATGCCAATACAGCATCAGGTAAGCGTCCAACTAGTTCTTGTACTTGAATCTTTGCTTCTTCACCAATAATTTTATGAAAATCACGAACCATTGTTGGGAAAGGATGTGGGCCAGCAACCGTTCCAAGTAAGTAATGAGTTGTTTCAACATTTGTTACCCAATCGCGCATGGCCTCATTGATTGCATCTTTGAGAGTGCGAGATCCTGTTGTTACTGGAACGACTTCGGCTCCAAGAATTTTCATGCGGGCAACGTTGAGTGATTGGCGGCGAGTGTCTTCTTCGCCCATGTAAACAACGCATTCAAGTCCCATAAGCGCGGCAGCTGTTGCAGATGCAACACCATGCTGTCCCGCACCCGTTTCGGCGATGATTCTTTTCTTACCCATACGCTTTGTAAGAAGTGCTTGGCCTAATACGTTATTTATTTTATGACTACCTGTGTGATTGAGATCTTCACGCTTCAATAGAATTCGCGCTCCACCTGCATACTCTGCAAATCTTTTTGCCTCGGTGAGGATGCTGGGGCGACCGGTATACGTTAGATGTAATTTCGCCAGCTCGGCTTGAAAGATTGGATCTTTCAGTGCGCTGATATGTGCAGCTTCGAGCTCTTCTAACGCACCAATTAGTGCTTCTGGAACGAAGCGTCCGCCATATTGGCCAAAGTGTCCAAGAATCGTGGATTGCGATGTGGTCATGAAATGAGTCTACCGATGACCACGTAATTCGCGCATGGCGAGTTCTGGATCCGCTGAGCGCACAAGTGCCTCTCCTACCAATATTGCGGTTGCACCATGTTCTTGGGCAAATTCAACATCACTTCGATTGGAGATGCCCGATTCTGCTACCCGCACCATCGATGTCGGAATACGAGGTATTAGTTGTGCAAATGCAGCTGGATCTACTTCAAGTGTTTTTAAGTTGCGAGAGTTCACTCCAATAATCTCGGGTGAAATTTCAAGCGCTCTTTCCAATTCATCGTGAGTATGAACTTCAATCAATGATGACATGCCCAATTCTTGTGCTAATTGATAATAATCATCGAGCTGGTTCTTACTCAGTGCAGCAACAATGAGTAGCACGAGATCGGCTCCATGTGCACGGGCCTCCAGAAATTGATACTCATCAACCATGAAATCTTTTCTCAAAATCGGTATGTCCACACGTGATCGCACTGCATCAAGGTCTTCTAATGATCCACCGAAGCGTCGTCGCTCTGTGAGCACACTTATAACATTTGCTCCAGATTCTTCATATCGACTTGCTAGTGCGCCTGGATCTTCAATCGGTGCAAGTGCACCCTTACTAGGCGATGAGCGTTTTACTTCAGCAATTATTGAAATCTCTGGACCAGTAAATGCTGCGCCAACATTTCGAACCGCTGGTGCACTCTCTAGCGCTTCTCTAATTTGTGCAAGTGGTAAGCGACGCATTGCTAAATCTTCTCTTACGCCCTCAATAATCGAATCTAAAATGCTCATTTACTGCCGTCGTTTTCTGTTGGATCAATACCTTGATCTAAAGAATTCCACGGCGTCAATACTTTCTCTTTTCTTTCATAGCGCGCAGAAAGTTGAAAGCGTTTTCCTATAAGAATCACTATTGCAATTACTACAACGAAAGATATTGCTAACGAGATTCCACTGCTCATGAAATTGATTTCATTGTATGAGCTGCACTAACTGCTCCCAGAACAGCTGCTGCTTTAT
>Ga0214919_10001508_pt1 | contig 37915 bp, 34 predicted proteins | sample LL1503_MetaG_FD_177994 | JGI IMG/M metagenome (GOLD analysis project Ga0214919, IMG submission 177994) | Freshwater microbial communities from Lake Lanier, Atlanta, Georgia, United States - LL-1503 | ecosystem: Environmental > Aquatic > Freshwater > Lake | place: USA: Georgia | collected...
GCTAAGAAAGCAGCTCCAAAGCGTCGTAAGAAAGCCGCTAAGAAAGCAGCTCCAAAGCGTCGTAAGAAAGCCGCTAAGAAAGCAGCTCCAAAGCGTCGTAAGAAAGCCGCTAAGAAAGCAGCTCCAAAGCGTCGTAAGAAAGCCGCTAAGAAAGCCGGTGCAGCAAAGCCTCGTCGTCGCCGTAAAAAAGCAGCGAAGGCAGCACCAGCAGCATAAGGATCTATTGAAAAAATCCCCATCGCTTCGGCGGTGGGGATTTTTTTTATGGCTTTAAATTATTGCTACCTAAGTAGACTCACCTAAATGGTTAGCAAAGCAGAGGTTGGAATTAAGGGCGGAAAGATCTCACCGATGCGCCAAGTTCCGGACCAGATTATTCGCCCGGAATATGTTGGCAAAACTGGCCCAAGTAAATTCACCGGGTCAAATATTCCAAATGCGGAAATCCTCGAAGTAATGCGAGCTGCCTGCCAATTAGCTGCAAATGCGTTGGTAACTGTAGGGCGGTCAATTCTTCCTGGGGTAAGTACGGATTTTCTCGACAAAATTGGCCACGAATATTTATGTGACCATGGCGCCTACCCCTCAACATTGGGATATCGCGGCTTTCCGAAATCACTTTGCACTTCAATTAACGAGGTGATCTGCCATGGGATTCCGGACTCGCGGGAAATTTTGCCGACAGATATCGTCAATATTGATATCACCGCATATCTCACTATTGATGGCGTTGGAGCGCACGGAGATACAAACGCCACCTTCTTGGCAAGTAATGATGTAGATGACGCCTCATATCTGCTTGTAGAGCGCACAGAGGCCGCTCTAGCGCGTGCAATCGCGGCAGTAGTACCAGGAAGAGAAAGTTCAGTTATCGGGCGGGTGATCGAGTCATACGCCAAACGATTTAATTATGGCGTTGTCCATGATTTCACCGGCCATGGAATCAACACCGCTTTCCATACAGATTTGATAATTCCGCATTACGACACCCCACACCATGCATTTCAAATTGAAGAGGGTATGACTTTTACGATTGAACCGATGTTGACTCTTGGCACTTACCAACATCAGATGTGGGATGACGGCTGGACCGTATTAACCGCCGATGGATCACGGAGTGCGCAATTTGAACACACGCTGTTAGTGACCGCTACCGGGGCTGAGATCCTTACTCTGCCAACGATTTAGTTACTCGGGAAAGTGGCAAGCAACTTGCGATGAACCCACGGTAAGAAGTACTGGTTCCTCAGTGCGGCAGCGATCCTGCACTTTCCAACATCTGGTGTTAAAGACACAGCCCGATGGTGGATTTGAAGGAGAAGGTAGATCTCCAGTTAATACGATCTGCTCCCGACCACGCTCTAACACTGGATCAGGAATTGGCACTGCTGATAACAAGGCTTTTGTGTATGGATGGTGCGGCTCAATATAAAGAGATGAAGTAGGGGCAAGCTCCATAATTTTGCCGAGGTACATGACGGCAACTCGATCAGAGATATGTTGTACTACTGAAAGATCGTGAGCGATAAAAAGGTAGGAAAGTCCAAAATCATCCCGTAAATCTTCCAGCAAATTAATTACCTGGGCCTGAATCGAAACATCCAGCGCTGAGACGGGCTCATCGGCAACTATAAATTTAGGTTTTAGCGCAAGTGCCCGGGCGATACCGATCCGTTGGCGTTGACCACCTGAAAATTCATGTGGATAGCGGTTGTAATGCTCTGGGTTTAAGCCAACTCGCTCCATCAAATCTTGAACAGAGGTTTTAACTGATTTACCTGCGCCAGGATCGTTCACTCCGTGAATCTTATAACTTGCACCAATAATCTCACCGATTGAGTGGCGCGGATTTAGTGAGGAGTAAGGATCTTGGAAAATCATCTGCATTTTTTTGCGGATTGGTTTCATCTTCCGGGGAGAGAATTTAGAGATCTCTTCACCCTCGAAATAAATCTCTCCACCGGTTGGTTCATACAATTTCAATAGCGAGCGACCAACAGTGGATTTACCACAACCAGACTCCCCTACTAAGCCAAGGGTTTCTCCAGCATTCAATGTGAATGAAACACCATTAACCGCTTTGTTGCTGCCTTTTGATCTAACAAAAATACTATTGCTAGTTAGTGGGAAAAACTTTTGTAAATTAACTACTCGCAATAATGGTTCACTCATCTATTCACCAATCCAACTAGATGACATCTTGATGAATGTCCAGCACTAATTTCTACAAGAGCTGGCATTGTTAATTCACAGGCACTTCCGGCAACCTCTGATTTACGAGCGCACCGAGGCGCAAAAGCACACCCTGCCGGTAATGAGATCAACGATGGCGGTTGTCCAGTAATAGTTTCCAAGCGCTGTAATTGCGGCCGATCAACCCGAGGAATTGAGGCGAGGAGTCCATGGGTGTAAGGCATCTGGGGCTTAGCAAATAATTCAAATACATTTGCCGATTCAACAATTTTGCCGGCGTACATGACGTTAATCCGGTCGGCAGAGCCGGCAACAACACCAAGATCATGGGTAATCAAAATCATCGCCATACCTAGTTCTTTCTGTAAATCGGCAAGTAATTTCATAATCTGGGCTTGCACTGTTACATCAAGAGCAGTTGTTGGTTCATCGGCTATTAAAACTTTAGGATTATTTACCAGCGCCATAGCAATCATTACCCGCTGACGCATACCGCCTGAGAATTGATGCGGAAAAGCGTTTAATCTTTTATGGGCATCTGAGATTCCAACTAACTCCAAAAGCTCAATTGCACGTTTCTCGCTATCTTCTTTACTGCACTGATTATGAATTTGATGCGCTTCAATAATTTGATTCCCAATTGTGTAGTAAGGATGTAATGCTGACATCGGATCTTGAAAAATCATCGCTACATCATTGCCGCGAATTTCTCTTAATTCAGAACGTGGAATTGTTAAAAGATCAACTGGACCGGCGCCAGTGTCTAATTTTGCACTCCCTGAGATATTTGCAATTTTCCGTGGAAGTAATCCCATAATTGCTAAATTTGTAACTGTTTTTCCAGAACCTGATTCCCCAACAATTGCAAGAGTTTCGCCACGATCAACTTTAAATGAAACTCCATCGACTGCTTTAACGATTCCATCGGGAGTTCTAAATTCAACTAATAAATTGTTTACTTCTAATAAGCTCATGCGGCAACCCGAACTCGTGGATCAATAAATGCATATAAAATATCTACAATTAAATTCATCGCGATTACGATTGCAGCAGATAATAAAGTTGTACCGACAATTATTGGTAAGTCATACTCAACAACGGCGCTTAGTGAAAGCCGGCCAAGGCCTGGTAAATTAAAAACTTTTTCAGTTAAGATCGCCCCGCCTAGCAAAGCCGCAAAATCAAGACCGGCCATGGTTGCAATTGGTGCCAGTGCTGCTCGCAAAGTATGTTTACGTAAAATTACTTTTTCGCTTAACCCTTTAGCGCGTGCCGTTCTAATGAAATCTTCGCTCAAAGTTTCGATAACTGCATTTCGAACAAATCTGGTGTAAAGCGCAGCAGATGCGAAAGCCAGGGTAATCCAAGGTAGCAGTAGAATTTGTGCCCACTCAATTGGGTTTTCAAAAAATGGTGTGTAGTTGCCGGAAGGGAATGGGATGATCTTCCACTTAATAACCACAAAAACTAAAAGCAGCAAACCAGTGAGAAAGGTGGGTAGCGAGGTGCCAATCAATACAAAGACAGTACTCGCAGTATCAGCTGATCTCCCGCGAAATCGAGCGGCTACTACTCCGAGAGTTATTCCAATGATCAACCATAAAATCATCGCGCCGATTGCTAAAGAGGCAGTAACGGGAAGTGCCCGTCCAATCAATGTTGTGACGCACTCGTGTTGATTGAATGAGTATCCAAGACTTGGCGCAGGGCAGTGAAGCGCTGCTGCCCCTTGACCATAATTGCGACCGGCAAACAAGCCACCAAGAAAAACTATGTACTGCTGCCAAAAAGGAACGTCATAACCAAGCCGAATTCGATTTGCTTCAATTATCGCTGGATTATTACAATTTTTTCCACAAGTAAGTGCTGCCGGATCAAAAGGTAATAATGCAAAAATTGCATAAACTGCAAAACTAACTGCAAACAAAATGGCAAGTGAGGTCGCAGTGCGACGGATTAAGTATCCAAACATCACTTACCTTCCCAAGATTTGTGATTAATTTTTCATAAAAATTCCGGAGGAGATTACTCCCCTCCGGAATTTTCGATTTACTTACTTAGCTATTTGGATATCTCCAAATGATGGAGCACCTTGTGGTTCCCAGAAGAAGACTCCGGTTAGTTTGGAGCCCCACATCTCTTGGGTCTTCGAGAAGACACCAGGAATGATCCACATTTGATCCATTACATACTGGTTAAGTGCAGCCCACTCGGCTCCTTGCTTAACCCGATCTGGTTCAGCGAGGTTTGCCTCTGCGCGTTTCTTGAACTCGGCATATGTTGGATCTTTGCCAGCGCGTGACAATGGAAATCCATAGCCATCAAGCATAAGTTCCGGAATCACTGTTGAAGCATTTGCCCAATCTGGAGCCCAACCAGCACGAGATAAATCGCCTTGCTTGGTTATATCCAGAACAATGTTGTAGTAACTACCTGGCTCAATAAAATTGAACTTCAAGATAATTCCTGAGTTCTTCTTAACTGAATCAATCCAGATTGTTGCGGCTTTCTTATTGGTATCTGTATCTCCAATATCGAAAGTCAATCCAGCAGTAGTTGCCCTCTTGTAAACATCAGGACATGCGGTCTTTGCTTCTGCCATAAGCGCAGTTGCTTTCTCAGCATTTCCTTCCTGCTTCCAATCTTCATATCCGGTCGTCTTCTTGTAATCAAGACCCATCAAAGGCTTGATTACACCATCTGCTGGGTCGCCGGTAAAGGCTGCTCCGCCAGCAAGTGTTTGAAGAGCTGCGAAGTCACGCGCGTAATAGATCGCTTTACGGACCTGTACACAAGAGACTTTTGAAACGTTTACTGCTGTGTATGTTACATATGGATCGTAAACATTTAATGCACGACCTTTCCAAGCATCAACTGGCACACCAGCATCATCAAAAACTGTTGCTAAGTTGGTTGGAAGAATTCCATCAAGTGACATTGAAGCAGGCTCTGAATCATTGATCACAAGTTGATCGCGAACTTCTTCGGCAAGACCAAAGCGAACTACGATCTTATCTGGGTAAGCGTTGCGAATTGGATCTGAATCTTTGCTCCACTTATCGTTACGGACTAACACCATCTCATCTTTAGCAACATACTTTTCAATTTTGTATGGGCCAGTTGAAACAGGGTGCATGTCGTACTTATCTCCATCATCGCTGGCTTTTGGCACAGCACTAAATGAAAGATAAGTCACGGTGTAGTTAAAATCGCCTACAGCACGTGAAAGATTGAAGGTAATGGTTTTGTTATCTGCTGAACAAGTAACTGCCTTGTCATAAGCTGCTGCGTCATTTCCATCAGCTTTGTATGGGCCTTTATAAACAGAGGCGCCAGCTTTATCTTTTGGAATATCCAGCATTGACATTGCATAACCTGGGCCGTCAGTAATTACATCAGTTGCAAAGCTACGTGAAACACCGTACTTCACATCTGCGCAAGTTACCGCTGAGCCATCTTCGAAGGTGATGCCATCACGTAGGGTGAATTCCCAAGTTTTATTTCCATTTGATGCACGGCCGGTATCAGTTGCCATATCTGGCACAACTGATGAGCCATCTGCACCTGCAGCACGCTTATATGCAGTTAGCGTGCGGTGCATATAAGAGCCAAACCAAGCTATGTGTTGTCCGGTGTAGTTACGGTTTGGATCAGCATGCGTCCATGAATCTGAATGAGTCAGATAAGTCAGAGTGTTACCTCCACTTGAAGCTTTAGAACAACCAACTAGACCTGCGCCAAGCAACGTTATGGCCGCTAGTGATGCAAGGGCCTTACGAGCAATCCGGGAAGTTCCCGAAGTATTTTTAAACATATCTCCCCCTTAACGATGGATATGTCGATCTTCATATCTTTGTGAATATCGATATTAAGTTTTTTTTACATCTATGCAGTTACGTAGCTGCACAGAATTCTCCTTAAGTTGCCTCACTCTTCGGATCAAGAGCATCTCGTACCGCATCGCCAAGTAAATTAAAGGTAAGCACCACAAAAACCAGCGATGTCGTGGTGATGAAAAAATAAGTTGGTTCATTCATTACATATTTAATTGAATCTGAAATCAAAAGTCCCCATGAGGCATCTGGGGGCTGGATTCCCAATCCCAAAAATGAGAAAACTGCTTCTGCAGTTAAATATCCTGGGAGTGAGAGTGAGAAGTAAACAATTACGATGCTCCATAAATTTGGCAATATTTCTTTGAAAATAATTCTGGAATTACTAGCGCCGAGTGCTCGGGCCGCCATTACATAATCTCTTTCCCGAATAGAAAGAACTTGTGATCGAATAACGCGAGCTAAGTAGGGCCAGCCAAAGCAAATTAAAATCACCACTAAATAAAGCATTCGGGCGCTATTCCCCTCAGCTATTCCAGATTTTTCTAATCGCTGCACCATTGGAAGGCTTAAGGCAATAATCATAAAAAATGAAGGGAAAGCTAATAAGAAATCTATAAAGCGTCCAATTGTTGAATCAACTCTTCCGCGAAAAAATCCCATTAGAATTCCAGCAACTACGCCGATAGCAATTGAGAGTACGGTCGTAATTAACGCCACAAAAAAAGAAATCCGAGCTCCGAATATCAACCTGGCTAATAAGTCATGCCCAATTCCCGGTTCAATTCCAAGTGGGTGGGACCAACTTATGCCGCCAAATTTTCCCATTGGCATTCCGCGAGTAGTAAGTGTCTCTGGGAATCGTTTACGGCCATCTATGCCAAACAGCCCGCCAATTAATGGGGCCAGTATGGTGCTAAAGATTAAGGTGATCGAGATGATCAATGTAGGCAGTCCAAAGCGATTCTTACGGAAACGCCGCCAAGCCAATTGCCGCGGGGTGCGCCCAATCACGCTTGCAACAACCGTTTTGATCGCCCCCTATTAATTAGCCATCAGCAAAGGTGCTCAGAATACCGACTGGTAACTTACGTTGAACTTAGCGCACTCAGGAGATTAACTCCAGATGAAAAGTCCTTAAAATGACTCGTAAGTTGACCAATTTTCATCCCTCACACAGAGGTAGATAGGCTCAACTGATGGAACGCGCTAATTGGGGGTTCACTCCCTCGCATCAATCGGGTCGGGCGCGCCGCGGAACCATCCAAACCCCACATGGGCAGATCCAAACTCCCGCATTTATCCCAGTCGGCACAAAAGCCGCGGTCAAATCTTTACTGCCCGAAACAGTGGGCGAACTTGGGGCCCAAGCGGTTTTGGCTAACGCTTACCACCTCTATTTACAGCCAGGGTCAGCGCTAATTGACCAAGCCGGTGGCGTTGCAAAATTTATGAATTGGAATGGACCAACTTTCACCGATAGCGGTGGCTTTCAAGTTCTATCACTTGGTGCCGGATTTAAAAAAACATTAGCGATGGATCCTGGTGAGTACCACTCCGATGAAGTTATTGCACCAGATAAATTGCGATTAGCTCATGTTGATGATGATGGAGTAACTTTTAAATCTCATCTCGATGGCTCAATGCATAGATTCACACCTGAAATTTCAATGCAGGTACAACATCAAATTGGCGCCGACATTATGATGGCATTTGATGAATTAACAACATTGATGAACTCCCGTGATTATCAAGAGATTGCCTTAGAGCGCACCCGTAAATGGGCCGAACGCTGCATCGCTGAACATCAACGTTTAACAATTGAACGAGTTGGAAAACCTTATCAAGCATTATTTGGAGTAATCCAAGGCGCACAATATGAAGATCTACGCCGTAAAGCATCCCAAGATTTAGCAGAAATGGATTTTGATGGCTTTGGAATTGGTGGCGCAATTGATAAAAGCGCACTAGGTGAAATCGTTTCTTGGGTAACTGATGAATTGCCAGAAGATAAACCTCGTCATTTACTTGGCATTGGTGAACCTGATGACATATTTAATGCGGTTGAATCTGGCGCTGACACATTTGATTGTGTCGCACCCTCTAGAAATGCGCGCACGAGTGCAGTCTTTGGAGCAACTGGTCGATTTAACCTTCTAGTGAGTGCAAATAAAAGTAATTTCTATCCAATTGATGAAAATTGTGGATGTTATACCTGCGCTAATTACAGTAGAGCTTATTTAAATCATCTATTTAAAAGTAAGGAGATTGCCGCTGCAACTTTGGCGACCATTCATAATCTGCATTTCACTGTGAAACTAGTGGATCGAATCCGCGAATCCCTCAGTGATGGGACATATCAGGAATATCGTGATGATTTCTTGGCGCGCTATTACCCAGCTAATTAAGCTGAATAGGTTGGTTCATAACTTTTTACAAATTTAATTACTCGATATGTGATTGGCAGCAAAACTACCTCAAGTAAAGTTTTATAAATGTAACCAGTTATTACATAATTCCAAAAATCATGACCAGTAATTACGCCGTAAAAAGCCACTGTGCAAAAGACCAAAGTATCTGCTAACTCTCCAACAACAGTAGAGCCGATTAATCTCACCCAGAGAGCTTTTTCTTGTGTACGCTCCTTTATTTTCACCAATACATAAGCGTTTAATAATTGACCTACCAGAAAACCGCAAATGCTGGCCAAAACTATTCGAGGAACAAATCCTAATATCGCTTCATACGCTTCTTGGTTTCCCCAACCATCGGCCGGTGGTGAAAGCTGAATCAAATAGAAAGTTAGCGCTGCCAAGATCGCAAATGCGAAGCCGAGATAGATGCATCTTCGAGCGGCCTTTAAACCGTAAACTTCACTTAATACATCTCCAGTTATATAAACCAGTGGAAATAAAAACGCACCACCATCTGTAATTATTGGTCCGAATTCAATTAATTTAACAGCGCCCACATTTGAAAGCAGCAGCAACCCACAAAATATCGCCACTATAAATGGATACAAAGAACGATTTAAATGTACAAATTTAGTAGCAGCTTGTTCGGACATATGCGTATTCAACCCTACTAAGCGTTGTTATTTCCCAGGCTGATTCCCTCTCTTGACCAGCCCTGCCCGCCCCTTCTAGGGTAAAGCCGCTGAATCGATTCATACGGCCAGAGATTCAACTAACTTGTAGGAGAAATCATGACTCTCAATGAGAGCGTTCGCACCACCCCAGCCCCACGTCCGCGCAAATCAATCAAAGTTGGTTTAGTTGCCGGAGGTCTTGGTACTTATTGGCCACAATTCCCAGGGTTGCTTCCACAATTACAAGCTTCGGCAAAGTTTGTTTCCGAACGCATCGCAAAATTGGATGTTGAGTTAGTGGATGTTGGCTTTATTTCAGATGCCCAAGAAGGAGCTGCTGCTGCCGAGAAATTGCGCGCAGCCGGGTGCGATCTAATTGTAACTTTCTTAACTACTTATATGACCGCTTCAATGATTGTTCCGATTGCGCAACGGTCAAATGCGCCAGTGCTGGTAATTAATATGCAACCAACGGAGCAGATGGATCATGCAAATTTTGATACCGGCGCTTGGTTAGCGTATTGCGGTGCCTGCCCACTTCCTGAAATGGCAAACGCATTTGAACGTGCTGGAGTTCCATTTAGAAGTGTCTCAGGATATTTAAATGAAGAGCGGGCTTGGAAAAAAATTGATAGTTGGATCCAAGCAGCCGGCATCCGCGCAATTTTACGTAACTCACGTCATGGAATCATGGGGCACCTTTACCCAGGAATGTTAGATGTTTCAACAGATATGACAATGGTCAGCACTCACTTTGGTGGACATATGGAAGTTCTTGAATTTGATGACCTTCGCGTACGAGTCGAAAAAGTAAGTGAAAAAGAAATTGATTCTGTGCTTGATGAAGCCAGATCTATCTTTGAAATTGACAAAACAGTTGTCGAAGAGGATTTTAGATGGGCTGGCAAAGTTGCTGTAGGTCTTCGCCAATTAGTTGATGATTTTGATATCAACTCACTTGCTTACTATCACCGCGGTTTAGATGGAGAAATCCATGAACGTCTTGGCGCTGGAATGATTTTAGGTTGTTCACTTCTCACTGGTGCCGGCATTCCTGCAGTTGGCGAATATGAACTACGCACATCAATTGGAATGTTGATGCTTGATCGCATGGGTGCAGGTGGATCATTTACCGAATTCCAAGCTTTGAATTTTAACGCTGGTGTTGTTGAGATGGGCCATGATGGACCTGCACATCTTTCAATTAGCAATGGAAAACCAATGTTGCGTGGACTTGGCGTTTATCACGGTAAACGTGGTTTCGGCATCTCAGTTGAGTTTGATGTTAAACATGGCCCAGTTACGGTTTTTGGAGTCACTCAACGCAAAAATGGAACATATCAATTCGTAGCTTCCGAAGGAAAAGTTGTTGATGGCCCAAGATTGCGCATTGGTAACACCACATCCCTTGTTGATTTCGGAGTAAATCCTGGTGAATGGTGTGATTCGTGGAGTGCAACTGGAGTACCTCACCATTGGGCACTTGGAACTGGACACCGCGTCAGCGAATTGCGCGCTGTGGCAGAACTACTTGATATTGAAATGGTAGTTATTTAACCCCAGTGTTGGGCGATTTTGCGTTTTAAGAATTCGGCAGATTCGTGCATCTGCTCCATTCCATCAACGCCATCTTCAATGCTGATCCATCCATCAAAACCAACACCTTTTAAGGTGCTAAAAATTGCGTCGTAATCATTTAGCCCTTTACCGATTACCCCGTGCTTGAAAAATGAAACATAACCAGCTGTTCCACCTTCTTGACGACGTAAATCTTCAATTGTTCCATTTGCCAAGTAACGGTCACTCGCATGCATTGTCACAACGCGGTGCTTAACAGCTTCAAGCAAATCAAGTGGCTCTTCACCGGCCGCTATTGCATTACTCGGATCGAAATTCACTCCAAACCATGGTGAATCAATCCGCCCAACTAATTCAACAAAAACATCCATCATTTGGGCAAACTCTGGTTCAGTCCAAAAATCATCTTTGTAATGATTCTCAATAATTAAAGTAATCCCAAGTTCTTCTGCAGTCGGAAGACATGCTTCAATTGAAGCAACAACATATCCAAGACCTTCTTCGCGAGTGATCTCTTTACGTCGTTGGCCGGAAAGTACTCGACAATACTTTGCCCCAAGTTCGGAACTCATTCTTATAGAAGCGATCTCTTTTTCAACTTCTCGCGCTCTGCCAACTGGATCAGGAATAGTGAAATCTGGGGATGCACACATCATCGGAATTACCATGCCAGTTGCTTCGACCGCTTTGCGAATCTTTGGCCAATTTGCAGGATCTTTGACATCGGCAAAATCGTTGTAGAACTCAAGTCCATCAATTTCCAGTTTGGTTGCTAATTCAATCCACTCATAAATGCTCATCTCACCGGAAACTAATTGCCTAATAAATCCTTTTGGAAATGCGGCTAATTTTGGCATTTATAACTTCTCCGGATTTCTTCCGATAATTGAAAACTGCTCTAGATCTACTACTGAACCAGTAAATGGTTTAGATTCATCAGATAACCAATAGATTGCTGCTTCTCCCATTTGGGCGGAAGTAGTCATCGCACCAGATGGAATCGCTTCACGTTCTAATCTTTGATGCCAGCCTGGTTCTAACCCTTTTTTAACTTGATCGCGATCTTCGCGCTCTGTTAAAACCCAACCAGGATTAATTTGATTAACTCTAACTCCGTTCACGCCTTGAGCATTTGCCAGGTTACGAGTCATCGTTTGCATCGCACCTTTGCTGATGCTGTAGGCCAAGAGTGTTGATTCGCCGGCATAAGCATTAACTGAACCGATATTTAAAACTGATCCTTTGTTTTTTACTAGCTCTTTATATGCTGCTTGTATCAAGAAGAAAGGTGCTTTTAAATTTACTTGCAAAGTTCGCTCGATACTTTCAGGAGTTTCGGCATCTAATGTAGAGCGCTCAACAAGCGCTGCGTTATTTACCAATCCATCTATTTTTCCAAAGTGAGAGATTGCACTTTCCACAATCAACTTAGGTGAGTTTGGATCAAATAGATCTGCAAGGAATAGTTTGGCGTTATCACCTAACTTGGCAATTAAAGTTTTGCCTTCACTTTCGTTTATCCCATGCACTAAAACTTTGGCACCTTCGCGGATGCATGCAGTGGCAATCGCTCCACCAATTCCGGCTGTGGCTCCAGTAACAATTACTACTTTATTTTGTAAGCGCATAATTACTCCGGCTTGATAACTGATTTGAGAATTGCACCTGATGACATTTTCTCGAAAGCCTGTTCCCACTCTTTGATTGGCCATACCCCACCTAAAACTGGTGCCACATCGAGTTGTCCAGTTCCGAGCATTCGCAGAACGCGCTCCCACATCGGCCAGTTATGACTAAAACTTCCTTGCAAAGTTACATTTTTCTGCACTAGCGGATCTAATGAAAAATCTAAAGGTTGCGGACCCCAACCAACTTTTGAAATCCATCCATCTGGACGAACCAATCCCATTGCAGCTTTTAATGTTGCAGAAATTCCAGCGGCATCAACAACACCTTCAGCGCCTAATCCATCAACATATTGTGCCCATTCTGTGGCATCCCCAATGATTACTTCACAGCCATAACTTTTTGCTGCTTCTAGGCGCACTTTGTCACGCTCTAAACCAACAACAGCAACTTCGGCACCAGCGAGACGGGCCATCGCCGCACATAAAGTTCCAATTGGCCCAGGTCCTAAAACCACAATGCGATCACCTGGTTTGATATTCCCTGGAGCAATGACGGCACTAAATGCAACTGCGCAAGGTTCAGTTAAAGCGGCATGTTCAAATGAGACAGTATCTGGAATGCGGTGCAGGCAACGTGAAGGAACTTTTGCATAGCGCGTCATTCCACCATTTACACCATATCCAAACCCTTTTCGATCTGGATCAAGATTATATTTTCCAACTCGCGACATCGGAGTGGACATATCAACCACAGCAGCAGTTTCACTTACTGCGCGATCTCCTACTTTCCAAAATCCTTTTTCAGCCACATTCTTACCAAGTTCAACAATTTGACCACCAAACTCATGACCAAGAACTACGGGGTAATTAACTGGCCAACTATTTGTTCCATGCCATTGGTGTAAATCACTTCCACAAACACTTACTGCTTCAACTTGCAAAATCACATCATCGTCGCCTGCGGTAGGCCGCTCAACTTCGCGTATCTCAACGCTCAACGGCTCTGATGAAAAATTCACAACTCCAAGTGATTTACTTCCCATTACTTTTCTCCTTTGACTGGCACATCTCCGAATGCATGAACTTTTTCACAGATTTTGCGCAAAACCTCTTCCACATTTCCAGCACCTCGGCTGAATGAATCTGCATCTATTGCAAGAGGCGCACCTATTACAACTAGTGGAGCACCGTAGGAAGGACAGGCGATCGCTTGTTCAAGAGTTAATCCACCAACCGCTTGCACTGGAACATTTACTGCGTCTACAACTTCACGAAGTTGATCCATCGGATTTGGTGCACGTACTCCAGTTGCTGCGATTCCACGACGTTCATCAAAACCAATGTGGTGAATCACCATGTCGCAACCAAGATCAGCTAATTCTCGGGCACCTTGAACCATATCTGGACAGCCAAGATTGTCGCCCATTACTTTGATTCCAAAATCTTTTCCAGCTTGCACAACGCATTTAATTGTTTCCGGATGGGCCCGCGCCATAACCACAACATGAGTTGCACCAGCTTGCGCCATCATCTGAGCCTCTAAATATCCACCATCCATTGTTTTTAAATCGGCGACAATTGGAGTATTTGGAAACTCTGCACGCAATGCACGAACTCCATGCATTCCTTCAGCAATAATGAAGGGGGTCCCGGCTTCAAGCCAATCAACTCCGGCTCGCATTGCAATATGAGCCATCTCTAAAGCTTCATTAATATCAGTTAAATCAAGGGATACCTGGACGATCGGTTTCATGGAATTGATGGTACCTCTACTTCTATTAGTCAGAGTGGTAGCACCATAAAAAAGATTCACTCCCACATATTTCCCGCCTAAGGTAGTTAAAAGTTAGCGGATTTCCCACTCGGGCTATCCCAATCAACATCCTAGATTGAAGTAAAAATGAAGGCGCTCCGTTTAATGAATTGGAACTCTGAAGCAGAATTAGTTGATATTCCAAAACCAACTCCAGCTCCAGGGCAGTTAGTCATAAAAATTGGCGGCGCGGGAGCCTGTGATTTAGATCTGGATTTAATGCATGATTTTGGCGAGGGTCAACTCCCACCTATTGGGTGGCAACCACCTTTTACTTTAGGACATGAAAATGCCGGATGGATAGATTCAATCGGTGCTGGAGTCTCCAGATTTAGAGAAGGTGACCCAGTTGCTGTTTATGGTGCGTGGGGATGTGAAGGTGGCAGTGGAGGCTTAGGTCTTGATGGTGGCATGGCGGAATATATGTTGGTGCCATTTGAAAGATTATTACTTGACCTACCAGAGGGATTAAAACCAATTGATGCCGCACCTCTAACTGATGCAGCACTAACTCCTTATCACGCAATTAGAAGATCATGGGCCAAGTTAACGCCAGATGCATTTATTGTAATTATTGGCGTGGGTGGATTAGGCCACATGGCAGTGCAAATTGCGAAAGCAACTACTGGCGCAACAATTATTGCGATCGATTCTAGAAGTGAAGCCTTGGAACTAGCAAACTCTTTGGGTGCTAACTACACCTTTAAAGTTGGCGATGAGATCCAATCTAAAGTTAAGGATTTAACGGGTGGTCACGGCGTAGAAGTAGTTTTAGATTTTGTTGGCAATGAACAAACCATGGCACTGGGTGCTTCACTTTGTCGGATATTGGGTGATTTCACAATCGTGGGAATAGCAGGAGGAGCGCTTCCCTTCTCCTTCTTCTCGATTCCATACGAGACGAGTTTACAAACAACGTATTGGGGAAGCAGAGTTGAATTAGCAGAAGTTCTTGATTTGGCTGCGCATCATCTGATCTCTCCGAAAATCTCTAAATTTACTTTAGAAGAAGCGCCACAAGTCTATTTAGATCTTGCTGCTGGAAAAATCAAAGGGAGAGCGGTAATTGTTCCTTAAAATAAAAATCAAAAAGTACGGATAAATAACCAACAAGAGGCAATTAAGCCAACGCAAAAAACTAATGCTCTAAAAATTTGGGTGGGTATTCTGCTTGCCCAATATCCTCCCATCAATCCACCTAAACTTGATCCGACAAATAGCGCCGCAAAAATTGGCCAGATTACCTGACCGCTAAATAGATAGAGAAAGTTCGAAAGCGCACTAGTGATTCCGACAATTACATTTTTAGCGGAGTTAACCTCTTGAGGAGTGCGTGAAGAATCTTGTGAAAGTGTGGCAATCACTATCACGCCTTGGCCGGGTCCAAAGTAGCCACAGTAGAAACCACTTGCTGCCAGAGCGCTGCGTTCCAGATTTTTATGCAGCTTGCCGATTCTAGGTTTTCGGGGCAATAACATAGATAACGTTGCAAAGAGCAACAAAAAAGGTACCGCGTGCTGAAAAACCTCACTTGGTAAAGCCAACAAGGCAACTGCACCTAAAGCTGAAAAACAAGTAGCTAAAAAAATAATCTTTTTGTACTTATGAAAAACTGCCCAGCCTGTTTGCTTATTTGACATCCAAGCAAAAAGGTTTGCACTGGAGATTCCTAAGGAGTTCGTTACGGTGGCACTGACTGGATTTAATCCAATTGCCAACAAAACTGGAAATGAAAGTAGTGATGCACCACCAGCCATTCCATTTATGGTGCCAACAATAAAACCAACGAGGAGCACCAATGCATACTCAAGCATTTCTACCTCCTCAGACCCGGTTAACTAGGATTTATTCTTTCAGCTAACAAAATCCAGGCTTCTTCTGCCTCTGATTTTTCTAAAGAAATTTCGCCCAACTCTTTTTCGATCTCAATTGCTCTTTTGTAGTCATCTCCACAGGTCAATGCCTCTGCCTGTAACTTCACAATTTGATTATCGATTTTTTCGATTCGCTTTTCGATCTTCGATAACTCTTTACGATCAGATCTAGAGTCGCCTTTTTCCTTACCGCCACCTTCGCTCGCAAAGTTGTTTATTGATTGGCGCAACTCTAGATATTGATCAATTCCGCGGGGAAGATCTTGAATACTTCCATCGCCAACTAAAGCCAAAGTGATATCACAAACCCGTTCAACAAAGTAACGATCATGCGAGACAACCATGATGGTTCCCGCGAACCCATCAAGCAAGTCTTCAAGCGAAGCCAAAGTTTCAACATCGAAGTCATTTGTTGGCTCATCTAAGAACAAAACATTTGGCCCACTCATCAATAATCTGGTGAGTTGCAATCTACGTCGCTCTCCACCTGACAAATCCCCAACAGGGGTCCATTGACTATCTGTACCAAAACCTAGACGTTCACATAATTGAGAAGCTGATAATTCACGGCCCTTACCTAGATCTACCCTCTGGGCAACCTCTTCAACTGACTCTAATACTCGCCATTTAGGATTCAACTCATCTAAGTGCTGAGAAAGAAAAGCTAGTTTTACAGTAGTTCCAGTTTGTAAATGCCCTGCTAGCGGTTTGATTGCTCCCGATAACAAACGTAACAATGATGTCTTGCCAGCCCCATTTGCACCGACAACTGCATACCTTTGCCCTGGGCCGATATTTAATGAGATTCGCTCGGCCAATATTTTTGCGCCTTCGCCAGTGCCGATCCCCAGTGTTGCATCATGCAATTCAAAAACTCGTTTACCTAAACGTGCACCTGCAAATGCTAGAAGTTCAACACCATCGCGTGGTTGAGGTTCGGCTGAAATCAATTGGTTTGCTGCATCAACTCTAAATTTAGGCTTCGTGGTACGAGCAGGAGCCCCGCGTCGCAACCATGCCAACTCTTTTCGAATTAATTGATTTCTTCTCGCGTCTTCAGCTGAAGATTGCCGCATACGTTCCGCTTTTGCCAAAACAAAGGCTGAGTAGCCACCCTCATACTCTTCAACTCCGCCATCAATAACTTCCCAAGTTCGTTCGCTTACTTCATCTAGGAACCAGCGATCATGGGTTACTACAACAACTGCTAAAGACTTCCGATTTTTCAGATGATTTGCCAGCCAACTGACACCCTCTACATCTAGATGATTTGTTGGTTCATCCAACATAATCAAATCTAATTCGCTGGTTAATAATCGAGCTAATGAAGTTCGTCGTCTTTCACCACCAGAAAGCCCAGCAATCTTTCGATGTAAAACCTCTTCACCATGAGAACCAAACAAACCTTTTAAGACATCCCGAATGAGTGGATCACTCGCCCATGAGTGTGTTGAATCTGTACCAAAAATAACTTCACGGATGGTTAACTCTGGATCGAATTCATCTACCTGCATTAAATGGCCAAAACGCAAACCGCCGTGGTGGGTCACTCGTCCACTATCAGCCTCTTCTATGCCAGACATCAAACGCATCAATGTGCTTTTTCCGCCGCCGTTACGTCCAACTATGCCGACTCGGTCACCTGTTGAAACACCAAGGGAAACTTGATGAATCACATCCCCTTTGCCATATGACTTTGAGATGTTTTCAACATTAAGCAGATTACTCACAGGGGTATTGTGCTTGGTAAATGCAGATAACTTCTAATTGAATCCAATATCTGAGTGAAAATGTTGAGATTAGGCTCCGCTAAAGTGCTAATTACAGTTGCTTACTCACCAACAACCATAGGTTTCGCACCAGTGCAATCAATTAATTGTGCGTAAGTCGTGGAATAAACCGAATGTGGATGACCTGCCGCAGCCCAAACTACCTCGTAATCATTGAGCGCCTCATCAATCAAAATCACACCTGGCGGATTAATCCAACCCACAGGAGAAACACCTCCGATGGCAAAACCACTTGCATCCCGAACAAAATCTGCATCGGCACGATGTAATTTTTCGACACCAAGTGCACTTGCAACCAACTTTGTATCAACTCGATGTCTTCCGCTTGTGATTACCAACAAGGGGGTTTCATTTGGCAACTTAAAGACAATTGAGGATGCCACTTGTCCGACTTCAATACCGAGCGCTTCGGCTGCTTCTGCAGCAGTTCTCGCACTATCCGATAAAGCCACAATTTGACTGGTTATGCCAGCTTTAGCCAGAAAGTTTTGAACTCGAATCACGGATGCGTTTTCTAAGATTTTCTCCACTACTCCATCTTATTTGAAGAGGATTTGAGCCTCTAGATTAGTGACCTAATAACCTTTAATATATGGGTGTGGAGCTCCAGAAAGTCATCCTTTATTATCGATTTGTTCCAATTGCTGACCCAGAAGCGATCAGACTTTGGCAGGAAACGCTCTGTCAATCACTTGGGCTAAAGGGCCGGATAATTATCTCCAAAGATGGCATAAATGGAACCCTCGGCGGCGATATGTCTGCACTAAAGCGATACGTAACCGAGAGTAAAAAATATCCAGGATTTAAGAAAATAGATTTTAAATGGTCAGATGGAACTGGAAATGATTTCCCTAGACTGAAAATCCGAGTACGGGATGAACTAGTTTCTTTTGGTTCTCCTGAGGATTTGATAGTTGACGCAAATGGAGTTGTTGGCGCAGGTAAGCACTTAAATCCATATGAAGTTCATAAACTTGTGGAAGAACGCGGAGCTGAAGTTGTATTTTTCGATGGACGTAATGCTTTTGAAGCAAAAATTGGAAAATTTAAAGATGCAATAATTTCAAACATCACTACAACTAGAGATTTTGTTCGTGAGATTAAAAGTGGTAAATACGATCACTTAAAAGATAAGCCGATAGTTACTTATTGTACGGGTGGAATTCGATGTGAAATTCTTTCTTCGGTCATGAAAAAACATGGATTCAATGAGGTTTATCAAATTGAAGGTGGAATTGTTCGGTACGGAAACAAATATGGTGATGATGGATTATGGCAAGGATCGCTCTATACATTTGACGCAAGAATGGCGATTGATTTCACCGATAAAGCAGATGTAATTGGCCGATGCGAAAAGTGTGAATCCCCTACAAATAAATTCCATAGCTGTTCAGAGGTAAGTTGTTATGAACTTATTTTACTTTGCGAGCCATGCGCCCTGATTCCTACAAATCTTGCTTGCTTTCATGAAGTGAAACAGGGCGCTAAATCAGAATTGATCGGATAACTTACTAAATCTTATTTTGATCATTTTACATCATAAAAATTATATTCACCAAGAGTCGATATAAGATTTAATTTGGTGAGTTTAGAAACAGTTTCAGGTGTTAAAGCGTCGGCCGTCTGGCGTTTCAAAATGAGCAAATCTCCACTTTCAAAGTATTTCATGAGTAATTTTTGATATTCAATAGATTTTTCTCTTCTTTCAGTGGATGTGAGTTTCATTGGATTTAAGCCATCATTAATTCCATAAATTGTGCCATCAACATCAAATATCTCCGTGCAACCATTGTTTAGGCTAGGGGTTAAAGTATTTGACAGGATTGTCACTATTGGGGAATCGGTTGCAACGCACTTTTCTCCATTTGCTAACTGCTCTATTTTTAATAGCGGAAACTTTTGCTCGGGTGCGAGTGAAATAGCTTCAACTGAATTAATTATAATAAAAAATGCCAAAAAAAGGATGACAGGTACTACGGACCATTTAATTTTTGACTTAGCTAGAAAATAGCCCTCTGAAATTATCACTCCGGAAATCAGAATCAGGCAGATTGCGGCGTACGAAGCATATCCATGAAAAAAAATGGGAGTTTTCAGCAAAGTGATGATTTGTGCAATTAGTAATAATAACCAAAGTGTAACTAACGACGATAGTTTTAAGTCTTTTCGAAGTAAGGTGAACGAAATTGCAAATAACAATATTACAATTGCTAGTACAACTACAGCACTAAATGTAAAATTAAATGTGTAAATATTAAATATTGAATGAAGTCTATGAATCCGACTATCTCCATTTCCAGCTCTTGAAATTTGTGCCACCCAGACGAGTTCGTACATTTTTTTAGGAGCCTTCAAATAGAACGGTAATAAAACAATTGCAAAAGTAGATATCGAAATTAGACCTAAATGTATGGCGGATTTAAGTTTTTTGTTGATTACTAACCATATTGAAATTACTGCAATCGCAAGGGCCATCCAGATTTTAACCGAAGTGGCAAACCCAAGAATGACTCCTATGCTCACTATTCTTATATTGCTTAATTCGATTGAATTTAACAAAAATAAGGCAATTGCCAATGAAACCAGGCACAATACTTCAAGAAGCGTAGTTCTCTCTTCCCGTACAACCGGAAGCCAAACCGCATAAGTAAGGCCAGAAATCCAGCCCGCAACAGAGTTGACTCTTCGCGCTATTAAAGAAACAAGAACGGCGCTTAAAGTTCCAATGAGCATGAAAAAGAATCTAGCTGCAAGAAATGCGTTGCTATCTGTTGTAATTTTTGCCAACTCAGCAAATGGAGATAAAACTAATAAAATGCCAGGTGGATGGACAAAAAGAAAATCACGATACGGCAATAATCCGTGCGCTAGGCCGGTTGCAGCGCCCATGTAAACGCCTTCATCATATCCAAGAACAGATTTTAGTCCGCCACTGTGAAGGAGAGAAATTAATCTGATTAGGAAAGCTAATATGCCTATAAGAAAAGGTGGAAAAAAATGATGCTTTGAAATTTTTGCTAATTTATTTCGAATTATCATTAGTAAATTTCTGAATTACTTTCTAAAAATTCTTTGAATTCCCCAAAAAGTCACTCTGACCATAGCTTCAAAAATTATTTTTTTGGACATTTTACTTTTACCGTAGATTCTCTCTATAAAGGTAATCGGTATCTCAGTAACGACAGCTCCCTGCTTAAGCGCCCTCTGGGTCATCTCAATTTGAAAGCTAAAGCCTTCACTTTTAATCGTCTTCAATTGCATGCGCTTCAATAATGAAGTTCGATAAATACGAAATCCAGCTGTAGAGTCTTTTACCTCAAGATTGAGCATAAACTGAGAGTATTTATTCGCACTGCGGGAAAGGTATTCGCGGGCCTTATTCCAATTTACTACTTTTCCGCCCTCAACCCATCTTGACCCAATAATAAGTTCGGAGTTAGGTTTCATTTCTGAGGCTATTAGCATGCGAATCAAATCACTAACTTGATGTGATCCATCTGCATCTATTTGAATCACCCGGTCAAAATCTCTGCTGATTGCTAGGGCAAATCCGTCTATGTATGCACTTCCCAAACCAAGTTTTTTCCCACGCTGCAATACTTCAATGTTTAATCCAGAATTAATAAATTTTTGGATTACCTTGATTGTATTGTCCGTAGAACCATCGTCGACAATTAATATGCTGACTTCTAGTGCTTCTACCTGCGGAAGAAGTAAGGCGATGCTCTCTTCTTCATTGTAGGTTGGGATGATTAATAAGGTTTTTCTTTCATCCATTATGCGACTCTAACTTGCAAACATTAAAGAATACTGTGAAACAAGTGAGAGTCACCCCTTCTATAATTACTTAAACTTAAGCTAAGAAATTAGTGAATTGCCACGGATCTTCCGTGTCATATTCACGGCCATTCCATCCTTTAAATAAATCATTGCGCGTAGATATGGGATCCCAATCAGATTGCACGGACACAAAATTCCAATATGGCTGCGCATACGCTAAGACTTCTCGCCATGGCAGATCATCAGGAACTAAATAGCCCTGATCAGGGTGGTGCATCGCCCAAGCAACAGCGGCAAAAACCGCAGAGCCGACTTGAACAGTTGTTGCGGATTGACCTGGAATTAATTTGCGCGCATCATGAATATTTAGGAGGGAGCCAGTCCACCAAGATTTATATTGATGGCCCATCAATAAAACGCCTAAGCGATCTTGCCCATCGATGATCTCGTCATTCATGATTCTTTGATTTGGCGTAATTTCCCACTGCATTTGCTCTAGTTCGCGCATTGATGCAATTGCGGCATCAGTGGGTCGGTATGCGTAATGAACAGTTGGTCGGTAGACCGCTTTACCATTTTCCCAAACTGTTAAATGATCTGAAATCGTGAAAGCTTCACCATGGCGAACAACCATTCCGGTGTTCTCTTGATTTGGAACCCAAGAACGCACCCATGTAGTTGCTCCCGGTTGGGCTATGCCAATCTGGTTTTGTGGTCCACCTTCATGTGTGAATGCATTTGCGGGCATTTTCTTCTCATGCGTACCCCAACCCATTTCAGCAGGGGCAATGCCCTCTTCATAAAAACCTTCCACGCTCCAAGTGTTTACAAACTCGTTGAGTAATTTAGGTTTATCTGAAATTTGAGTATCCAATTCAGCTATATGAATTACCTTCACGCCAAGGGCTTGCGCCAACTTTGGATAATCCTCTTCTGCAAGAGCTTTTGCCACTCCTGGAAGATCGGCTTTTTCACTTATTGATTTTTCAGCAATTTCAACTAAAGCTTTTTTGGTCAAATGTGAAACCAAACCTGGGTTAGCCCCATGCTCCACTATTGCTGTCGGTCCCGCACCATTCCAAGTATCAGTTAATTTACGTAGTTTCATGTGGCGGTAGTAAAGAGTGCGTTCCTGCGGAGTACGTGCAGATGGATTCGAATTTGGATCCCAGAGTTCTATCGAAGTATTTAAATAGATAACATCCTTGTTATGAGCCCAAGCCATAATGTCATTTGCATCAATATTCCAAGCAAGATCGAGTAAAAAATCCCCTGGAGAAAGATACTTTGCTAGAAAATCTGACATATTTGCTTTAGTTAATTCATCATTTATGTATTTGGCGCCTTTTTTGATTGGCTCAAGGAAGCGCTCCTTAGTGTCTCTCATATCAACAATTGTGATCTGACTAGCTTCTACTTCATGTTCAATTAGGAGTGGAACTACAGTTTGTGCGACTGAGCCGCCACCTAGGACTAGAACTCTATTTCGAAATTTTTCTGCCAATTAATTACCCCATGTCCGTGCAGTTGTTGTGAAGTGCGAAGAATACACTAGAATTTTTTGCTAGATTTCAAACGCATCTGTGAGAGTGACTGTAGATAGTCCGCGATTATTTATAATTTCTAGCAATCGATCGAAATGATTTGGAGCCACCATATTATTTGCATGCCCAAGAACGATTCCACGATCTCGAAACCCCGCTTTTGCCAGGCTCATGAATTTAGCTGATCCTACTTTTCCTGAATCTGCCAAAGTGCCTGACCATAACATTGGCTTTGTATAGCCAATCTCAGCAGCAGCATCTATTACTGCAGAATTAACTCCACCATATGGAGGCCGGAAATAAGGTTTTGCATCAATACCATAATGTCTTTCCATAAAATTATGGCAATCCATTAACTCTTTTTGAACTTGCTTTGCAGTCAATTTTGTAAGTAACGGATGATGCATTGTGTGATTTGCTAATTGAATCTGCCCACTTTCAACAAAAGGCTTGAGAAGTTTTGCATTTGTTTGCCATGGTGATACTCCTGCGTAAACAAAAAAAGTCAACCGAAGATCATTGTCTGCCACAAAATTTATATAACTTTTAACCGCATCATGACTGCAGCCGTCATCAACGGTCCATGCAAAGCGCGCTGTGTCACTTGCTGGAAGTCGGACAATTGCGTTAACAGAAGCGGCGTTTGCTACTACCAAGAAAGATTGTGGTACCGCGTTAGTTGCGACTGTCGCGATAGATGCACCCATCACTTTTAAAAAATCTCTACGCTCCAAGGCGCTCTCCAATGTCTGCTGGGCTCAAGGGAAATCTATCTGAATGAGTATCAAAATCAGTCGAAGCGGTGAACTGAGAGTTTTGCATCTCGCCTTCCGTGCTTTGACCTTAGGCCTACAATTACCTCATGACCAGCACCGATGGCAATCGAGCGGCCTTTTTCCCAGCGATTGAGAAAAAACATGGTCAGCCAATCTCATATTGGCACAACATCATGGCTGATCTAGCCGGCCAAAAATATCCTGAACAAATTGCTCATCTTCGCGAAAATTACGGTTTATCTCAATCTCATGCAAACGCCTTAGTGATGTATTCGCGCGGCTCTAAATCATCGAAGCGATTCACTTCTCCAACAAAGTATTTTCAAAGTTTAGAACCAACAAAGGCTAAGACTGTGAAGGCAATATTTTCAGCGATTACCAAGAAGTTCCCAGATCTAAAATTAGTTATTGCCTGGAATCAGCCGATGCTTACATTCGGCAAACACTATGTATTTGGATTATCAGTGGCAAAAAATCATATTTCTATCGCTCCTTGGAGTGCCGATGTAATTAAAAAATTTACTCCAAAACTTAAAGATTATAATGTAACGAAAAAGAGAATAGCTGTGCCTAGCGATTGGAAAGTAGACGAAAAACTTATACAGGCCATGGTTAAGGCAAGGATCCTTGAGATTAAATAGTAAACAAAGGGTTAACAATTTCTGAAAAACAACTCCAATGGTTCAGCAACACTTAACCATCATTTGGGCTTGCCCTAAATTAGATGGCCTATAAATGTTTTATGAGAATAGCGATTTCTGCTGAATCGTTTCTTCCACGTATAAATGGCGTCTCGAATTCAGTATTACGGATAATTCGCCATCTTGAAAATAATGGGCACGAAGCGATGATTTTTGCTCAAGGTGGGGGGCCTTCCGAAGTTTCTAATACTCCCATTTTTCGCACACCAGCAATCGCAATTTCCTCTGTCGCTCAAGTAGATCTTTCAAGGGCTCCAATAAGAATTCTAAAAAGGGAACTGACCAAATTTCAACCCGATATAGTCCATCTTGCATCTCCCTTTTTGCTTGGAGATCAGATGGGTAAAGCTGCAAAATCCCTAGGAATTCCGACGCTAGCCGTTTATCAAACGGATGTAGCAGGTTTTGCAAACTTTTATGGCTTCGCCCCCGTGGCTCTTCTATTCGAAAATTGGTTACGTAAAATCCATTCAAGAGCAGACCTAAATCTTGCACCCTCTACTCACGCAAAAAGTTACTTAAATAAATTAGGAATTGAAAATGTTGAACTATGGGGTCGAGGGGTTGATACTGAACAATTTAATCCATCACATCGCAGTGATGTTATGCGCAGGAGTTGGGGTGCTGATAGTCAAAGTTTAGTAATTGGATATGTTGGCCGATTAGCTCCCGAGAAACGGGTGGAGTCCTTACGTCTAATCAATCAAAATCAGATAAACCGCAAAATAAAAATAGTAATTATTGGCGATGGTCCCTCGAGGCCAACTTTGGAAGCATTATTGCCGGAAGCCCATTTTGCTGGCCATCTATCCGGAAAAGAATTAGGAGCTGCTCTTGCTTCTATGGATTTACTCATCACTCCCGGTGAGAATGAGACTTTTTGCCAAGTGATTCAAGAAGCCATGGCATCTGCGGTTCCAGTTGTTGCACCTGCGATTGGAGGACCACGCGATCTAGTTAGAGATGGCGAGAGTGGACTTTTATACTCCCCTGGCGATGTTGCCGGGATGGTCGAATCGGTTAATAAAATTTTAAACGAAGAGCAACTACGGATAACACTAGGTCGCTCTTCGAGGGCGATAGTTGAGGCAAAAACCTGGCCAAAAGTTTGTGACAAGTTATTAGGACATTACGAAAGCGTTCTTTCAAATACATCTATCAGCAGTGAGAGCGTCGCTTAATGGCGCGGATTGCTCACATCGCCAATCTTTATGGACCAAAGAGCGGCGGCCTCAAGACTGCCATGAATTCAATCGCCCAGGAGTATGCAAATCTTGGGCATGACGTCATGTTAATAGTGCCAGGTGAGCGCAATTTGGAAACCAAAAAACCATTTGGAACGGTAGTTGAGATTAAAGCACCGATAATTCCATTTTCAGGCGGATACCGGATCATATTTAATACTAATAAAGTTAAAGAGAAATTAAAAAGATTTGCGCCGAGCTTTCTGGAGATTTCAGATAGAACAACTTTACTTAGATTGGCAGATTGGGCTAAAACAGAATCTATTGATACCGCCTTTTATGCCCATGAACGAGTAGACAAGGTAGTCGCAGCATTTCTTCCATTTCTTCCATTTAAAAAACCTTTAATAAATTATGCCAATCAAAAAATAGCAAATAAAGTAGATCACATAATTGCGACAACTGAATATGCCGCGACGGAGTTCCGCCGACTAAGTTCAAGTAATAATTTAGATTCGAAACTTGCAATCTCACCTTTGGGTGTTGATTTAATTCACTTTTCTCCCAACAACTCAAATAGTGAGTCAAAAGTAAAAAATGCTAATGAACAAAAAATTCTATTGGCATGTACCAGATTTTCAAAAGAAAAAGATCCAGATTTTCTTCTCGATATAGCCCGCGCCTGCAAAATCAATGGCACGCAAATCCAACTAGTTATAGCGGGTTCTGGGCCTTTAACGAAAAAGTTAGTTGCCAGGGCAGAAAAAGAAGATCTGCCAGTCTCCTTCATTGGTTTTATAAGTGACAAAAATTATCTTGCCCAATTACTTGCAAGCGCAGATCTCTTCCTAGCGGTAGGGCCGATAGAAACTTTTGGGCTAGCTGCGCTAGAGGCGCTAGCTAGTGGAACTCCGGTTATTTGCCGGGACACATCAGCGATCACTGAAATAATTGATTCAAAATGTGGTTATTCGCTACCTAGGGATTCTTCTCGGTGGGCTGAGCAAATAAGAAACCACTTTGACCTGGATCAAGTAGCAATTTCAAAATTTGCAAGAGGGAGAGCAGAAGAGTTCTCATGGGAAGAAAGTGCTCGAAAACTCTTATCGAGGTTTAAAATTTCTCAGGGATCCTTCCAAGAAAAATTCTAATACAAATGTTTCTTTGGAAACTTATTACTTATAATTAACCAAATTAATGCAGGAACTAGGTCAATACTTCTTTTGGCAAACCATTTAAATCCATTTGTGAATAGCCAGATAAACTCTTGTCGTTTATTTGTATCTCTACCTGTTGGAAGTTTTGTTCGAGATCTTCTAGGTAAAAACATTGAGCGGCGGACAAAATCAGCAATCTCTTGATGACCTTTTGCCGAAGGATGCATGTGATCGATGTGCCACATTGTCATGTCATATGACATCGGGAGATCCCACAATGAAATATAGATCGCTCCATTTTTTGCAGCAACCTCTTCAATAATCCAATTTATGATGATCACGCGTTTCTGCAAGATTTGCTTCAACGACTTTGGACCTGGTGCCGTTTTCATCGGATCTGGAATGCCAAGAAATACTGCGACGGTGCCATTTTCAGTTAATTGACTTGAAATTCGCTCCACACAAGATTCAATTTCAGGGGGAGAAAAATCACCTCTGAGCACATCGTTAGTACCAACGCAGATCAGTGCAATATCGGGTCTCATAGCGATAGCACCATTGAGTTGTGTTTTGACCACATGTCTAAATCTTGAACCGTTTTTAGCCAAATTTATATAACGTTCAGCTTTCAGATCATGGGCTAAACGACCTGTCCAGCCAGCCCCATTGGTTCCGATATCGTCTCCAAAGTCACCAACTCCAAAGACAGAACTGTCCCCCATACCCACGATATTTAAGCCTTTTACGTGCCTTAATCTAAATACTCTTTGTTCGGCAGTTAACTTAATTAAGGCTTCACGAGTGGAGTCCATAATTTAAGTGTGAGGTATAGGTTGAAGGAATTGGGGATTTTCGAGGATTTGCAAGGTGAACTTAAAACAAACTTAAATTAACTTTTCATTAACCTAATAAACGATGCCAATCTGCTTCGCTCTGTCATCATTTTATTCCATGAAGCCTAAAGCAGCGTTCTTTGACTTAGATAATACGCTCATCGATGGTTCTTCGATTTACTACTTTGTTAAAGGCCTCATGAAACACGGTGAGATAACTAAGCGAAATATTGCTCGTTTTGCCTTAGATCAGTATCGCTTCCAAAAGAAGAAAACTGAAAGTGATAGCGCCATTGCACATGCGACTCGCAAATTATTGGAGTTTGCGCACGGGAAGCCACAAAAACCACTAATTGATCTCTGTCAGAAAATCGTAGATGATTTTTTACCACATGCCCTTATTCCTGCAATGCGTGCGAAAATCGAGGAGCATAAATCTCTAGGTCATGACACATGGATTGTCACCGCTAGCCCAATCGAAATCGCGCAAATTATCGCTAATGATCTAAATATGACTGGTGCATTTGGCACTACAGGTGAAGTTATTAATGGTAACTACTCCGGCAAACTGCCTGATGGTCCGATGCACGGCATGCGAAAAGCCCAAACCATAGCTACTCTCGCTCTTGAACACGGTTACGATTTGAAAAAATCATTTGCTTATAGTGATTCAATTAATGACTTACCGCTCTTGGTTTCTGTTGGATTTCCAAACATTGTGAATCCAAACAAAGCTCTAACTTTGATTGCAAATAAAAATCGCTGGCCGATTATCGCTGCCTGATGGGAATGACAATCTGGACTCACCGCGGAAACCCTGGTGCAGAAAATGCTTTATCTGGTTTTCAACTCGCGTGGGAAAATGGAATAAATCATTTTGAAACAGATCTTCAATTAACTAAAGATGGAGTTCTTGTTCTATCTCATGATCCTGATCTGCTTCGACTTACTGGAAACTCATACCAAATAATAGATTTGACATTAAATCAATTGCAGCTGTACCCAATTGCTGGAACAGATCCCTGGTGCACATTTGAGGAGTTAATTAATCATTTTCCCTTAGGAAACATATCAATTGATTTGAAGAGTGATGAGGCAGTTTATCCATTTATAGAAATGGCAAAATCTTATAATCACGAAAATTGGGTGGTTGGATCATTTTCTTCAGATCGAGTTAAAGCAGTCCGTAATGCCCTCCCAAATATTAAAACGGCCTTAACCTCTAAGGAAGTGCTCTCAATAATGCTTGGTAGGACTCCAAAGGGATTAACTAAAGGAATGCACTTTGCTATGGTTCCCCCAATGCAATACGGGTTACCAATTGTGACAAAAAGATTTGTGCAGAAATGTAAAAGTATGGATATCAAGGTTTTTGTATGGACGATAAACGATGAAATTGAATATCAGAAAATGCAGGACCTTGAAATTGATGGTGTCATTACTGATCACCACGCCATATTTTTAGGAAATTATTAATCTACTTGATAAGTTTTCAAAACTAGCATAAAATTTTTAAGTGGATGATCACGAAGTCGAAGTAGATGAACGCTGGGGTGACACAGACGCATATCGTCAATCTATGTCCCATACGGCTAAGTACACTCAGGCAGATTTTGCTGCTGCCAAAATCGATCAAGAAGCAGCGACAGAATTATTTGTCTACGCCTATGGTAATAGCCTGCCAGTAGATTCGGAGAAAGTACAAGAAGCTGTGATCGCTCACCGAGATGCTATTTCTAAATGGTTTTACCACTGCTCAGTCGAGATGCAAAGGGGATTAGCTCAACTGTATCTATCTGATCCTAGATTTCATAAATACTATGAAGGGCGCGTAACAGGTTTAGCTCAATATGTTCATGATGCAATTATGGATCAATAATCTGACTTTTTAAAAGTATATACAGATCCTTATTAGTTAATTAAATCTTTCGAAGATAGCAAAAAAAATACGAGCCTGAGAAGATAGGTCGATCTCCTCAGGCTCGTAATTGCCTTATTTATTATTGTCCGTGATTTGCTATATTCTCTTTCACAATATGAGTTTTAAAAGACCATAAAGTAGAAGAGCTTGGATCTACAACCAATTCAACCCAGTGATTAAAAGCCGAACCAAAGGTTTGGACCCGGGTGAAGTTCTCAACCATTGAGCCTTTATCTTTTTGGACGAGCTTCCCAGCTGTTTCATTCATGGGCATATCGAGTTGGAACCAGTGTTCATCACCATTTTGGAGCAATACTGGCTTCTTAAATTGCAAGGTGTTTGTTAATAGCGCTTGCTTGTCAGCATTGTATGCCGATGTGCATTCAGTATTAGGCATTGTCTGGCCAGCTAAGTAACCTTCCCAATCCATGTTTGCTTGAGTCAGAACAATTACTCCTAGAGCATTATCGCTGTAGGCTTTGCCGAATCCTTTGTTAATCCATAACACATTTGCAGCGTCACGTGCTGCAAATTCAGCAGCATCACCGTCTTTCTCCAAATCGTTATAAGTTTTACATTTTGTATTATCAACAATTGCCATGTTATTTGCAGAACCTGGGATATGCGGAATGATGACCGTTATTCCCTTGTATGTGAACATCTGCATTTCTGGATAAGCAGTGTCGTGAAGAATGGTTACTGGAGTGCTTGTACCTGGTGAATTCAATAAAGTTGTACCAAGGTTTATGTATGCACCATTTTTTCCAAAATAATTTGAACGCACTAGTTCTAGGCGGGTCAATGGATCAAATGCTCCTTTTACCGGACGGTCGCAATCCACCCACTCGTTATCACCAACGGAATAAAAGATTTGCTTGCTGAATTTGTTGAAAAAATTTGTTTTCAAGGCAGGGTATGCATCATCCGTGCACTTGTCTCCCTTGCCAGACATGGTGTCACCACCAAAGAGAGTGAAATCAATTTTGCTGGCGTTGATTTCGTTTATCACGTTTGGTACTTGAGTAACACCAAGAGCGTCATATGGCATATCTCCGATTAGCGCAATTGAAAATGTGTTTGGCGCGGCTTGAGGAGTAGCTGCAGGTGTAGTGCTTGCTGCAGGTGTCGTGCTTGCTGCAGGTGTCGTGGTAACTGCCGGCTTTGGTGCAACTTTGGTAGCTGGCTTAGCGGCAGATTTTGTTGCAGCATTGGCAACGATATTTAGTGTCATAGTTGTGGTAATTGCCATGACCAGCGAGGCGATAACGACTTTCGATTGTAGGTTTTTTGTCATGGGGGAAATCTTGTGGAGATAAGTTAATTTAAGACAAAAAAACGCGGTTGTTTAGATGAATAGTTAGCAAACGAAAGAGTTAAATTAAGTTGTACTTTCTTATATAACAATCTTTTCAGGGCTTCCAGCTTTATAACCAACACCAATCAAAATTACCCCTATACCGATAGTGAAAAGTAGGGCCGTATTCCAATTATTGGAAATATCAAATATCAGAGCAACAATTCCAGGTGAAAAGGCAGCCATCGAATATCCAACTGATTGCGTCATGATTGATAAAGAGCGCGTCTCCCCTGCTTCAACACTTCGAGTAACTGTCAGTACCAAGCAAAGCGGAAATGCAAATGCAAATCCAAAATTTGAGATAAGTAGCCAAACAATCAAGTGCCAGCCACTATCAAGAGTAAATGCGGTCATGGAAATTGTTAGAATTAACGCAATTGTGGAAAGCAAAATTCGAAAATCTTTCAATTTTGATCCGTAATACGGAGCCACAATTCCAAAAGTGGAACCGGCAAATCCCGTAATTGAAAGCCATAAACCAGCATCAGTGAGTGAAAATCCCTTTGAAACTAAAATTGTTGGCATCCATGTAGTTGCGCCATATCCCATCATCGCTTGGAGGCCAAAGAAAAGTGCAATGCTCCATGCTCCTGGTTTACGGAGTAACTCTCTGTGAAATTTAGCTGGCTCAGGCACATGAGTCTGGCTTGGCATCTTGGCGTTGCGCAAAAACCACCATGCTGATGAAAATACTCCAATTACAATCCACGGCACCATTGATAGTCGCCAACCCAATGAAGTTGCAGTTGCTAGTGGTACTGCCACAGCAATCGCGATATTTGCAAAGCCCCCCATAAGCGTTATGTAAATTCCAGTTACTAGTCCCGAATGTCGCGGGACATTTTCTTTGACCCAAACTGGAAGTGAAAAATTCAAGATTGCGATCGTTATGCCGATCGTTAAAGAAGAAAAATAAAGAAGCGGCACATTGCCCACGGCTCGGATGATCATTGCTCCGGTAAGAACCAACAATGCGGTTCCGATTACTCGGTTTGTACTTCCGATTCTTCCAACAAGTGGCATTAGAAAAGCGCTTCCGGCAAAGCAGACGATCGAAAGTGAGGTAAGAAACGAAAGCGCAAAAGAACTCAGTTGATAATCTTCTTTCAGGATTGGTATCAACGGGCTCATAATTGCCAAGCCGGTCCGCATATTTATGGCAGCGATAAAGATGGGCAAACTTTTACTTATTGCTTCGCGGTTATTCACAGCCTTTACTTTTTAAACCAGGCAGAGGCTGAGGAAGAAAGAAATCTCTGGCGGGATTTAGGCCAGAGATAAATCTTCACTTGCTGATCTTATGGGAATTTGTATTACAAATCTAGAGTGATCCTAGATCAGCGTTCATAACCTTCGTCCAGGCCGACACAAAATCAGTTACAAACTTCTCTTTGCTGTCATCTTGAGCATAGACCTCAACATAGGCACGCAGGATTGAATTTGAACCGAATACTAGATCCACTCGAGTTGCAGAGTAAGTGACTTCACCATTTTCGCGGTTTCGAATCTTGTAGAGATTATCTCCCGCTGGCTCCCAGACATATTTCATATCTGTCAGAGTTGTAAAGAAATCAGTGGTTAAAACACCAACTCGATCAGTGAAAACACCATGATTACTTTCACCATGATTTGTTCCCAATACTCGCATACCGCCAACAAGTACTGTCATCTCATGTGCAGTAAGTCCCATTAACTGGGTGCGATCAAGCATTAACTCTTCAGGACTGACGGTGTAATTCTTTTTTAGCCAGTTTCGGAAACCATCATGAATTGGCTCAAGTGGTGCAAATGAATCGGCGTCTGTTAGTTCTGCGCTCGCATCGCCACGGCCTTGTCTAAATGGAATATTCAGATCAAAACCAGCTGCCTTGGCTGCTCGTTCAACGCCAACATTTCCAGCTAGAACAATCACATCTGCCAGGCTTGCACCACTTGCTTTTGCAATTGGTTCCAGAACCGACAGCACACGATTTAATCTTTGTGGTTCGTTTCCTTCCCAATTTTTTTGTGGTTCCAAGCGAATGCGCGCACCATTTGCTCCACCACGTAGATCTGATCCGCGGAATGTGCGGGCACTATCCCATGCAGTTGAAACAAGATCCGAGACAGAGAGGTCTGTTGCAGCGATTTTATTTTTAACTTCTGAAAGGTTGTAGTCGGCTTTGCCGGCCGGAATTGGATCCTGCCAAATTAGCTCTTCTTTCGGAACATCTGGACCGAAGTAACGAGATTTAGGACCTAAATCGCGGTGAGTTAATTTGAACCAAGCACGAGCAAAAACTTCATCAAAGTAAGCTGGATTTTTGTAGAACTTCTCGGAAATCTCGCGATAAATTGGATCTTTTATCATCGCCATATCTGCATCAGTCATTATTGGGTTGTATCTAATTGATGGATCCTCTACATCTACAGGTTTATCTTCCTCTTTAATATTAATTGGCTCCCATTGCTGAGCACCTGCAGGAGATTTCTTTAACTCCCAGTCATAAGTGAAGAGCAAATAGAAGTATCCGTTGTCCCACTTAGTTGGATTCGTGGTCCAAGCCCCTTCAATTCCGCTTGAAACAGTGTCGCGACCAATACTTCGAGTTTCATGATTCATCCACCCAAAGCCTTGTTCTGAAATATCTGCACCTTCTGGAGCTGGACCAAGTCGTGACGCACTTCCATTTCCATGTGCCTTACCAACAGTATGTCCGCCGGCAGTGAGGGCAACAGTTTCCTCATCATTCATCGCCATGCGTGCAAATGTTTCCCGAACTTGGCCTGCAGTTTTCAATGGATCAGAAACACCATTAACACCTTCAGGGTTAACGTAAATTAAACCCATATGAGTTGCAGCAAGTGGATTCTCCAATGTTGATGGATCATCTAAATTCTCATATCTCAAGTTACTTGGTGCAAGAAACTCTTTTTCAGAGCCCCAATAAATGTCCAACTCTGGATGCCAGATATCTGCGCGACCAAAACCGAAACCAAAAGTTTTTAGACCCATTGATTCGTAAGCAATCGTTCCGGCAAGTACTAATAGGTCTGCCCAACTGACTTTGTTTCCATACTTCTTTTTAATTGGCCATAAAAGGCGACGGGCTTTATCAAGATTTACATTGTCTGGCCATGAATTAAGAGGTGCAAATCTTTGATTTCCAGTTCCTCCACCGCCGCGGCCATCAGCTACGCGGTACGAGCCGGCTGCGTGCCATGACATACGAATCATCAATCCACCGTAATGACCCCAATCAGCGGGCCACCAACTTTGGGTATCTGTCATCAACGCATGCAGATCTTTTTTAAGCGCCGGAATATCAAGTTTCTTTAGTTCTTGTTGATAATTAAAATCTTTACCAAGTGGATTTGTCTTGGAATCATGCTGATGCAAAATATCGAAATTTAGGGCCTTAGGCCACCAATCCATATTGGAATTTTCCACCGTGGTAATTGCACCATGGACGATTGGACATTTTGCAGAATCTGACATTTTTTATCCCTCTTTTTGACGACAGCAACATAGATATTCTAGGCGCAAAGCAGGTTTTATCCATTTGAAATACTAGCCACCACCCTAGAAAGACTTACTCCTAAGACACTCTGAAACTAGCTCGCATACTCAGAATTGCCCACTGCCTTCTTTGGTAAGAAGAAAGTGATCAGTAAAAAGATCGAGACCATACCCACTTGAAGAAGGAGGGCGTTTCTGAATCCGTTATCAATCTGTCCACTAGTTACCTGATTGAAGAAGATAGTTCCAAAAAGTGCAACACCAACAGAAGACCCAATGGACTGTATTGCTGATAACACTCCAGATGCAGAGCCCACTAATTCATCCTTGATAGCGAGCAAGATTACATCAAATAGTGCAGCCACAACTAAGCCGGTTCCAAAGCCTGAAACTAACATTCCAGGAGCAATGTGCCAGAAATTGAAAGATTGCATATCTGGCAATGCTTTGAATAGAAGTAATGCTCCAATTATTTGAGCAAGAGCGCCGAATTGAAGAACGCGCGTACCAAATTTATCTGCAAGTACAGCTCCGCTGAGCGCCCCACCAATAGCAGTGCCAAGTGCAATTGCAATATTTGCGATACCTGCACCGCGAGCGGAATAGCCTTCACCAATTTGTAAGAAGAGGGTGATGATTAAATAAACGCCGGTAAAGCCAGCGAAGAAAATAAAAATTCCGGCAAGGCCCAAGTTGTATGTATTGGATTTGAAAATATCTGGATCTACTAATGGTGTTCTCTTTCTTGAAATCACCCAACGTTGCTGAAAAGTAAATAATACGAACCCAACAAAAGATGCAGCTAATGAAAGGAAAGTCCAAAGTGGCCAACCAGCTTCTTGCCCCTGAATTAGAGGAAGCAATAGCAACCCAGACGAAATGATTATTAATAAGCTACCTAAAAGATCAATCTTGATTGAATGATTAGTCGCATGCTTAGGTAAGTACTTCCAAGCAAGTGCAATAATTACTATTCCGATTGGAATGTTAACCAGGAATACCGCGCGCCATCCGGTAGATGCAATATTTCCATCGATAATAAATCCACCAATAATTGGTCCAAGAATTCCACCGAGTCCAAAAACTGGACCAAAGATCGCAAATGCTTTACCTAATTCTTCTGGTGGAAATACATCACGGATAAATCCAATTACGTGCGGCAAAACCATCGCTCCTGCAAATCCTTGGAGCAACCGAAACGCAATTAATAACTCAATATTTGGTGCAGTTGCACAAAGAAGTGAAGTAAATGTGAAAGCGCAAAGTCCAAGCAAGAATACGTTTCGCCGAGAATAACGATCAGCCAAGCGGCCACCCAAAACAAGTCCAGCCCCTAGTGTCAATGTGTATCCACCTATAACCCATTGAAGGGCTGAAGGTGAAGCAGAAAGCTTCTCCTTTAATGATGGCCCTGCGACATTTACAATCGTCGAATCCAAAAGATCCATGATCTCGGCAGCAAGAACGATTCCAAGTATTAACCAACGATGCTTATTTACTGAGGTCTCTGAAGTCATTGAAGGAGAATAACTTAAGGCCATAAATTAGGCCTGTTCAAACAGCAGTGTCTTGACCTCGAGTAATCCAATCCAATATTTATCACCTTAAAACAGGACATGCTCCACTACTCTTACTGAATGTCTGTGAGCAATCTGTAATGAAGATTCTCTTGCCTCCCAGTGAGAAAAAGAATGAACCTAAGAAGCGTAACGCCCTTAAATTGGATGCGCTTTCCTTTCAGGCAGATCTAACTACAACTCGAAATGCTTTGCTAAAAAAGCACAAAGAGGTAGATATATCGCATTGTGATGTCGCATCCAATATTTATAGTGGAGTTCTCTATAACGCACTTGACTACACATCACTTTCAACCGCGGCTCAAGCACGCGCAAATAGTTCAATTGTGATTATCTCGGCTGCCTTCGGTGCAATTCGATTAAATGATGTAATTCCTTACTACAAATTTAAAATTGATCCGGCAACTTGGAAGAAACCACTTTCACTCGCTCTAAATGGATTAGATAATGAACTAGTTATTGATTGCAGATCATCTACCTATGCAACTGTTTGGACGCCCGACCCATCGAAAACTGTTGGAATCCGAGTCTTCAAGAAAGTTGCTGGGCGATTAAAAGTGATTACCCACATGTCAAAGCTGACTCGAGGTGAGGTGACTCGTTACTTAGTTTCTCAAGCCAAGAATCCCCGAACTCCAAATGAGCTTCATAAACTACTTAGTAAAGAATTTAACTGCCGACTAATCCAACCTGAAGATAAAAAGAGTTGGTTTATTGATGTAACCACATAAAAAGATTCGATCTTTCAGTTTTGTTAACGGGTGTAAATCTGAACTCTCCTATTTTTTACATTTTTAAACACTCCATCAACTAGTGGTGAGGAGTTTCCTTGGCCCAAGTATTTCATAGTGACACTTGGCAGCAATTTTTTTATCGCCGAAGCTGCTACGCGCGCGCGCTCTGTAGATAAGAATGATGTTGTAGTTAGATTTGCCATCAACGTACGGTCGGAATGGCCAGTTACCAGGATTTCGCTAAATCCTTGGTCCCTTAGGAAGTTGGCCATCACTCCAATTTTTTGGAGATATGAGTTGGAGATTTTTATTGAATATGCGGGAAAGTAAATCCTTCCAACCAATCTAAATTTAGTTGAGGCAATATAGGTTGCCGCAACTTCTTCAGAGCTAGTAGGAGTAACTGCTACTACTTTCAAATCGCTATTTCCCCCAAGTAATCCTGAAATAGTGCACGCAGTTTTCGTTGTTTCGCATAAAATTTTCCCTTTTAAGGTAACCAAATATTTTTCGATGATGGAGTTTTCTGCAACTATCCATTTAACTTCGGTGTTGTTTGCATTAGCTGCAAACTGAAAACTTGCTTCAACTAAAATTGGGGCTTCTTTTAAGTCAATCTCGACTTTGTTTTTTGTTTCAAAAGCTGGTGCCACTACAACTGGAACTGGTGCAGGTTCAGGTGTCGTAGGTTTAGGCGTAGGAATTGGTGTCGGAGTGGGTATTGACGCTGGAGAATTAATTAGATTCGAAGCAACGCTTGCAGCAGATGTCCCGACGCCATTAGTTGCAGTCACTATAAATGAATATCGATTTAAGTCCGTTAATCCAGAAACTGTGCAACTTGCTTCTGTAGTTCGGCAAACTTCGGTACCGGATGAAGTTACGGTGTAATAAATTAATGCAGATCCACCCATATCAGATGGCGCGTTCCAAGTTACCGTCGAAACTCCTGAAACACTATCTGTTGCACTTACACTTGATGGTGCGGTTGGTTTTGATTGGACCACAAAGATTTCTGGATCAGAGGTAATGTTTACAGTCACAGATCCATTTTG
>Ga0214919_10001509_pt1 | contig 37893 bp, 33 predicted proteins | sample LL1503_MetaG_FD_177994 | JGI IMG/M metagenome (GOLD analysis project Ga0214919, IMG submission 177994) | Freshwater microbial communities from Lake Lanier, Atlanta, Georgia, United States - LL-1503 | ecosystem: Environmental > Aquatic > Freshwater > Lake | place: USA: Georgia | collected...
CGTTGCCGGCCTGGATGCCGGTGCCGATGACTACATTGCCAAGCCTTTTTCTACCAAAGAATTGCTGGCACGTGTGCGCGCGGTGTTGCGCCGGCGTGCCCCGCAGATGAAGGATGAAGCTATTTTGATATCAGGCTTACGCCTTGATTCGGCTACACACCGGGTTTCGTTTAACGATCAGGCGATCAAACTCGGCCCAACAGAATTTAAACTTTTACAGTACCTCATGGGCCATGCCGAGCGCGTGCACAGCCGCGGGCAGTTGCTTGATAAGGTGTGGGGTGACCATGTCTATATTGAGGAACGAACTGTGGATGTGCACGTTAAGCGCCTACGCGAAGCCCTGGGCGAGGCCGCCGCGATGGTGGAGACCGTGCGCGGTGCGGGCTATCGCCTCACTGCCAAACCACAGTTGCAATCGCAGCCCAACAATTTGGCCGGCCAGGTGGGCTAAGTGCGGCTAGCCTTTACATGCTAATTCGCCTGCTCAGTTTTTCCCTTTTTCAGGGCGTTGGTGCCCTGTTGGCCGCCATTTTTATGCGGGTTTTTGCCCCTTCTCACGGTGGTGTGGTGGTCTCTTCGCTAGTTGGAGCTTTAGGGGCTACATATTTTTGGTTGTTGTGGGATTTATCGCGCGGCTTGCGTGTCATGCGTTGGTTGCGCAGCGAGGAAACCCGCGAGGTTGCGGTCGAATCTGGTTTATGGGGTGAGTTCTCCAACCGCATCCGGCGCGTGTTGCGTAACAACGAGCGCGCAGTCCAGCAGCGCGATGAACGTTTGCAGGAATTTTTAGCTGCTATGCAGGCCTCACCTAATGGCGTTGTTTTGCTGGATAAGGATTTCCGCATCGAGTGGTTTAACCAGTCAGCAGCAATGCATTTTGGTCTGGATGCGCGGCGCGATTTGGCGCAACATTTTGCGAATTTAGTGCGTGACCCAAGCTTTGCCGCCTACTTTGCTGCTAAAGACTTTGAAAAAGATGTGCTTATGCCTGGCCGGGCGAGCACCGCCACCTTGCCGGTGCGCCTGTCGGTGCATGTGCATCCCTACGGGGCAGGGCGAAGCCTGCTGCTGTCGCGCGATGTCACTGCAGTTGAGCAGGCGGAGGCTATGCGCCGCGATTTCGTGGCCAATGTATCGCACGAAATTCGTACTCCGCTGACCGTACTTGGTGGTTTTGTGGAAACCCTGCAAACCCTTTCGCTTAACGATACCGAGAGGGCGCGGTACTTGGATTTAATGGCGCAACAGGCTTCGCGGATGCAGTCCCTGGTCAGCGACTTATTGACGCTTTCGCGCCTAGAGGGGAGTCCATTGCCTACAACGCAGGAATGGGTGGATGTTAGCGCGCTGGTGGATCAATGCCGCCAAGAGGCGGGCGAGTTATCGCGCGTCTTGTGGGGTCAAACCCATAGTTTGATTTTCGAAATTCAGGGCGGCTTGTCCTTGGCAGGTTCTGCTACGGAGTTACACAGTGCATTTTTCAACCTCATTGGTAATGCGGTGCGCTACACCCCCGCTGGTAAGTCCATCCGCGTACTGGCCAGCGCTACGGATGATGGGGGCGCATTATTCGCGGTCTATGACCAGGGTATGGGAATTCCCCGAGAGCATATTCCGCGCCTGACCGAGCGTTTTTACCGGGTTGATCGCAGCCGCTCCCGGGACACCGGCGGCACCGGACTGGGCCTTGCCATCGTCAAGCATGTCGTGCAGCGGCACGGCGCCGAACTGTCGATTGCCAGCGTTCCAGGTGAAGGTTCCAACTTTCAGATCATCTTCCCACCCCACAGGGTGCAATCCCGGCTGGCCACTGCGCCCGTCGAAGCAATAGCGGCCTGAGACCGCGCCGCTACTAACAGGCTCCCAAAGGCCTTTCGCGCCGTTAGCCCTGTATTGCTTTGTGTACCGATGTGCAAGGCACAATAGCGCCCGCAATGTCAGTACTTGATTACTACCGGAACGAATTGTCGGCCAGAGGATTCAGCAGCGATCCGGCCCAATTGCGCGCGTTGGCAGCTTTAGATTTGTGTGCTCGGGAGTGGGCGATTTACAAGGAGAAGCGCGGCAACTCCTTTAAAAAGTTGATCCACCATCCCCCCATTCCCCGAGGTGTGTACTTGTATGGCGGGGTTGGCAGGGGCAAAAGCTTCTTAATGGACTGTTTTTTTGAAGCCGTGCCGCTCAAGCGCAAAGCCCGCCTACATTTTCATGAATTCATGCGCGAAGTGCATCGCGAGCTTCACGATTTGCAAGGTACTGCCAACCCGCTTGATGTGTTGGGTGAGCGCATGTCGCATCGTTACAAGCTGATTTGTTTTGACGAGTTTCATGTCGCCGACATTACCGATGCACTCATATTGCATCGCCTCTTAGAAGCCTTGCACACCCATGAAGTGGGTTTTGTTACTACGTCGAATTTCAAGCCCGATGATTTATATCCCGGCGGCATGCACCGGGACCGGGTGCTGGGCGCGATTGAATTTTTGAACCAGCACATGCAAGTGATCAATGTGGATAATGGCGTGGACTATCGCCGCTTAGCCATGGGCGCCTTGGATCTCTACCATGTCCCCAACGGATCTGCGGCGGACCATGCCATGGCCCTGGCATTTTCCAAGCTGGCCGAAGCCCAGGAAGGTGATCGAGCATTACGCATCGAACAACGCAGCATCCTTGCCCGCAAGCGCGCTGGTGGCGTGGTGTGGTTTGATTTCCAACAGCTGTGCGGCGGGCCTCGCTCTCAAAATGATTACCTGGAAATTGCTAGCCAATTTCATACAGTGCTGCTGAGCGATGTGCCCCATATGCCGTCTAACCGCAATGCCGAGGCAAGGCGTTTTACCTGGTTGGTGGATGTGCTTTATGACCGGCACATTAAGCTGATTCTTTCAGCCGAAGTACGACCGGAAGACTTGTACACCGAAGGCCCTTTGGTACACGAGTTTGCCCGCACTGTATCGCGGCTCAATGAAATGCAAACCCCGCAATTCCTAGATTTAGAGCGCCGCAAAGTCGATACGGGCTTGACTTAATGCTAGGCACACAAGTTTGTCGGCTTTCAAGATTTAAGCCGTGCGGTGCTGACGGACGCAGTATGCCAAAAGAGCCTAACTTGCGCGTTGGCTGGACCGGCTAACGCAAATGGTAATGTTGGATAGTCCGAACCATCCCGAGTCACTGGTTGCAGCTGTCGAATTTGCGTTTGCCCCGAATGGGCAATTAGCGCGCACTATCGAAGGTTTTAGTACGCGTAGCGGGCAAGTAACTATGGCAAAAGCGGTGGCACAAGCGATGCAAGATGGTGGCGTTCTTGCTGTCGAGGCGGGTACTGGCGTAGGCAAAACGCTGGCCTATCTGATTCCGGTCTTGCTGAGCGGTGAAAAAGTGCTAATTTCCACCGCCACAAAAAATTTACAAGAGCAGTTATACCTTCGTGATCTGCCGCAGGTACTTGCCGCCCTTGGTTTTCAAGTCAGCACTGCTTTGCTCAAGGGACGAAGCAGTTACCTGTGCGCCCAGCGCCTTTCGCAGGCCAATCTAATCGAACATGAACTGTCTTTACAAGAGCAAGAGGTGATGCAAGGAGTGCGGACTTGGGCACACGAGACCGTGCATGGCGATGTTACAGAGTTCGGCGATTTGGAAGCACAGCCCAGGCTGATCAACTTGGTGACCTCCACCCGCGACAACTGTTTGGGTGGCACTTGTCCGCACATTCACAATTGCCACATCGGCAAGGCTCGCCAGCGCGCCATGCAGGCCGATGTAGTAGTGGTGAATCATCATTTGTTTTTCGCCGATGTCAACGTACGTGCCTCCGGTGTGGCCGAGTTATTGCCGGATGTGCGTACCGTAATTTTTGACGAAGCCCACCGACTTAGTGACATTGGTGTGCAATTCTTAGGGCGCCGTTGGACTACAGGCCAAGCTAAGTCGTTGTCCCAACATTTAGCTGCTCATAACGCTGGGCCGTTAAGGGCAATGGCCGATTGGCTTGGATTGGCTGCGGACCTTATGCGCGCGGCTGACTCACTACATGCGCTTCTGTACGGGTCGATAAGCGACAGTCGGCGTCCATGGACTGGATCCGCGCCGCAAGGCGTCGTCCCAGAGTCGTGGGACGAAAGCCTGCAATCATTGCTTGGTGTGCTGGAGCATGCCTTTGATACTTGCATTGGCTTGGAACAAGTTTGGCCCGTTCTGCAAGAGTCGAGGCAGCGTTGTCAGGGGATGAGTGAAAGTATTCAGGCATTTTTTCTGCCTGGGTCAGCTGACCACGTGCGTTGGATCGAGTTTGAATCAGGCTTGAGCTTGAATGAGGCACCCCTCACTATTGCACCTTTTATGCAGCTTCTACTAGCGCCAGCCGAATCATCGCCTGGCATGAGCCCTAAGTCATGGATTTTTACCTCAGCGACCTTGGGGACCGACGAGAAATTAAGTTGGTTTGTACGCAGTTGCGGGTTGTTTGAGCATCAAGTGTTGCAAGTCCCCAGCCCATTTAACTATGAACAGCAGGCGGCCTTGTATATACCCAGCGCGGTGCCTTTACCTTCGCACCCTGACCATAGTGCATCGGTGGCGGCATTGGTTGCCCGCGGTGCTCGTGTTTTAGGCGGGCGGACTCTGGTGCTGACAACGACATTGCGTGCCATGCGGATAATTGCGCAAGGCATTAAGGACGGATTGGAGGATTCGGGTATCGAAGTGCTGGTGCAGGGTCAGACATCCAAGCGATTATTGATTCAGCAATATCTGCATTCGCATGGCGTGAGAGGTGGCCCTAGCGCTAAGCACCATGAACGCGGCAGCGTACTCGTGGCGAGCGCCTCATTCTGGGAGGGTGTAGACATTCCGGGCGACGCCTTGCAAATGGTTGTTATCGACAAATTACCGTTCCCTCCGCCTGACGACCCGCTGGTGCAGGCCCGCGCCCAAGCCTGTGAGAAACCTTTTACCGAACTGTATTTGCCAGATGCAGCCCTTGCGCTAAAGCAGGGTGCTGGGCGCTTAATCCGCGGTGAGCGCGACCGAGGGGTATTGGTGATTTGTGATGCACGCCTCGCGTCAAAAGGCTATGGCAAGCGGTTGTTGGCTGCTTTGCCAACTATGCGACGTCTGTCCGATGAGAATCTATGGTTAGCGGCTTTGGCTGCTCTGACCGCGGAGCGCCAGGAGATTTTCAATTGACCTAGATCCGAAAGACAGTAGCCTGGTTATTTCGACTTAAACCAGTCAAAGTTAGGGAAACTCCAATCGATCTTGCTAGGGTTTAGTTTGCTCATATCAAGCCAGCTATCGTTTTCCTTTTTACCGCTGGCGCTTAAAAAATCACTCCCGGGGTATGTCGATTGCAAGACACGTTTAGCATCATTGCTTAGGTCTACCATACCAAGAGCTTCATAGCACTTTTGGATGATATGCAGCGCCTCTTCTACCGCCGGGGCATCCCGGTAGTCGGCGACGGCGGTTTGTGCACGGTTTAATGCCGCCACGTAGGCGCCTCGCTTAAAGTAGTAGCGGGCAACGTACACCTCATTTTTAGCCAAGGTCTGAACGATGTAACGCATGCGCAAAAGCCCATCCTCGCTATAGCGCGATTGCGGAAACCTGGTGCTCAGTTCTTTGAACGACTCAAAGGACTCCTTAGCCGCTTTTTGATCGCGTTCTGCCATGTCCTGGCCGGTGTAGGCTCCGAATATCCCGAGATTTTCGTTGAAGTTACACAGCCCTTTAAGGTAGATCGCATAGTCCAAGGCCGGGCTGGCAGGGTGCAGGCGAATAAACCGGTCCAAGGTGGCGATAGCCTGAGCGCGCTCGCCGGCTTTGTACTGGGCATAGGCCTTTTCTACCTGGGCTTGCTGCGCTAGCGGAGTTCCCGCAGCCCGGGATTCCAACTTTTCCAGATAAGGTATGGCCTTATCCCACTGCGAGTTGCCCATCAAGTCGCGCGCTTCGCTGTAAAGCTTATCAGCGCTGAGGCCCGCAGTTTTATCCTCAGGAGTCGTTGAGCAACCGCCTAAAAGAGCTATGGCGAAAGCCAAAAGCACTGCGTAAACAACCGATAATTTGACTCTCAGCATCATGACAACTTTCGTGGAACAGGCCCCAATCATTATATCGACCGACCCATTGCAAGCCGCAGATCAGGAGGACAGTGACGAGCTCATGGCGGTGAGCAATGAGCTGCGCACCGTAAGCGTTCCTATGCATTTGCATGGCCACCGCCTCGATAAAGTTTTGAGCGAGTTGGTGCCCGAGTTTTCCCGCAATTTTTTGCAGCACATGATTGATGCGGGCTATGTTCGGCTTAACGGCGTGCTTATGGCCAAGCCCGCCCGCAAGCTCAAGGCTGCCGACACGTTAGACCTGGAATTACATCCTACGGCCCAAAGCCAAGCTTTCGTAGGGCAAGATATGGGTTTGCTGCCGGTCTATCAGGATGAACACCTATACGTCATCGACAAACCCGCAGGATTGGTGGTGCATCCGGCGCCTGGAAATTGGAGCGGCACATTACTCAATGGCCTGTTGGCGATGGATCCCGGGCTATCTTTGGTTCCCCGTGCTGGCATTGTGCATCGCTTGGATAAGGACACCAGCGGCTTGATGGTGGTTGCGCGCACCCGGCCTGCCATGGATGGCCTGGTACAGGCGATCAGTGTGCGCAGCATGCATCGCCAATACCTGGCATTGGGTAAAGGCGTGTGGCAGGGCGCGGATCAATTGTCGGTCCACGCTCCCATCGGTCGCGATCCGCGCAACCGCTTGCGCATGGCGGTGGTGGACTTGGACAAAGTTCCGGGTAAAACAGCCCAGACCGACATTTACTTACTTGGCCAAGCGCCAAATGCATGCTTGGTGCACTGCGTATTGCACACGGGCCGCACTCATCAGATTCGTGTGCACATGGCATCCTTGGGGCACCCCTTGTTGGGCGACATGGTCTATGCTGGTCCGGTGGTTGCGGGTTTGTCCCGTCAGGCTTTACATGCTTTCCGATTGTCATTTGCCCATCCCATTACGGGGCTGCGCCTCGCCTTTGAAAGCGCATTGCCGCCCGATTTTTCTGATCTATTGGCCGGATGGGGCCTTCGTTACAATATTCCAACGCTGTAAGCGCCTAGCTTGGGCCCCCCGTTTGGCTTGCGCGCTTAAATATTGCTACCGCGCTGAGTTGGCTTAGCATCAACTACAACTTCGATTCCCAGGGCGCGAAACGTGTCCACCTTCTTGCATGACAAATACCGACCAAGTTTTGCGAATTTTGGAAACTGCCTTGCTGTGCGGGCAGCAACCTCTGACTATTCGCGATATTCAAACCTTATATCAGGACACGCTTAGCGAACCAGATATTCGGGCAATGTTGGCTGAACTCTCAACCTCCTGGGAGGGCAAGGGAGTTGAGTTGGTAGAGGTGGCTACCGGATGGCGATTTCAAAGCCGGGTGGAGATGCGTGAATTTCTCGATCGCTTGCACCCCGAAAAGCCGCCGCGCTACACCCGGGCCACCTTGGAAACTCTGGCCATCATTGCCTACCGGCAGCCGGTCACCAGGGGCGATATGGAAGATATTCGCGGCGTCACCATCAATTCCCTGCTTCTAAAGCAGTTGGAAGATCGCGGCTGGGTGGAGGTCATAGGCCACCGGGAAGCGCCAGGCCGGCCCGCATTGTTTGCCACTACCAAGCAGTTTCTGGATGATTTAGGTCTCTCTAGCTTGGGTGATTTGCCGCCCTTGGAAGCCATGGGGCAAGCCAATGCCGAGATGTTGGCTGAGGCGGTGGCGGGTGTGAATGGCGCAGGCGAATTGCTTTTGGCTGCGCCCGATGCCCCGGCGAGCGCGACGGAAACTGATGATGTAGCGGGCCTTGCGCCAGCGGACGCTCAAACCTTATTGCTGCCGGCCGTCGACCCGGCGGATCCCCCGGTTTAAGCATGTCTACTACTCCGCGTAAGCCCAATAGATCGCCCAAAGGTGCAGTTATGGCTCAAACCACAACCGATGCGCTGCCCTCGAAAGCCCAGCCAATGGGCTTGGTGGAAGCCATGGGCGTTGCCCCCGGCCAAACCATACAAGCTGAACAAGCATCTAGCACTGAAGAAGCCACTCCACGCACACCAGACGTGGATGCAGAGGGTGTCAGCGCTAGCAAGTCCCATTCGGTGACCGACCTTTCAAATGGCGATGGGCAGGGGATGCCTCTTGTTCAAATGGAAAGCACGGGATTGCAGCCCTTGGCGGGTAGTTTGTTTGATGCGGTGGTGTCGGGCGCCTTTGACTCCGAGGAGGCGGACACCCCAACAACCGAGCCCAAGCGCATTCTGCAACCCCAGGCAGAAACCCCCAAATTGCACAAAATCCTGGCCCAGTCCGGAATGGGTTCGCGCTTGGAAATGGAGCGATTGATTCTTGAGGGCCGCATTTCCGTGAACAACGAGCCGGCGCATATTGGACAACGCATCCAATTCGGTGACCAGATCAAGGTCAACGGCAAACCGGTGCGCTTTCGAATCGATCCGCCGCCGGCGCGCGTGATTGCCTACCACAAGCCGGCCGGCGAGGTCGTTACGCATGACGACCCGCAGAACCGGCCGACTGTTTTTCGCCGACTGCCCAAGCTACATCAGGGTAAATGGCAATCTGTCGGGCGACTGGACCTGAATACTGAGGGTTTGCTGCTCTTCACCAACTCCGGCGAACTGGCCAACAAGCTGATGCACCCGCGTTTTGGACTAGAGCGCGAATACGCGGTACGTGTACTCGGATCGCTCAGCCGCGAGGAGAAGAAAGTCTTGCTCGAAGGCGTACGCCTTGACGACGGCATGGCACAGTTCGGCAGCATTGAAGATGGCGGCGGGGAGGGCAGCAATTGCTGGTACCGCGTAACCATTTCTGAGGGTCGCAACCGTGAGGTACGCCGTATGTTGGAAGCGGTGGGCCATGCAGTCAGTCGGCTTATCCGTATTCGTTACGGCGCTATGTTGTTGCCGCGCGGACTCAAACGTGCCGGCTGGATGGAACTGGACGAGTCCGATATTCGAGCGCTAGCCCGTGCCGTCGCAGGGCCCGCCGCGCATGATGTCCCGGGCGCCGAGGCCCGGCGCGATCAGGGCCCGGATCAGCGTAATCGCCGGGGGCCACAGCCTCGAACCAAGGGTCGTGGCCCGCGCGGCGCAATGGGGCCCTCAGGGCAGCGCGCGGATTCGGGTAACGTTTTTGGGGCGAGCCGGCCGGTTGGCAGCAAGCCGTTTTTGTCTTCGAGCCAACCCGATCCGTTGCGGACATCGGTGGGATATATCGGTGCGGACAGCCTCACCCGCCAGCGCAAAACCGCTGCAGCAAAGCCCGGCGGCGGCCCCAATAAAGCCAGGGCTAAGGGCCGTCTCCGCTAGGGGGCGGATGCTAAAATTGCTTGCTTTGCCGCGCAGGGTGGCGAATAATCCAATACGAAGGTTTACTTAAGACTATGGCAATCGAACGCACTCTCTCCATCATCAAACCTGACGCTGTCGCGAAAAATGTTATCGGGCAGATTTATGCCCGATTCGAAAAAGCCGGTCTCAAAGTGGTGGCAGCCCGCATGGCGCATTTGTCGCGCGGCGAAGCCGAGGCTTTTTATGCCGTGCACAAAGAGCGCCCATTTTTCAAGGATTTGGTCGAGTTCATGATTTCTGGCCCAGTGATGATTCAGGCGTTAGAGGGCCCCAATGCTATCGCTACTAACCGTGACCTCATGGGAGCCACTGATCCCAAGAAAGCTAATCCGGGCACTATTCGCGCCGATTTTGCCGCCAGCATCGATGCGAATGCCGTACATGGTTCCGACGCTCCGGAAACTGCGGCTGTCGAGATTGCCTTTTTCTTCCCTGGCATGAATATTTACTCCCGTTAAACCCTACCATGCGGGCCAATCTTCTCGAATACGACCTCGAGGCATTGGCCCGTTTTTGCGAGCGTCTGGGGGAAAAACGATTTCGAGCCGTTCAGCTGTTTCGCTGGATTCATCAGCGCGGCGCTAACGACTTCGACGCGATGACAGATTTGGCCAAATCGTTGCGCGAAAAACTAAAAACTGCAGCCATCGTTCAGCCCCTAGCCGTCATCTCGCAACATGAGTCCTCAGACGGCACCATCAAGTGGTTATTCAATGTAGGAGCAGGCGATGCGATAGAGGCGGTTTACATCCCCGAAGCCGATCGTGCTACTTTGTGTATTTCTTCGCAAGCCGGCTGCGCAGTAGGTTGCCGGTTTTGCTCTACAGGCCACCAGGGGTTCAGTCGGAACCTGACGGTAGGCGAGATCGTGGCGCAGCTTTGGTATGCCGAGCACTTCCTGCGCAAACGTTTGGGCCGCGATGACCGTGTTATTTCCAACGTGGTCATGATGGGAATGGGGGAGCCTTTGCAAAATTATGCTGAGGTTTTACCGGCGTTGCGCGTAATGCTCGATGACCATGGATACGGACTATCTCGGCGGCGGGTTACCGTATCGACCTCAGGCATGGTGCCATTCATGGACCGTTTGGGCCGAGACTGCCCGGTCGCGCTGGCGGTCTCCTTGCATGCCCCACAGGATCATTTGCGGGATGAATTGGTTCCTTTGAATAGAAAACATCCGCTTGACGAATTAATGCAGGCCTGCGAAAGGTATTTGGCGGTCGCACCACGCGACTTAATTACTTTTGAATATTGCATGCTTCAAGGGGTGAACGACACGTCGTCCATGGCGCAGGAATTGGTTGCGCTATTGGGTCGTTACGGCGGGGGACGCAAGAGCTGGTGCAAGGTCAATTTAATTCCTTTTAACCCCTTCCCTGCATCTGGATTGGTGCGATCGCCAATGGCCGTTGTCCAGGCTTTTGCCCGCATCTTGAATGATGCGGGTATCGTCACGACGGTGCGAAAAACCCGAGGCGATGATATTGACGCCGCCTGCGGACAACTTGCCGGCGAGGTAAAGGATCGCACGGCGGTGATGGTACGCATGGATAGGCGCAAATCGGTCAGTACAGACCTTTTGAAATCGGCCGGTGAAAAATCCTCGGAGTTGGTCTATGGTGTTTGATAAGCGCCTCTATTTAACGGCGTTGGGGGGGGCTCGCCGCGTGCGCGGCGGGTTAGCACTCCTGGGGTGCGCAGTTCTATTGATGGCTTGCGCGGGTCCGGGCAAGGGCGATTTGACGACCGCCAGTGACGACACGGATGCCCAACGGCGTGCCCGCGTGCATTTGGAGCTGGCGGCCGGCTATTTGGCGCAAGGTAAGAATACTTACGCGCTTGATGCCGTCAAGCAAAGTTTGGCATTGGACGGCAGCCTTTATGAAGCCCACGATTTGCGGGCTTTAATTTATATGAGGATGAGCGAGCCGGCGCTGGCGGAGGACGGATTCCGTAAAGCCCTCGCTTTGCAGCCCCAGGCAGCTGCGGTTCAGCACAATTACGGGTGGTTTTTATGCCAGCAAGGACGTTTTAATGAGTCCACGGGCATGTTCTCAGCGGCATTGGGTAATCCAAATTACGAGGCAAAGGCTAAAACCTGGATGGCACAGGGTCTATGCCAGGCTAAGGCTGGGCAGCTGGTCAATGCAGAAAAAAGCCTATTGAGAGCAAACCAGTTAGATCCGGGAAATCCGGTAGTGAGCTACAACCTAGCGTCACGCCTCTACGCCCAAGCGGACTATTCGCGCGCAGGCAGCTACATTTCCCGCGTAAACGAATCGGACATGGCCAATTCAGAGTCTATATGGCTGGGTATTCGTGTCGCTCGAAAAGCCGGCGACGCGACGCGAGTTACTGCTTTGAGCAACATGTTGCGGCAGCGTTTTGCGCAGTCCAAGGAAGTCGGCTTGCTCGATAAGGGGCAATTCGATGAATGAGGCGCAAGACCAATTGCCACTTCTGCGTGTACCGTCCGAAGAAGCGCCTCCCGTTGCTCAGCCGCTTTCCCCCAGCGCCGGGCAAATGCTTCAACGTGCGCGGCTGGAAGCCGGGGTTTCCTTGGAAAGTTTATCGGCCCGCCTTAAGGTCTCTGTTCAGCGCTTGCAGGCCTTCGAAAGTGACCAATTCGAACAGGGTTCTAATTTGCAGATCGGTCGAGCTATGGTCGCCAGCGTGGCTCGCTACTTAGGGCTCGACGCCCATGTCATTTTGCAAAAGCTTCCGCAGCCGATCCCTTACTTGCAGGCAGCTGCATCACAGTCTGCCAGGGGTGGTTTCGGTCAAGAGCCGCGTCTAGCTATGCATCGCGGCGAAGTGAGCACAATTTCAGGGATTTGGTGGGTTGCGGGGATTTTGATTTTGGTGGCCGGCCTGCTATTCTTTTATCCACACCTCAAACAAATCGTTATTGGATTTGCACCGCTATGGGCGACTGCTTCTCAAAAAAGTGTTGAGGCTGCTCCAGATGTGTTGGCCAAAGGCGATCCTGAACAGCCCAGCGAAACGCCATCCGTTGCATCGATACCGGTGGAGGTGCAGCAGGTTCCCACGGCGCCTGCGAGTAGCGTTGCCGCAAATTCGGCGTCTTTAGGTGCTGGGGCCACGGTGCTGCTTTTTAAGGCGCGTGGTAATACATGGGTCGAAGTGACAGATGCTAAGGGTGTGGTCTTGCTGCGCCGTACGCTGGTAATGGCCGAGGCGGCTGAAGTGAGCGGTGCCTTGCCCCTGTCGGTGGTGGTGGGGCGGGCCGATCACACCGATGTCATAGTGCGAGGTCAGGCTTTTGCGCTGGACCCCTACATTCAGGAAAACGTTGCGCGATTCAAGGTGCCCTAATGAACCCAGCAATTACACTCAATTCCAATGGTTTGGCATCTCGCCAAGGACTTCAAGCCCGCGTTACATGGGGTAGTCAGGTTGTGACCATCGGGGGCGGTGCGCCAGTGCGCATTCAGTCGATGACCAATACCGACACAGTCGATGCGATTGGCACTGCAATCCAGGTGAAGGAACTTGCGCTTGCAGGCTCTGAGATGGTTCGGATAACGGTGAATACCCCTGAGGCCGCGCAGGCTGTCCCTTACATCCGTGAACAACTGGATCGCATGGGTATTTCGGTCCCCCTGGTTGGTGATTTTCACTACAACGGACATCGCTTGCTGACCGATTTTCCGGACTGTGCGCAAGCATTATCCAAGTACCGTATCAACCCAGGCAATGTTGGTAAAGGTGACAAAAAGGATCGGCAATTTGGTCAAATGATTGAAGCGGCGATGCGCTGGGACAAGCCCGTGCGCATTGGCGTCAATTGGGGCAGCCTTGATCAGGAATTGTTGGCCGATTTGATGGACGCAAACAGCAAACTGCCAGAGCAGCGCAATTACAAGCAGGTCATGTACCAAGCGTTAATCAGTTCAGCGGTTGGTTCGGCAGAACTTGCCCAGTCGATGGGCATGGCCGCAAACCAAATCATTATTTCCTGCAAAGTCAGCGGCGTGCAGGATCTGATTGCGGTGTATCGCGAGCTTGGCCGAAGTACGCCCTATCCCTTGCATTTGGGCCTGACCGAAGCCGGTATGGGTACCAAAGGCACGGTTGCCTCGACAGCAGCCTTGTCGATTTTGCTGCAAGAGGGCATCGGTGACACGATTCGCGTTTCGCTCACCCCTGCACCTGGAGAGTCGCGTAATCAGGAAGTAGTGGTGGCTGCGGAAATTTTGCAGTCGCTCGGGCTGCGGGCATTTGTGCCCAGCGTAACGGCGTGCCCAGGTTGCGGTCGCACGACTAGCACCACTTTTCAGGAACTGACCCAGCAAATTGATAATTTTTTACGCGACCAGATGCCGGTGTGGCGCAAGGAATACCCTGGCGTGGAAAGCTTGAAGGTAGCGGTCATGGGCTGTATTGTTAATGGGCCAGGCGAAAGCAAGCATGCCGATATCGGTATCAGCCTTCCGGGAACCGGTGAAGCACCTGCAGCGCCAGTTTTTATTGACGGAGAAAAGCGCATGACATTGCGCGGCGAATCCATTGCCACCGATTTTCAAGCGGTGGTGGAAAACTACATCCGCGAGCGCTTTGGCGCCCGTGTTTCAAATTAACTTAGGTGTTATGAATCAATCGATTGCGCCGCGCAAGGCGGAACGGCTGGTGGCCGTCAAAGGAATGAACGACATACTGCCGCCGGAATCGGCGCGGTGGGAGGCCTTAGAGGCATGCGTGCGAACCTTGATGCGCCGCTATGCCTACGAAAGTATCCGTACTCCGATTGTGGAGCCGACCGCTCTGTTTGTTCGGGGCTTGGGCGAAATCACGGATATCGTGGAAAAGGAGATGTACTCCTTTGAGGACCGTTTAAACGGCGAACACCTCACGCTGCGGCCTGAGAACACTGCGGGCCTCGTGCGCGCGGTGGTTGAACACAACCTGCTTTACAACGGCGGCAAAAGACTGTTCTACATCGGACCGATGTTTCGCCATGAGCGGCCTCAACGTGGCCGCTACCGGCAGTTTTATCAGATCGGCGCTGAAGCCTTGGGATTTGCTGGCCCTGAGATCGATGCCGAACTAATCCTGATGGCGCATTCGCTGTGGAAAACTCTAGGCATCGGCGGCGTGCAACTGCAAATCAATAATTTGGGCCAGCCAGATGAGCGGAAATTGCATCGTGCGGCGCTCATTGATTACTTTGAAAAACACGCCAACGTGCTCGATACCGATTCGCGTCGGCGTCTGCATCTCAATCCGCTGCGCTTACTCGATAGCAAAAACCCGGAGATGCAGGCTTTAATCGAGGCCGCCCCACGTTTGATGGACTATCAAGGTGAAAAATCGCGTGCCCACCTGGGGGCTGTGCTCGCAATATTGCAAGCCAACGGCGTTCAGTATGTGATCAATCCACGCTTGGTGCGGGGGATGGACTATTACAACCTGACGGTGTTTGAATTTGTCACCACTGATTTGGGTTCGCAGGGCACGATATGCGGTGGGGGGCGTTACGATTATTTAGTGGAAGAGGTTGGCGGCAAGGCTGCTCCCGCCGTGGGCTGGGCCATAGGGATGGAGCGGGTCCTGGAGTTGCTAAAAACTCAAGCGGCTTTTGCGCCTATACAGCCGCCCGATGCCTTTGCGATCGTCACCGACATGGCATTCTTGCCGAGGGTTTGTGTAGTGTTGGAGCAGTTGCGTTCCACTGGCGTTTCTGTGCAATTGCACGCTAGCAGTGATGGGGCCATGGCGAGTATGAAATCACAGTTTAAAAAGGCCGATGCATCGGGTGCTCGCACTGCGCTGATATTTGGGGTGGATGAGATGGCGCAGGACAGCGTCACGCTTAAACACTTGCGCGACGCCACCGCGGTACAAAGGACGCTGCCTCTGGCGGACTGGGCCCAATGGGCCGAAAGCCTACAATCCGCCGCTTAACTACATATTGCTATGGCTAATCAATTAGACCTGGAAGAACAAGAGCAACTCGACCAGCTCAAGCATTTTTGGAACCGATACGGCAACCTTATCACCGGTTTGCTGCTCGCGGTACTCATGGGCATTGCTGGTTGGAACGGGTATCACTACTGGCAGCGGAGCCAGGCCACACAGTCTGCCGCCATGTTCGATGAAATGAGTAAGTCCGTCGCTACCGGTGATATGGCTATGGCGCAGCGCACTTTCTCGGACATGAAGGAGCGCTATGGCGCGGCGAGCTATACCCATCAGGCGGGTTTGGCGTTGGCAAAGCTTGCAATAGAAAAAGGCGATCTCGATGGTGCTAAGGCCGCGTTGCAATGGGTAATTGATAAGTCGGGTGACGAGGGTTACGTTGCCATTGCCCGTTTACGCCTTGCTGCAATTTATTTCGATGCCAAGGACTATGTTCAGGCGTTAACCGTGCTGGACAACTTAAAGGCGGAGGCATTTGCCGCCTTGGCCTTGGATCGCAAGGGCGACGTGCTCATGATGCAGGATAAGCGAGCTGAAGCGCTATCTGCGTATTCGCAGGCCTACCAAAAATTAGAGGAGCGCTCGCAATACCGCCGCGTCGTGCAGGTAAAACTAAACGCATTGGGCGTGGAGCCTGATGCCGCGGCAAAGGCGAAATTGCAGCAAGAGGTCAAGTAATGCGGTTTTTGCGCTCTAGGATGGCTCGGTTTTATTGGTTTGCGGCTACTGGCCTGCTGTTTATTCTGGGCGCGTGTGCCAGCTTTGATAAGCCTAAACCTGAGCCGCTGGAAGCTAATCCGGCAAAGATGGTGGTCAAGGAAGTGTGGCGCGTAAATGTGGGTTCCGGCGCCATGCCTCTAGAGTTGCGCATGGTGGGTGACATGTTGTGGGCCGCATCAAGTCAGGGAGACCTGAGCTTAATTGATGCAACGAATGGTCAGGTCAAGGCGCGTTCCAGCGTCGGCCAGCCATTGACTGCTGGCGTTGGCGCCGATAAAGATTTTGTTGCGGTCGTTACTCGGGATAACCAGTTGGTCGTTTGGAGCGGCAATAAAGAGTTATGGCGCCAAAAAATTCCCTCGCTGGTGGTGACATCCCCCTTGGTGGCAGGTGCCCGCGTATTTGTTTTAGCAGCAGACCGGACGGTCTATGCCTTCGATGCCGCAAATGGGCGCAAGTTGTGGGCGCAACAGCGCTCTGGAGACTCCTTGCTGCTTGCGCAGGCGAGCGTGTTGACCGCCGTTGGCGACACGTTAATTACTGCGCAAGGCGGTCGCTTGTTAGCCTTGAACCCCTTGAACGGATCGCTACGCTGGGATGTTCAAGTTGCATCAGGTCGCGGCATCAATGAAGTAGAGCGCCTCGCAGACCTGGTTTCCGGTGTTAGCCGGGTGGGTGACTCGGTCTGCCTGCGTGCTTTTCAGTATGCGGTGACATGCATACAGACGCAAACCGGTCGCAGTGCGTGGAACAAGCCTGCGTCGGGGGTTACAGGCATCGGTGGTGACGGCCAATCCATTGTCGGTGTGGAAAGCGATGGAAAAGTAATTGCTTGGCGGCGTAGCGATGGCGAAAAATTGTGGACTTATGAAAAATTACGTCTACGCAGCCTGACTGGCCCGACCCTGGCTGGCGGTGCCGTTCTGACCGGCGACAACGAAGGTAATGTGCATTGGCTTTCTCCAGCGGATGGAAAATTGCTGAATCGAATCGCTACGGATGGCTCCCCCATTTTGGGTTCGCCACTATGGATCGCTTCGACCTGGGTGGTGATGACGCAGCGCGGTAATGTGATCGGGTTCAGGCCCCAATAGGGCTTGCCGACTATTCAATGAAACCCGTTATCGCCTTGGTCGGCAGGCCCAACGTCGGCAAGTCCACCCTTTTCAACCGCCTGACAAAGAGTCGCGACGCGATTGTTGCGGATTTTGCCGGATTGACGCGCGACCGGCATTATGGAAATGCCAAACACGGCAAGCAGGAAATCATTGTGGTGGACACCGGTGGTTTTGAGCCTGATGCGACGACCGGTATCTTCAAAGAAATGGCCAAGCAAACGCGCCAGGCGGTAGCCGAAGCCGATGCCGTACTTTTTATAGTAGATGCCCGTGGCGGCGTGTCGGCGCAAGACCATGACATTGCCAAATACCTGCGTCGGCTAGGCAAGACCAGCTACGTAGTGGCGAACAAGGCTGAAGGCATGACCGAGAGCACGCAATTCGGTGAGTTCTACGAGCTTGGGCTAGGCGCTGTGATTGCCGTATCTGCCGCGCACGGGCAGGGCATTCGTTCGCTCTTGGATCAGGTAATGGCGCCATTCACCCCCGACCCGGATGCACTCGAGTCCGACGAAAACAATCCCGGAGCGATTAAGCTCGCAGTGGCTGGTCGCCCCAACGTGGGCAAATCAACACTGATAAATACCTGGTTGGGCGAGGAGCGCTTGGTAGCGTTTGATTTGCCGGGTACAACGCGCGATACGATTTCCATCCCTTTTGAACGTGGAGGGCAAAAATTTGAACTGATCGATACCGCCGGTATTCGCCGCAAAGGTAAGGTCTTTGAGGCGATCGAAAAGTTTTCAATGGTGAAAACTTTGCAGGCGATTGAATCAGCCAGTGTGGTGTTGTTATTGATTGACGCAATTGACGGTGTTACCGACCAGGATGCCCACATTGCTGGCTATATTCTTGAGTCCGGTCGGGCCGTGGTGGTGGCGGTAAATAAATGGGATGCGGTGGACGAGTACCAGCGGGAACTGGTGAAGCGCTCGCTAGAGACCCGTCTAGGTTTTTTAAAATTTGCAGCTTTACATTTAATTTCAGCGCGTAAACGCCAGGGCCTTGGGCCGGTGTGGGATTCGATTGCGCAGGCGCACCGTGCCGCAAATTGCAAGATGCCTACGCCGGTGCTTACACGCTTGCTTCTGGAGGCCGTTCAGTTTCAGACACCCAAGAAAACCGGTATGTACCGGCCTAAGTTGCGCTACGCACACCAGGGCGGCATGAACCCGCCAATAATTATTGTGCACGGCAATTCGCTAGAACATGTGACCGAAGCTTATAAGCGCTTTTTGGAAGGTCGTTTTCGCAAAGAATTTAATCTAGTGGGCACGCCTCTGCGGATCCAGATGAAGTCCGCTGCGAACCCGTATGCGGACAAGGATTGACCCTCCCAAGGGCAGGATTACCCACACAAATTGGTCCTTGGTACCAAGAATCCCTTGCCAATGTGGTATCTTCCGATCTTCTTTTTATCTTCAACACGGAAAATATCGTGATCAACAAAAGTCAACTTTTACAAGACCCTTTTCTTAACGCCTTGCGCCGTGAGCACATCCCGGTTTCGGTGTATCTGGTGAATGGTATCAAGCTGCAGGGACAGATTGAATCCTTTGACCAATATGTGGTTTTACTGCGTAACACTGTGACTCAAATGGTGTACAAACACGCGATTTCCACCATCGTGCCAGGTCGTGCAGTCAATTTTGCACTGACACCTGTCGACGGCGCTGAAGCACCTTGATATTGCTATTTGGCGGCCCCTTGGGGCTGCTGCGCCCGCAGACCTGATTTGACCTCGCCCCAAGCTGCTCTTACCACGCGTACCATTTTGGTGGGTGTGGATTTAGGCGTGGCTAATTTTGATTCCACTTTGGATGAATTGGGCCAGTTGGCCCAGACTGCGGGCATGGAGCCGGTGGCCCGGGTGGTATGTAAGCGCCGCGCACCGGATGCGGCCTTATTTGTCGGCACCGGAAAAGCCGATGAAATCAAATTGCTGGCCCAGAGCACTGGCGCCCAGGAAATTTTGTTCGACCAAAGCCTTAGCCCCGGGCAGCAGCGCAATCTGGAGCGGCGGCTGGAGATGCCGGTGAATGACCGGACTTTTCTGATTCTCGAAATTTTCGCCCAAAGAGCCCGTAGCCATGAGGGCAAATTGCAAGTGGAACTGGCTCGGCTGCAATATTTAAGTACGCGCCTGGTACGCCGCTGGTCCCATCTGGAGCGCCAACGCGGGGGCATCGGCACACGCGGTGGTCCCGGAGAAACTCAGATCGAGCTAGATAGGCGAATGATCGCCTCACAGATTAAACGCACCAAAGATCAGTTGGATAAGGTCAAGCGCCAGCGCCAGACCCAGCGCAAACAGCGCGACCGACGAGGCGCCTTCAATATTTCGCTCATCGGGTATACCAATGCCGGTAAATCCACACTCTTTAACGCGCTTGTTAAAGCGCGCGCCTATGCGGCCGACCAGCTGTTTGCCACATTGGACACCACGACGCGTCAACTCTATTTAGGCGAAGCTGATCGGTCGGTTTCGCTGTCGGATACGGTTGGGTTTATTCGCGATCTGCCGCATGGGCTCGTGGACGCATTCCAGGCGACTTTGCAAGAGGCTGTCGATGCCGACTTGTTATTGCATGTGGTTGACGCTTCTAACTCCGATTACATGCTCCAGATTGAGCAAGTTCAACGGGTTTTGTTAGAGATTGGCGCGCAGAGCGTGCCTCAGATATTGGTTTTCAACAAGATCGATGCCCTTCCAGAGAATCAACTGCCATTGCAAACCAGTGATTTTTTTGAACTGGAAGGTAAGCAAACCGCCCGGATTTTTCTTAGCGCGCAAGCCGGAACCGGGCTCGCGCAGCTCCGTGCCTTGCTCGCTCAAACGGCAGTTGACGTCTCGATTTTTACGTCCCCGCTGCTCAAATCCCCCGTTGTCCATGAGGCCGACTCGTAATTGTGGACAATCGGGGGTGCACATCGCAAGGTATATCAATGAAATTTTCAATGCCAACGCTTAATCTTGTCGGAATTTTTGGGCGCTTGCGCGGCATGTTTAACCTCAATGACAGCCGTTGGGGTCGCTCGGACGAGTCAAAGGTTTCGCCAAACGGCTCTACCTCTCCCACCGATGCGCCTCAGGAGGCCAAGCCGGACACCCGGACAGACGCCAAACCGGAGGCTCCCACGCCGCAGTCGCCCCCACAGGGCCGGCCGACTCCGGGGGGGCGCCTCGGTGCTAATTCGGGACCGCCAGATCTGGATGAACTCTGGAGAGACTTCAACCGCAAGCTCAATGGATGGATGGGTGGCGCAAACCGTCCTCCCGGCGGACGTGGCCCCGGTGGTTCTCTGCCCCCGGATTTTAAGAACGTACGTATCGGCGGTGGGCTGATACTTGGTTTGGTCGTGTTGATCTGGCTCGCCACCGGTTTTTTTATTGTGCAAGAGGGTCAGCAGGCGGTAATCACCCAGTTCGGCCGCTATAAATCTACTGTCAATGCCGGCTTTAACTGGCGATTGCCCTACCCGATTCAGCGCCATGAGTTGGTTTTTGTGACGCAAATCCGCTCGGTGGACGTTGGGCGGGACAACGTGCTTAAGGCCACCGGCTTGCGCGAATCGGCGATGCTGACTCAGGACGAGAATATCCTGGACATCAAGTTTGCCGTGCAATACCGCTTAAGCGACGCACGCGCCTTTTTGTTTGAAAGTAAAAACCCCACGGACGCGGTAGTGCAAGCGGCAGAAACGTCAGTGCGCGAAGTGCTGGGCAAGATGAAAATGGATGCCGCTCTGTCCGAGGAGCGTGACCAGATTGCGCCGCGTGTGCGCACCATGATGCAAGAAATTTTGGACCGCTACAAAGTGGGTGTCGAAGTCGTGGCGATCAACCTGCAGCAAGGTGGCGTGCGCCCGCCCGAGCAGGTACAGGCTTCTTTTGACGATGTGCTCAAAGCGGGACAAGAGCGTGAACGCGCAAAAAACGAAGCGCAAGCTTATGCCAATGACGTGATACCCCGCGCGGTGGGTTCGGCAGCGCGTTTGAAGGAAGAGGCTGACGCCTACAAGGCACGCGTGGTTGCTCAAGCTCAGGGTGATGCGCAGCGCTTTAGGTCGGTGTTTAACGAATACCAGAAGGCCCCTCAAGTGACGCGGGACCGTATGTATCTGGATGCGATGCAACAGATTTATACCAACGTGACCAAAGTCCTAGTTGACTCTCACCAGGGCGCGACCCTCTTGAATTTGCCGCTGGAGAAAATTTTGCAAATGAACGCTGCAGGCGAACCACAGCCTGCACCCCCAGGCTCAGCCACGGTGCAAGCGCCGTCGACTGCGCCGCTGCCTGCAAGCAACGCCGTGGATCCGCGCAGCCGCGAAGCGGCGCGCACCCGTGAGCGCGATGTGCGCTAGGAGAATCGTATGAACCGCATTGGATTTATTGTTTCTAGTCTGTTGGTGGCCTTGGCACTGGCAAGCTCCACCCTGTTTGTCGTGGACCAGCGCCAATTTGGCGTGGTTTATGCCTTGGGCCAAATCAAGGAAGTTATCACGGAGCCGGGTTTGAACTGGAAGCTTCCCCCGCCTTTCCAAAACGTCTCTTACATTGACAAGCGTTTGTTGACTTTGGATAGCAGCGATACCGAACCGATGCTGACGGCCGAGAAGCAGCGCGTAGTGATTGACTGGTATGTGCGCTGGCGCATTTCCGAGCCTACCGAATACATCCGTAACGTGGGCTTAAACGAGGCAGCTGGCGCTAACCAGCTCAACCGTGTGGTGCGTAATGCATTTCAGGAAGAGATAAACAAGCGCACCGTAAAGGAATTGCTGTCCCTTAAACGCGAAGCCCTGATGTCTGACGTCAAAAGGGAAGTGCTGGAAAAAGTCAAGGGTGCCAAGCCTTGGGGCGTGGATGTGGTGGATGTGCGTATCACCCGCGTGGACTACGTCGAGGCGATTACCGAGTCGGTTTATCGTCGCATGGAAGCCGAGCGCAAACGCGTGGCCAACGAATTGCGCTCCACGGGTGCGGCAGAGGGCGAAAAAATCCGTGCAGATGCCGACCGTCAGCGCGAAGTGACGATTGCCAACGCCTACCGTGACGCTCAAAAAATCAAGGGCGAGGGCGACGCGGAAGCAGCCCGAATTTACGCCGACGCATTTAACCGTGACCCCCAATTCGCCCAGTTTTACCGCAGCCTGGAAGCTTACAAAACCAGTTTCGCCAATAAAAGCGACGTGATGGTGCTGGACCCGGCTTCCAGCGATTTCTTCAAAGTTTTCCGCAACGGTGGCTCGGGCTCCGCGCCCGCTAAAAAATAAGCTGCGGCGCGCCTGTGATTCCCATTCCCCAACTGGGTGGGGCTTGGGTTTGGCCCGTAGAATCGCGTTTTTAACCGCATCCCTATTTATCCATGTCCGCCTGGGTCCTCCCGGATCACATTGCCGATGTGCTGCCTTCCGAGGCGCGCCACATCGAGGAAATCCGTAGAAATTTGCTGGACATGGCGCGTTGCTATGGCTACGAGTTGGTCATGCCGCCGATGCTGGAACACCTGGAATCCTTGCTGACCGGCACCGGTGAATCGCTGGACTTGCAAACTTTCAAGCTGGTGGACCAGATTTCGGGCCGTATGCTGGGCCTTCGCGCTGACAGCACGCCTCAGGTAGCGCGGATTGATGCCCATTTGCTCAATCGCCGAGGCGTAGCCCGCTTGTGTTACTGCGGCCCCGTGTTGCACACGCGTCCGGCCGCCCCCCACGCTACCCGTGAACCCTTGCAATTAGGGGCGGAAATATACGGACACCAGGGTTTGGAGGCAGATCTTGAAATCCTCACACTGGCGCTCGATTGCCTGCGCGCCGCCAAAGTGCAAGACTTTATGGTGGATCTGGCTGACGTGCGCATTGTGAATAGCCTGCTAGCGATGGCCGCGCTAAGTGCGGCTGAAACCATTGAAGTGCAAGCAGCCTTGGCCTTGAAAGACGCAGCCGCGATTGCATCTATCACCCGCCGCTCGGATGCTGTGGTGCGTGTAGGTCTACAAAATCTGACACGCTGCTTCGGCGATGTCCAGATTCTCAAAGAGGCGCGCGGCTTATTGCCTGATTTACCAGTTATTTCTCAGGCTTTGGAGGAACTTCAATGGTTGGCGGGGCACTTGGAAGGCACTCAGGTTTCTTTCGACTTAGCTGATTTGCGCGGCTATGCGTACTACAGCGGGGCGCGTTTTGCGGTTTATGCCAAAGGGGCATCCGATGCCTTGTTGCGCGGTGGTCGCTACGACGCGGTGGGTTCGGTGTTTGGGCGTGAGCGCCCTGCGGTAGGCTTTAGCCTAGACGTCAAGTCGCTAGTGGGTGTGGTAAGCGGCCCGCCTTTGCGCGCAGCCATCCGCGCGCCCTGGGGCGAAGACAAAGGCTTGCGCAGCGCCATTGCCCGTCTGCGTGCTGCTGGCGAGACGGTGGTCTGCGTTTTGCCAGGTCACGAAAATGAAATTGACGAGTTCCACTGTGACCGTGCGCTGGTAGCACAGGGTTCTGATTGGCACCTTGTTCCCGTTTAAAAAAGTAGATTCATGAATACACGCGCAGGCAGAAATGTAGTGGTCGTTGGCACCCAGTGGGGCGACGAGGGTAAAGGCAAACTAGTCGATTGGCTGACCGAGAGTGCCCAAGGCGTAGTGCGCTTTCAAGGCGGGCACAACGCCGGGCACACCCTAGTGATTGGCGGCGTCAAGACGGCTTTGCACCTGATCCCCAGCGGCATCATGCGCGCAGGTGTTAAGTGCTATATCGGCAATGGCGTGGTCTTGTCGCCCGCTAAATTATTTGAAGAAATTGAAGGGCTTGAAAAAGTCGGCGTCGATGTTCGGTCGCGCCTGCGTATCAGCGAAGCCTGCCCCTTGATTCTTCCTTTTCATGCGGCGCTCGATGTGGCGCGTGAAGCCGCCCGAGAAAAAGGCGGCAATGAAAAAATTGGCACTACCGGACGAGGCATCGGCCCGGCCTACGAAGACAAAATTGCGCGCCGAGCCTTGCGTGTGCAGGACATGAAATTCCCCCAGCGATTTGCCGATAAGTTGCGTGACTTACTGGCCTTGCATAACCATGTGCTAACCAGCTTTCTGGGTTCTAAGGCCTTTGATTTCGGGCCGAATCTGGCGCCCTACATCAAGGATGGGGAAGTCCAATTTGAGCCGGTCTATGCGCAGGCGATGGAGCATGCCAAGCTGCTGATTCCCATGATGGCCGATGTTTCTCGCGAACTCAATGACGCGCACCAAGCCGGAGCAAACCTCTTGTTCGAAGGCGCGCAAGGCACATTGCTTGATGTGGATCATGGCACCTACCCATTCGTCACCTCCAGCAATTGTGTCGCCGGCAATGCCTCCGCCGGTGCTGGTGTCGGGCCCGGCATGCTGCATTACATACTGGGCATAACTAAGGCTTATTGCACGCGCGTGGGCAGCGGGCCTTTCCCCACCGAGTTGCAGTGGGAAGTGCCAGGTACACCGGGTTATCACATGAGCACCGTGGGTGCCGAAAAAGGCGTGACCACCGGGCGCTCGCGCCGCTGCGGATGGTTTGATGCCGCTTTGCTCAAGCGCTCGGCGCAGGTCAACGGTCTGAGCGGTTTGTGCATCACCAAGCTAGATGTGCTGGATGGTCTGAGCGAGCTCAAGCTTTGTACTGGTTACATGCTAGATGGTGCGCTAACCGATATTTTGCCCATGGGCGCAGACGAAATTGCGCGCTGCGAGCCGGTTTATGAAACCATGTCCGGCTGGACGCAAAGCACCGTGGGCGTTACCGACTATCAGGGACTTCCTTCAGAGGCACGTAGTTATTTGGAGCGCATTGCGCAATTGACCGGTGTGCCTGTTCATATGGTATCCACCAGTCCGGATCGGGATCACACCATTTTGATGCGTGACCCCTATCAGGCACCATGAACTTTGCGCTGCGGAAGTCTTCGAAATTTGTGGCAGCAGCGGTAGATGCCGCAGGATCGTATTTATCAAGGAGCTGGGTATGTTGACGGAAGACGGCAAACATTTGTACGTGAGCTACGACGAATACCACAACCTGATCGAAAAGCTCGCGATCAAGGTGTTCCAGTCGGGCTGGGAGTTCGACACGATTTTGTGCCTGGCGCGCGGCGGCATGCGCCCAGGCGACATTTTGTCCAGGGTATTTGATAAGCCGCTGGCCATCATGTCCACCAGTTCGTACCGCTCGGACGCTGGTACCGTGCAAGGCCACTTGGACATCGCCCGATTCATCACTACACCCAAGGGCGAAATCGCCGGGAAGGTATTGCTGGTAGACGATCTTGCCGACTCGGGCCATACGCTCAATGCGGTGATCCACCAATTGAAAAACAATTACGCGCCTATTACCGAACTGCGCAGCGCGGTGATTTGGACCAAAGCCTTATCCACTTTTACGCCAGATTATTCAGTGGAATTTTTGCCAACCAACCCTTGGATTCATCAGCCCTTTGAGAGCTACGACGCCATGCGCCCGGCGCAGTTGATCCAGAAATGGAGCGTTTAGTCGCTTACCGCTGATGAAGCACATTAGCACCGCGCTGATCCACCACCCTTACGATCCGCCGGGGGGGTTTGAGTCGCCCGCTGTGGGTGTCTTTAAAGCTTCGACGGTGTTTTTTCCTTCGGTCGCCGCCATGCGAAGCCGCCAGTGGAAAGACAAAACTGCCTATACCTATGGCTTGCATGGCACGCCCACGACTTACACGCTGGAAGAGCGTCTTTGCAGTTTGGAGGGAGGGCTGCAATGCGTGCTTACACCGAGTGGTTTGTCCGCCATTGCCTTGGTGGCGCTGTCCTTGTTGCAATCGGGTGACGAGGTCTTGCTGCCAGACAATTGCTACGAGCCCAATAAAACCTTGGTCGAGGGGGAGTTTGTAGGCTGGGGCGTGCGCCACCGGTTTTACAACCCTATGGACCCACAAGATTTAAAGGCCAAGCTCAGCAGTGCCACCCGTCTGGTCTGGCTGGAAGCGCCGGGTTCGGTCACCCTAGAGTTTCCTGACCTTGCGGAACTGACCCGCATTTGCAAGCAACACGGGGCGTTGGTGGCTTTGGACAATACTTGGGGCGCTGGTATCGCTTTCGCGCCGTTTGACCTTATGCCCGGCAATCCCTGCGCCGTGGATATTTCTATTCAGGCCCTTACCAAATACCCTAGCGGCGGTGGCGATGTGCTGATGGGTAGCGTAATAACGCGCGATCCAGATTTGCATATGCGCATCAAGCTCTGCCATATGCGCATGGGCTTGAACGTGGGCCCCAATGATGCGGAGTTGGTCTTGCGCGGCTTGCCATCCATCGCCATGCGCTACCAAGCCCAAGATCAAAGCACCCGAGCATTGGCAACTTGGTGCCAAACGCAGGCCGCGTTTTCACAGGTCTTGCATCCGGCGCTTAGTGGGTCGCCGGGTCATGCCAATTGGCGGCAGCTTTGTGCCCCAGATGGCGCTGGAGCGGCTGCCTGTTTGTTTAGCGTGGTGCTCGATCCCCGATATACGCAAGATCAGGTCGATGCCTTTTGCGATAGCTTGCAATTATTCAGATTGGGCTACAGCTGGGCTGGGCCCGTGAGCTTGGTTGTGCCTTACAACCTATCGCGGATGCGTGGTTCCTGGCCCGACGGTATTGCCCGTGGCACGCTGGTGCGCTTTGCAGTCGGGTTTGAAGCAGTCGAAGATTTGCAGGCCGATATTGCGCAGGCTTTGCAGGTTCTAGTTGCCCCATAAGGCGCTGCCACCTGCATCCAAGTAGGTCAGGTAAACACGCAGCTCAAATTCCAGTTGGTGATAGCGTGGTTCCAGGTGTTCGCACAACTGGTAAAAACTTTTGTCGTGGTCTTTCTCGCGCAAATGGGCGAGCTCGTGGACAACGATCATCCGTAGAAAGTCTTCCGGCGTCGCTTTAAAAATGCTGGCGATCCGCATCTCGTGCTTAGTCTTGAGTTTGGAGCCCTGTACCCGCGCAATGCGGGTATGGGTTCCCAGTGCATGGGCAATTACCTGCAATTTACTGTCGTACGCAACTTTGCTTAAGGACGCGGAGCTGCGCATGTGGCTTTGTCGAATGTCTTGCACATAGGTGTACAGGGCTCCGTCGGTACGCACCGCGTGGGCTTGCGGGTATTTACCCAGCAACCAATCGCCCGCGTTTCCGCCAGCGACCATGGTGAGGACCTGAGATACCGTGTCTTGCGGATAGGCGCGCAAATAGGGCGCTGCTACCAGCCCCGCCGTAGCATTGCTCACTTTTCCACCGTACCCGGCTTGGCTCAATTTTCCCGGCGCAGGGCAGGGAACAAAATCACATCGCGGATGCTGGGGCTGTCGGTCAGCAACATCATCAAGCGGTCAATGCCGATCCCACAACCGCCGGTGGGTGGCATACCGTACTCCAGCGCCCGCACGAAATCGTGGTCATAAAACATGGCTTCGTCGTCGCCACTATCCTTGGCGCTGACCTGGGCAGAAAAGCGTGCAGCCTGATCCTGCGCATCATTGAGCTCGCTAAATCCGTTGCCGAATTCCCGGCCGGTGATGTAAAGCTCAAAGCGTTCAGTCACTTCGGGGTGGGTATCACTGGCGCGGGCCAGTGGTGAAATCTCGACCGGGTGCTCGCAGATGAAGGTGGGTTGCCAAAGTTGGTCCTCGACATGCTCCTCAAAATACATCACTTGCAAGCTTGCCAGACTACGTTTGGACAACTGGTTTTTGACATCGCTAAGACCCGCCTCACGCAAGGCTGCACGTAGCCAATCGGCATCGTTCACATTTACGCCAGCATCGGTGTATTTTTCAATCGCCTCCAATATCGTCAAACGCTCAAATGGCGCAGCTAAATCCACCGGCTTGCCGCCATAACTGAGATCAAGTGAACCTACCGCTTTGCGTGCTGCATCACGGACCAGGTCCTCGGTGAATGCCATCAGGTCGCGGTAATTCCAATAGGCCGCATAGAACTCCATCATGGTGAATTCAGGGTTGTGACGTACCGAAATGCCTTCGTTGCGAAAGTTGCGGTTGATTTCAAACACCCGGTCAAAGCCACCCACGATCAAGCGCTTGAGGTAGAGCTCGGGGGCAATGCGCAAAAACATTTGCTGGTCCAGCGCATTGTGATGGGTGGTAAAAGGTTTGGCGTTGGCCCCACCAGGGATGGGATGCAGCATGGGTGTTTCGACTTCAAGAAATCCATGTTGCACCATGAAAGCGCGGATGCTGCTGACTGCAGTGCTGCGCGCTACAAAGCGCTTACGGGCTGCTTCGTCGGTCATCAGATCAATATAGCGCTGACGGTATTTCACTTCCTGGTCATGGATGCCATGGAATTTATCCGGCATGGGACGCAGGCTTTTGGTTAACAGTCGTACCTCGCTGGCATGCACCGACAGTTCTCCGGTTTTGGTTTTAAAGAGGCGTCCGCTGGCGGCCACAATATCGCCTAGATCCCAGTGTTTGAAATCCTCATATATCTCTGCCCCGACCTCTTCCCCCTTGACGTAGACCTGAAGCCGGCCGTTACTGGGGCCAAAGGAGGCGTCTTGCAGGGTGCAAAAACTGGCTTTACCCATCACGCGCTTGAGCATCATGCGCCCTGCGACTTTGACTTCTACCTGCAGGCTTTGAAGTTCTTCGGCGCTTTTGTCGTCGTACAGCGCAAACACATTGGCCGCCACCTGGTCCGGCGCAAAGTCGTTAGGAAAAGCCGGACCCAGGCCCTGGGCTTGTCGCTCCCGCAGGATTTTCAGCTTTTCACGCCGCTCCAAAACAAGTTGGTTTTCGTCTATCGGGGCTGCGGGCGGCGTAGTGGCTTCTGACATGGATGTGCGATAAAGAGAGAACGATTGCAAGCCGGCTAGCGCTGTATTTCGGCTGCGGGGCGAAGCCAGGATTCTAAGAGCCTACCGCTGGCGATTATCATCCCGCCTATTTCCTGGAAATGGCACGCTCCACGCGATGCTTGTTTACATGCCTTACCAAATTATTTCGATGGTTTTGGATCTTGTCGTCGGAGTGATCGGCGGGGCCTGTTTACTGCGTTTGTATATGCAGCAACAGCGCATTCCAATGTCGGCCCGGGCAGGAAATCCGATTGGCCCATTCTTGTTTGCCGTGAGCGATTGGATTGTGCTTCCGCTGCGGCGTGTGTTACCAGGTTTGGCTTTTCTGGACCTGGCTAGTCTCCTAGCCGCTTATGCTTTGGAATTAGCGCAATTTTCTCTTTTATGGCTGATTCAGGGCATGCCCCACAGCTACGGCGCTGTCGCTGGCTTGGCGGGGGTGGGGCTGCTGCGTTTAGCAGTTTCGGGCATGACGGCCATGGTGTTTATCTATGCGTTGCTGTCATGGATCCAATCCGCATCACCGGTTTCCGACTTGCTTGATCGCTTGGTGGCGCCGCTGCTGGCTCCCATTCGCCGTTACTTGCCCTTGGTAGGCGGTGTGGATCTATCCCCGCTAGCCTTGCTGCTGGCTTTGCAAATCATGGGCTTGCTCATCCATCCGCTGGATGGCGCGATATTAATGCTTTTGGCCTGACCCAGACACGGGTGTCCTACGCGTTTAAATCACTGCGTCCGTAGGATGACGTTGCAACATTGCGAGGGCTTCGGCCACGGTTTTGCGCATTTCACGGCGATCACAGATCAGATCAATGGCGCCTTTGGTTTGCAAAAACTCGGAGCGCTGAAAGCCTTCGGGCAGGGTTACCCTCACCGTGGACTCGATCACGCGCGGACCGGCAAAGCCGATCAGGGCCTTCGGTTCAGCGATGACGATGTCGCCTAAAAAAGCAAAGCCGGCGCTGACACCGCCCATGGTTGGGTCGGTCAACACACTGATATAGGGCAAGCCTTTTTTAGCCAGGCGGGTGAGCGAGGCATTGGTTTTGGCCATTTGCATCAGGCTCAGCAATCCCTCTTGCATACGGGCACCGCCGGTGGCGGTAAAGCACAAAAAGGCGGACTTTTGTTCCATGGCCGCCTCTACACCGCGCACAAAGCGTTCGCCTACCACCGAGCCCATGCTGCCGCCCATGAATTCAAATTCGAAACAGGCAGCCACCACGCCAATTCCATGCACCGAACCGCCGATGACGACCAGCGCATCCGTCTCGTTGGTATTTTCCAGAGCCTCTTTCAGGCGCTCCGGGTATTTGCGGCTGTCTTTGAATTTGAGTGCGTCTACCGGCAGCACTTCCTGGCCGATCTCAAACCGGCCTTCGTTATCCAAAAATGCATCCAGCCGGGCCCTCGCACCAATGCGGTGATGATGGCTGCAGGTTGGGCAGACGCTGAGGTTTTGCTCCAAATCCGACTTGTACAAAACGGTCTCACAGCCCGGGCATTTGACCCACAGGCCTTCGGGCACCGTGCGGCGGTCCGCTGGGTCGGTTTGCTCAATCTTGGCCGGTAGCAGTTTTTCAAGCCAACTCATAGTCTTACTCCGTATTTCGTATGCCTGAGGCTTGCGGGTTCAAAGCCGGGCTGGGGCGTCCATGGCGCTGCGGACTTCGGTCAGGAAGGCCTGAGCGATGGGCGCCACAGTATCGCGGGTTGCATTTTCAATCAATTGGATCATTTTGCTGCCGATCACTACCGCATCTGCCACTTTGGCAAGCGTGGCAGCAGTAGCGCCGTCGCGTATGCCAAAACCCACGCCCACAGGAATCTGGATATGGCGCCGTATGCGCGGCAACATAGCGCCTACGGCATCAGTATCGAGGGTGCCCGCGCCGGTCACGCCCTTGAGCGAGACGTAATAGACATAACCGCTGGCAACCGCCGCCACTTGGGCCATGCGCTCGTCGGTGCTGGTCGGTGCCAGCAAAAAGATCAAATCCATATTGCGGGCCCGCAGCTGACCAGCAAAGTCGACGCATTCCTCCGGCGGGTAGTCCACCACTAGCACCCCGTCCACGCCAGACCGCGCGGCATCGTCGACAAAAGGACTGTCCACGCCAGGCTTGGCATGCCGCTGGTCGTAGCGTTCTATCGGGTTGGCATAGCCCATCAGCACCACCGGGGTGTTGCTGTCGGCCAGCCGGAATTGGCGCACCATCTCAAGCACCTGCACCATTCCAATGCCCATGGAGAGCGCCTCGTCGCCCGAGCGCTGGATAACCGGGCCGTCGGCGCTGGGGTCGGAAAAAGGAACGCCCAGCTCAATGATGTCGGCGCCGGCTGTGACCATGGCATGCATCAGCTCCGGCGTGACATCGGCATAGGGGAAACCTGCGGTGACGAAGGGAATCAAGGCTTTGCGGCCTTGGGCTTCCAGCGCGATAAAAGTACTTTGGATGCGGCTCATGCTTTGACTCCCAAGCCGTGCAGAGTGACAGGATGCTCGATACCGCCTTTGACGCTCTGCCCTTGGCAGCTGGGGCGGCAGAAAAAGTCGCCATTGCTTAGATCCGCCACGGTACCAATGTCTTTGTCGCCCCGGCCTGATAGGTTCACCAGTATCGACTGGTCGGGCCGCATAGTCTTGGCTAACTGCATGGCATAGGACACCGCATGGCTGGATTCAAGCGCCGGGATGATGCCTTCGGTGCGGCAAAGGTAGTGAAAGGCCTCCAGCGCCTGCTTGTCTGTAATGCCCACGTATTGGGCTCGGCCGATGTCGCTTAGGAAGGCGTGCTCCGGGCCTACGCCCGGATAATCCAAACCGGCGCTGATGCTATGGGTTTCTGTGACTTGGCCATTGTCGTCTTGCAAGACGTAGGTCCGGTTGCCGTGCAATACGCCGGCGCTGCCGCGTTGGATCGAGGCCGAATGCTTGCCGCTGTCCAGCCCTTCACCCGCCGCTTCCACCCCGATAAGCTGCGTGTTTTCAAACGGAATGTAGGGATAGAAAATACCCATGGCATTGCTGCCGCCGCCCACACAAGCGATCACTGCGTCTGGCTGCGTGTTGGCAGCATGTTGTGCTGCCAGCATTTCGGGCATTTGGGCAATGCATTCGGTGCCGATGATGCTTTGGAAATCGCGCACCATCATCGGGTAAGGGTGGGGGCCGGCCACAGTGCCGATGATGTAAAAAGTGTTGTCCACATTGGCGACCCAGTCGCGCATAGCTTCGTTAAGCGCGTCTTTCAGGGTTCGGCTGCCGGACTCGACCGGCACGACAGTGGCGCCTAGCAGCTTCATGCGGTAGACGTTGGGGCTTTGCCGCTTCACGTCTTCGCTGCCCATATAGACCACGCATTCGAGGCCATAGCGCGCGCAAATAGTGGCGGTGGCAACTCCATGTTGACCGGCGCCGGTCTCCGCAATGATGCGCGGCTTACCCATGCGTTTGGCAAGCATGGCCTGACCGATGGTGTTATTGATTTTGTGCGCGCCGGTGTGGTTCAGGTCCTCGCGTTTGAGGTAGATCTGCGCACCACCCATTTCGCGACTCATGCGGGCCGCATGGTAAATCGGAGAGGGTCGTCCTACAAAATGGGCTAATTCGGACTTGAACTCGGCCACAAATTGCGGGTCGTGTTGGTAGCGCGCGTAGGCGGCTTTGAGTTCGTTAATGGCGTGCGTCAGTGTCTCAGAGACAAAGCTTCCGCCATATTTACCGAAATGGCCACGGACATCGGGTTGTTGATAGTCAAGCATGCTCAATTCATTCCTGCAAGGCGTTGGTCGGCGGCACGAACGGCGGCGACGAACTGATTGATTTTTACGGAGTCCTTGATGCCCTTGAGGGTTCCGCCCTCTGGCGCATCGACTTCCACTGCGGAACTAACGTCTACGGCCAGCGATTTACAGCGCGGGCGTAGCAGGGCGATGCCGTCGCCCACGTTTGCAGCATTGAGTCCACCACTCAAGACGAGGTGAGCGTTGACGCTTGGAGGAAGGAGTGACCAATTGAATGCCTTACCGCCTCCGCCGAATCCCTCGACATGGGCGTCGAGCAGGATGGCTTGGGCTTGGGAATAATCGAAAGCATATTTTACGAGGTCAAAGTCTGCCCCCGCCGCGCCAGTGGGAATACGCGCCGCGCGCAAATAAGGGCGATTGACAGCCCCGGACAGAGCGGCGCAGGTTTGGGGGCTTTCGTCGCCGTGGAGTTGAAGCAGCGCCGTGGGCAGCAGGGCGCAGGCCGCGGCGACTTCGCCGGGCTCAGGATTGACAAACAGCAGCACCGGCGTAATGAATGGCGGCATCGACTGCGCCAGTTGGGCGGCTCGTTCAACGCCGACGGCGCGCGGGCTTTTGGCGTAGAGCACAAAGCCAATGGCATCGACGCCTGCGGCCACTGCGGCCAGCACATCTTGCTCGCGCGTCAGGCCGCAAACCTTGATCCGGGTGCGCTGGGCGGCTGGCTGGGTACTCATGGAAGCCAATCATACGCAGGCGTGCGCTCGGGCATGCCGAAGTGGTCTGCGTAGCGTGGCCCTAGAAAATACAAGCCAGCCGGGGAAAATGTGGGGGCGGCCTGTTTGCGGTCGCGCGCCTGCAATACGGCATCCATCCATTCGGGTGCTTCAATGCCCTGTCCAACGCGCACCAAAGACCCCATGATGTTGCGGATCATGTGGTGCAAAAAGGCGCTGGCCTCGAAGTCAAAGCGCCAATAGGCGCCGCGTTGGACCATGTCGATGCGCAGCAGATTTTTAACCGGCGAGAGCGCCTGGCATTCGGAGGCGCGAAACGAACTGAAATCGTGTTCGCCCAGCAAGTAGGTGGCGGCTTGGCGCATGGCAACGCCATCTAATTGGCGAAAACTCCAGCCCACGCGGCCTGCTTCCAAAGTTGGTCGCACTTCCGACTGGCGCAGCACATAGGCATATCGCCGGCTTTGCGCACTGGCTCGGCAGTGAAACTCAGGCGGCGCGGGCAGGGCCCATTCGACTGCGATGTCGCTGGGCAGCTTGCTATTTGTGCCGCGCACCCAGGCGTGGTTGCTACGCTCGACCGGGCTTTCAAAGTGCACCACCTGCATCAGGGCATGAACGCCTGCGTCGGTGCGTCCAGCGCACAAAGTGGAAATACGTGCGCCGGTAAAGGATGCCAGCGCAGCTTCCAGCCTATCCTGGACGGTGCGCCCGGAGGACTGGCTTTGCCAGCCTTGGTAATCCAGTCCGCTGTAGCTGAGCCCCAAAACCATCCGCATGATCAGTTGCAGGCGTGGAGCAAGCTCCGCCCGATCACTTGAGCTTGGCCATCAAGGCCTGCGCCTTATTGCGAAGGTCTTCTGAACCGTTCGCTATGACGTCATCCAGCATTCTGCGTGCTCCTTGGAATTCACCGATGTCGATAAATTGTTTTGCCAATTCCATACTAGTTTCCAACTGCTCTGAATAGGTGGTTGTAAGAGGAAACTGTGGTGACGAAAGGTCCAAAGTCAGAGGTCCTAAGTCAGACGACCCCTGGATTTTGTCTTTGGCGTTTCCATCCGGTGAGTCTGCCTGCATGCTATGAGCAAAGGATAGCATGGAGTCGAGTGGCGATGTCACGTTTAGCACAGGCGCTCCGAGCGGTGACGATAAATCCAATCCCTCTACTTTAGAGTCTTTTGGCCTCATGTGAATTAATGAATCATTAAATGACATCGCTGCATCTGCATTCGGTGCGTGACTTGCCTCCAATCCATCGCTCCGATAACGAGAGTTGCTAGGATCTATTGCAATGCCCCATTCTTTTATTTGCTGCCACTGCGAACTTTGGACCCCGGAAATGGCAGCGACCTCGTTGGCGAAGACCTCAAAATTCGTTCTGTCTCCACGCTTCACATAAATTTCCGCCAATTTCAGATGGATTGCTATCCGCTTGGGGTCATGCTTTAAGCCCTCTCGCAAAATTTCTTCGGCTGGCTCGTCTTTACCGTAGGCGAGGTAAACATCTGCTTCCGCTACTGGGTCTAACTCTGTTACGAGCGCCGAATTTTCCGGCACTACTCTGGTGGCTCCAAAGTTGGTATCGATTTGATAGCCGCCATTTGGGTTATCGTTCATGTCGCTCACTGTGGCCCATGATTCGGTCGATAGATTGCCAGCGAACTCAGGGCTTGGGGCTGTTTTTGGCTTACGTTTTTTGAGCCATGCCAGCGTTCCTAGTCCCAAACCTAATGCGCTGAGTGTTGCCAATAGCTCCACCAAATTTTGGCCGATGAGTTCTTGCAACATTTCAATAGTTCCAGGACTTGTCGATGGCTGGGCAGCGGGTAGCAAATGCGGAACGACGACGACTCCCGAGTCCGATCGAGATGCTGGAGAGGCGGGCGGAGGGGGAGAGTTTTGTACTTGAATGCTGTCGCCTCCTAGGCTGGCCTCTCTCGGTAAAACTATCTCCGTCGCCCTGGCTAAATCTGCCAGCTCCTGGATATTCTTTGTCAACTCCTGTGCGCGCGCCTCTTCACTTTCTTTGGTTTTCTGTCGGGCGATTTGTTCGAGTTTGTCATTTTCAGATCGCTGTGCCGGGGTTTTCTTGCTAAGCTTTAATGCGTCGCCCGGTTGTACTTGCCCCTTGGTCTCTAATGCGCTGTTGCTTTCCTGGCTTATGGCTGGCTCTAACTCATTACCCTTTGCCTTGAAAATTTGCTTCTTGCCAGCCCGCTTCTTAGCATTCACTAAGCCATATTGGGCAGTAAGTGCTCGGGCTGCTTCATTTTGGTCAATCCGGTTGATAGATTCTGGTGCCGGAATCTTGATACTTGATCCAGCTCGTAATACGTTGACATTGTTTTCTGGAAAAGCTTGTGGATTGGTCCGTAGCAGAGCGACCAGCATTTGCTCCATGCTGCTACCTTCGGGCTTAAAGCGAATGGCTAACTTCGCGGTGGTATCGCCCAGACGAACTACCACCATGTTGTTTTGATTTCTTTGTAAGCTGCTTTCGCCTGAGGATGGATTTGCCAGCTTCAACGCCGGCGCATTCATCGCATCGGTAGGTGTAATAGGATTCGATTCGTATGGGGACGTGATTACCGCCTGCGCTGTGGCATTTTGGTTTTCAGGAAGGTCAGCTGCAATCGAGGCAACCTCGCTGGACTTGGCGGGGTCGAGCAGCAATCGATAGGGGCGAATCAATTTAGCCGCATTGGTGGAAACCTCCAACACCAGGTCCACGGCAGGCTCATTCAGTGGCCGCCTAGTACGCAGCCTGATATAGCGTGTCCCGTCGGCCCGTACAAGAACTTCTACTTGGGTATCGCCTAAAGAGGCGTTGTACTCCATCCCCATACCTAGGTAGGCGCCAGGGCCAGCCATGGTAGCTTTTAGAGATGCTGCTTCCTGGGGTGTGAGGTTCAGAACGTCAATTTCCGCAACCAAATTTTGTCCGAGAAACGATTGCAGGCTGATCGGCGCCAAGGCGACTGCTCCGGCAAGCCCTGGGAAAAGTGCACCCACAAGGTAAATCGACGCTATCGATGAATGGTATCGCTTATAAGTACATTCCCAAGCCATAGTTACTCCCGTTTTTAATTGTCACAATATTATTAATTAAAACATTGTAACAATATTTATAATCAAATAAGGAGATTTTGGGCGTGCTCTAGGCGCTGCTTTCCATGGTTCTTTTTTGGTTGTGGTCTTAATCTGGTGGCCGGTTAAGGTGCCACTTTTCAGGCCTTTAGCGCTCCAGCAGTATCCGGAGCATGCGCCGAAGTGGCTCTGCGGCGCCCCATAGCAGTTGGTCTCCGATGGTGAAAGCGCCCAGATACTGGGGGCCCATGGTCAATTTGCGCACGCGTCCGACCGCAATGTCCATGGTTCCAGTCACTGCCACCGGAGTGAGTTCACGTACGCTGTCCATGCGGTTATTGGCGACAAATCGCACCCAGGCATTATCATTTTTCAGCATGTCTTCGATGTCCGCGAGCGGCACATCGCGCTTCATTTTTATGGTCAGACTCTGACTGTGGCAGCGCATTGCGCCCACACGGACGCAAATGCTGTCGATGGGCACCGGGTTGCCTTGCCGGCCCAAGATTTTGTTGGTTTCGGCGCTGCCTTTCCATTCTTCCAGGCTCGTGCCGTCGCCTCGGTCGCTGTCGATCCAGGGAATCAGGCTGCCAGCCAGCGGCGCCATGAAGTTTTTGGTTTCCTCGGGCGATAGTGCGCGCTGGGTGGCGGCAACCTGGCGGTCAATTTCCAAGATCGCGCTAGAAGGATTATCCAATTGGATTCTGACCGCGCTGTTGAGGGTACCCATCTGGGTAAGCAATTCGCGCATATGTTGCGCGCCGCCACCGCTGGCTGCTTGGTAGGTGGTGGCCGTCATCCACTCCACCAGGTCCGCTTTAAAAAGGGCGCCAAGGCCCATCAACATGCAGCTTACGGTGCAATTGCCGCCGATATAGTCTTTCACGCCACGCGCAAGCGCGGCATCGATAACCGGGCGATTCACAGGATCCAAGATGATGACCGCGTCGTCCTTCATGCGCAGGGTTTTGGCGGCATCAATCCAATAGCCCTTCCATCCGGCGGCGCGTAGTTTGGGGTAGATCTCGGTGGTGTAGTCGCCACCTTGGGCGGTGATGATGATGTCGCAGCGCTGAAGGGCCGACAAGTCAAAGGCGTCTTGCAACGTGGTTTCGTTCTTGGCAAAGCTGGGCGCTGCTCCGCCACTGTTGGAGGTGGAGAAGAAAAGGGGCTCGATCAGGTCAAAGTCGCCCTCCGCCTGCATTCTGTCCATCAACACCGAGCCGACCATACCGCGCCAGCCGACC
>Ga0214919_10001510_pt1 | contig 37860 bp, 29 predicted proteins | sample LL1503_MetaG_FD_177994 | JGI IMG/M metagenome (GOLD analysis project Ga0214919, IMG submission 177994) | Freshwater microbial communities from Lake Lanier, Atlanta, Georgia, United States - LL-1503 | ecosystem: Environmental > Aquatic > Freshwater > Lake | place: USA: Georgia | collected...
ATACGGCGGACTTTGCGGCGCTGACGACGAGCAACGTTGCGGCGCTGCTGACAGCGCAAGTTGCGGCGCTGAGCACAGCTGAGGTAGTGGCTTTGAGCACAGCGCAGGCACGCTCACTGACTACGGCGCAGGCCTATGCCCTTACGGAGGCGCAAGTAGCGGCTTTGGAGACGGTGGACCTTATTTCTATCAGCACAAGCAGCCTGGCGGCCTTGGGCACAGCGCAGGTGCAGGCTATTACGACTGCGCAGGCCGCCTCGCTGGGCAGCGATCAAATCGTCGCCTTGACGACCGCGCAGGTAGCGGCGCTGGAGACGGCAGACTTTGCGGCAATCAGCACTAGCAGCCTGGTCGCTTTGCAAACGGCGCAAGTAGTGGCGCTGACTGTGGACGCGATAGCTGCCATGACAACGGCGCAGGCGCAAAGCCTCACCACTTTGCAAGCCAGCACCCTGACCATCGGCCAGTTGGACGCGATGGTGACTGCCGACTTCGCCGCACTGAAGAACAACAGCATTGCGGCTTTGCAGACGGCACAAGTGGCATCGCTGACCACGGAAAAGATAGCATCGCTGACGACTGCGCAAGCGCGCTCACTCACCAGCGACCAGGTGAGCGCATGGAGTGCTGGGCAGTTGAATGCGTTGGAAACCATTGACTTTGCAGCGCTAAGCACAGACGCAATAGCAGCCATGTCTACGGACAAGGTAGCAGGGCTAAACGTATCTACGCTGGTGGCTTTGACCACAGCTCAGGCCCGCGCCTTGACGACGGCGCAAGCCTTTGCGCTCAATGGAGCCCAGGTAGCTAGTTTGGAGGCGGCAGATTTTGGAGCGCTCAATACCGCATCGCTGGCAGCTTTGAGGGCGACGCAAATCACGGCGCTGACGACGGACCAGGTGATAGCACTGACGAATGCACAGGCGGGGGCGCTGACAACATTGCAGCTCAGTACGCTTACGGCTTTGCAATTGGCGGCAATGGAGGCAGCGGATTTTGCCTCTATCAGTACCGGCAGCCTTGCTGCGATGCTTACGGCGCAGATAGTTGCCCTGAGCACCGCGCAAGTGGCAGCCCTGACCGCCGCGCAGGCCTTGGCATTGACCACTACCGAGATAAACACCTTAAGCACTTCGCAAATGCAGGCGCTAGGGTATTCTGCCCTTGCTGTACTGAGCACTGCCCAGGTTGCTGCGCTCAATACCTGCGGACTGACGGCTTTGCAACAGCAGGCGCTAAGTGATAGTGCGAAGCTCGTCTACACACCTATTGTGTTGGACTTGAACGGCAATGGTATCAGCACGCTGGCCATGGCTAACGGTGTGCAGTTTGATCTGCTGGCCAGCGGTCAGCCGGTGCAAACCGGCTGGGTTGCACCAAGCGATGGCTTGCTGGTGCGCGACCTGAATGCCGATGGAACGATCAACAACGGCACCGAGTTGTTCGGTAATGCCACGGTGCTGGCCGACGGCAGCAAAGCAACCGATGGTTACCAGGCCTTGGCCCAACTAGACGGCAACCATGACGGCATGATCACCAGCGACGACGCGGTGTTTGACCAGCTGGGCGTGTGGGTCGACGCGAACTCGGACGGTATCAGTGAAGCGGGTGAAGTGCATAAGCTTTCTGAGCTGGGCATTACTGGAATATCGGTGAACGCCGATGCCACTTCTACGCTGGACAACGGAAATACGATTGGTTTGACGTCTAGCTACCAGACTGCCGATGGCGCGCAACACCTGGCGGGTGACGTGTGGTTTGCTGCGCAAGACGCGATAACCACGGCTGGCGCGGCTGCGCTGAACACCACGGCGGTGGCAGCGCTTACAACAGACCAGCTAAGCGCCCTGACGGCTGCGCCGGTCAATGCCCTGACCGACGGGGCGGCATGTGAGGCTAAGCAAGAGGACGCAATCGTAGAGACGACTGGGCTTGCCAAGCGCACCAGCGCCTTGGCCGATGCGATAAGTTCGTTTGATGTAGTTGCCACGCCGAAAGCGGTCACGACCGCGACGCTTAACGTGCCAGCAGATGGCAACGGAGCCAGCCTGCGCTCTGCGAGCTTGGCGGTTGGAAACTTGGTGCAACAGATGCGTAGTTTTGAAGCGCAGGCTGCCCAGTCGGCTGGCGGAACGAGCAGCATGTCGAACGCGGCAGTGTCCAGGCTGGCATCGATGCAGGCGGCGCCACTGGGTATGATCGATCCGTTGAAGAAACCGGCGCCCAATGATTTCGTGGGATTGTCGGGTGGGGATATTAATAAGTTTTAATAAAATAATTGCAAAAAGCTTGTAAAGCTATAGGTGTTTGATATCTTTTGCAATGTTGAATTAACTTACGTTAATAATGCTCGATCTGATATTGTCTAGTCAACTAAAAAATCACTAATTAAGAAACCAATAATGGAAAATAATAAATTAAATTATAAGCATTTGTATTTACAACATGATGGCCGCATATGCCACAAGTGGTCGTCATATCTTGACGTATACGAGCGAACTTTTTCGACGTACCGGGATAGGCCATTGAAACTGCTTGAGGTTGGCGTTTATCACGGTGGCTCTTTGCAGCTTTGGAAGAAATATTTTCAACCCAACTCACAATTTATAGGGGTGGATTTAGATCCACGGTGCCTAGAATATGTCGAAGAACGTATCACCATAGAAACTGGAGATCAGTCCAGCCCAGATTTTTGGGTAAATTTTTTTCAACGCCATGGGAAATTCGATATCATCATTGATGACGGGTCGCACGATAATCGTCATCAGACACTTACGTTCATGATGGCGTGGCCGAATTTAAAAGACGGAGGTGTCTATTTGGTGGAAGATTTGCATTGCGCTTATTGGGCAGAGTATGGCGGTGGATATAAAAATAAAATGAGCTTTATCGAATTTTCAAAAGATCGTATAGATGATATGAATGCTTTTCATTCTAGAGACGCTAACTCATTTAGAGAAAACCAATTTACGCATCAAATAGAGTCAATTTCATATTATGACTCCATAGCTGTATTCACGAAAAAGGAACAAATTACAGCACCGTTTCCTGTGGCGCGTGGGAGCTGGTCTAGAACGCCGAGCGAAGCTGAGGCTACAGGATTCCAAGATGCATTCATGAATGCGAAAAAGTTAGCAATTCAAGTTTGAAAAGAAGCAACTCTGCAGACATCTTTTAATATATAAATAACCTGCATAGATGTATATCTAAAAAATAATTGAAGAAAGTTAAGCCACCAGTCTATCCAAAATAAAGAATATTATATCGAGATTGACGGCGAAATTATTGAATAAATTAAAATATGGATTTCAATATATATATTATATCATATAAGTCCGACCTTAAAGATAGTTTAAAAGGGGATTTTTTGATTTTGGATAATACGGACAATGAACGCCCTGAGTGGCGAGAGTATTGGCCAATTCGCAACTATCTGCTAAATAATTCGTTAGACGATAATTCATATTATGCATTTTTTTCACCAAGGTTTGAAGAGAAGACTGGAATTTCTTACCAGGAGTTAATGGATATCATTAAACCCAAATATGGGATGTATGATGCTATGACATTTTCTCATCAGTTCGATATAGGGGCGTTTTTTCAAAATGTCTTTTATGGTGGAGAACTGATGAGCCCAGGCTTCATAGATTGCGCTCAAAGAGTATTTGATAGAAGTAATATGAAGCTTTCGGTTGGTGAGTTGGTTATGGATTCTAGAGTCACCATTTTTAGCAACTATGTGGTGGCAAAACCGAAATACTGGAAAGAGTGGTTAAGAATTGGTGAAATGTTTTTCTCAATCGCTGAGTCAAACTTTAGAAATGATAAATTGAAGGATGAATTGAACAGATCAACCACTTACCAAGGCCTGCCGCGGAAAACCTTCATGTGCGAAGCTATGGCTGGCCTTGTTTTAAAATTGAATCCAGATTTCAAAACCTACCGTCACGATTCATTTGGTATGCCGTACGCCTGGTCAGCGCAGTTAGGTAACTATAAAACCGAAGCTCTTTGTTGCGACGCATTAAAGACTGCCATGATAGAAAATCCAAGGAAGCAGTATGAAGAGGTTTTTCGAAAATTGAGTCGTGAGGTCTTAATGAAGGCAAATTTGATAACTGAGGATACGTATATGCATCGCAACGAAGTATATGACACGCTAAACGAGACTCTGCTAGATGCAATACCTAGAAACTCTGAATACATAGTCGAGGTGGGCTGTGGAAGAGGGGGGTTGGCTAAGGCGTATCGCCAAACCAATCCCGATTCAACGTGGATTGGAGTTGACTCTGATGAGGATTTTATCCTTGCTGCAAGAGAAAGAATGGAGTCGTGTCAAATAAAGAATTTAGATTCTCTTGACAAAGATTTTTTCATTCAATACGGTGTGGCTGATGTTTGGATTTTAAATAATGCGCTTGAACGGATGCGGGATCCTTGGCGGTTTTTAGCACAATTAGGATCAGTAGTAAGTGAAAAATCATGCTTGATAATTAATATTAAGAATTCACAGCACTGGTACTTTCAATCTCAATTAGCATCCGGAAAGTTAAGATATGACGATGCCTCACATTTTCGGAAGGGAAATGTCCGATTGTTTAACAGAGGCATGCTTCTTGAAATGCTCGATGCCGCGGGTTTTAAAATGGACCATGGAGTTGGTGTAAGAAAAGAACATTCGGATTCTTCCAAACACATTAATGGAATTAGGGTTATGGCTCAAGCGGCTGGCGCGGATGAGCAATTGGCAGTTAACGATGCCATGTCTGATTCTTATGTAGTCAGGGCCACATTAAAGTTAAATTACTTATGAATTCTTCAGAATTAAACCTAGAAACGTCAATATTCCTGCTATCCAAATAGAGTGAGATACTCGGTGAGTATAAATTTTTGACGCTACAATTAATCTGGTAAAACAGATGCGATAATGTAACTCCCGTTGTAACTCACACGCCATTCCCAGCGAAAACCTTAAAACAGCATTCTGGTGTCCTCTGTAAACCCACTCGGAATTCGAAATCAACATAGGTATTCAGCACAAGTTACTTTTCAAAGTCGTATCCGGTGACAGTCTGAAGAGAGTGTCGTAAGCCCAAAAATCAAGGAATCTGACATGTCAAAAAAAATTGCTATTTGCATTCATGCATATAACGAAGAGTTGTTTATTTCTGAGACGATTGAATCAATTTTGAGTCAAACATTTAGTGACTTTGATCTTATAATTTCTGACAACCATTCCACGGACAATACAGCGAAAATCATAAGGCACTACCAATCGAAAGATAGTCGGGTCATCTTATGGATGCCTGATGCTTTCTGCCAGGGAATGGTACATGGAAGGATCATCACCGATAGATTGAATAGCATGGATTACGACGCTACTATAATCATTGGCGCGCACGATGTGATTTTGCCAAACTACGTAGAACTCTTGCACACTGCATATCTGGAAAATCCGTCCGCTGCAATTGTGGTAGGGCGAGGGTTTGAGATCGACACGAGTGGCAATCCTTTGAGGCAATGGCCAGATGTAATTCAGTTGAAGGGCGGTCACGTTAGCTCACGACCATTGGCCATTTTGAGCACACTATTTTACAACTTGCCCGCTTTTGGTTTATGGCCAAAAAAGACTCGTACCAACGTTAATTTTCGTCATAACTGCGTGTGCGGTGACCACTTGTATATTGCAGAGGCATCGCTTCACGGCGACATAATTGTGGAAAAAAATGCAATAATAAAAACAAGGAGAACGTTTGGCGTGGGGGACCACAGTACTTTTTTTAAAAAACACATTTCTGACGACGTGCAAATTGACACGGTTGTCGCTGATTTCGAGAAACAGATGGAATGGATTTGCCATATTAATGGCCTAGCCTATGCAGGATTTCCCGAGGTAACAAAAGATATTATCTTAGCCGGCACGCTGGGTATTTGGTTTTCGTTGTACGGTATCACCGGGTTAAAGGGCGTTGATGGCGCGCTAGAAAAGTGGCTTGCCAGTTCTTCCGGTTTGACTGTGGCCTCCCAAATGAGCTCCATTGGAAGCGCTGCTCGACTCAATAGTTTGTTGGCGCGCCCTTGATTGATCAGACTCAATTTGTTAAACTTGCTTAGAATTTTTACTACAAAATGCCTCCACGGGCGCTTTAAACCCCAACCGTTTGCAGGGGCGGCTATTCAGTTGGTATTCGGTCATTCTAATTTCCCGGTCATTGATGTCTTTCATCGGACGCTTCTTGGCCACACAATGATGCAACAAGCCTTTGATTTCTCATTGCTCCCTCGCTCCCAACTGGCAAAAGCTCTCGCAAAGTATTCCGTGCTGTCCGATGCTTGATCAAACTTAGCATGCGCGCAGAACTCTTTGCCGTTGCCGTAGGTCGGCGTCCTGAATCTGGCTTTGAATGGTGAATGGTGTAAGGGCGCTAATGATCTCCCTGATACGGCTTGTTGTCCGAGACAAAAGCCCAAGAAATGTACACCCCCATGGTGGCGCATGAATTGGCCTAGGCCAAGCAAATTGCTTTGCTTAAGCGGCGTGGCTATTCCGTAAACTGAGCATGGAGTAAAAATGAAAGCTGTTATCCTCGCAGGCGGCCTCGGAACACGTATTTCCGAAGAGACCCATCTCAAGCCCAAGCCGATGATAGAAATAGGCGGCAAGCCGGTACTCTGGCACATCATGAAGATGTATTCCGCCCATGGCGTACATGACTTTGTGATTTGCTGCGGTTACAAAGGTTATATTATCAAGGAATACTTCGCGAACTATTTCCTGCACATGTCTGACGTCACCTTCGATATGAGTAACAATTGGATGGAAGTTCATCAAAAAAATGCTGAGCCCTGGAAGGTCACCCTGGTCGATACCGGTGACGATACGCTAACTGGGGGACGTCTCAAGCGCGTCGCGAGCTACGTTAAGGACGAGGAGGAGTTCTGCTTCACTTACGGCGACGGTGTCTCCGACATCAACATCACAGCCGAAATCGCTTTCCACAAGAGCCACGGCAAGCTTGCGACGGTGACTGCGGTGCAGCCGCCAGGACGCTATGGGGCGCTTCAGATCAGTGGCGCGACCGTCAATGGATTCACTGAAAAGCCGCGCGGCGATGGAGGGCTCATCAACGGCGGGTTTTTTGTGCTGTCGCCGCGCTGCCTTGAGCGTATCAACGGGGATCAGTCAAGTTGGGAGGGGGAGCCGCTGGCCGGCCTTGCCTCCGATGGCGAACTTATGGCATTTGAGCATTCTGGTTTCTGGCAGCCAATGGATACCTTGCGCGATAAGAATCTGCTGGAAGAGCTGTGGCTTGGCGGCAAGGCGCCGTGGAAGGTCTGGTGATGTTGCCCTCAGCGAGTTTCTGGCAGGGTAAGCGCGTGCTGCTGACCGGACATACAGGCTTCAAAGGCGCGTGGCTAGCGCTCTGGCTCAGCCGTATGGGTGCCGAGGTTACCGGCATTTCGCTAGCCCCTTTTACCCAACCCCATTTGTTTGGTGCGGCGCAGGTTGTGGATGGGCTGGAAAGCCACTTTTGCGATATTCGTGATGCACGGGGCGTTGCATTCTTGGTGCGACAGGCGCGGCCCGAGTTGGTGCTCCATCTGGCCGCGCAGGCACTGGTGCGACCCGGGTACCGCGAACCGCTCGAAACCTTTGCAACCAATGTGATGGGCACAGCCCATGTGCTTGACGGCTTGCGCGGACTTGACTCCGTGCGCGCCGTGGTGGCTGTGACCACCGACAAGGTGTACGGCAATCGCGAATGGTTTTACCCCTACCGTGAAGACGATGCGCTGGGTGGCCACGACCCCTACAGCGCCAGCAAGGCTGCGTCCGAAATGGTCATCGCGAGCTACAGCAAGTCTTATCTCGAGGAGCAGGGTGTGGCGGTCGCTTCGGCGCGCGCCGGCAACGTCATTGGTGGAGGCGACTGGTCGCAAGATCGGCTTATTCCCGATGCGATGCGCGCCTGGAGTTCAGGCGAACCGTTGCAGATACGTCGACCGCAATCGACCCGTCCATGGCAGCACGTGCTAGAGCCACTGGCGGCCTACCTGAGGCTGGCCGAACAGATGTGGCTGCAGCCGGGGCTGGCCGGCGCCTATAACTTCGGTCCCTTGACCCATGAAGCCGCCACCGTGCGCGAAGTAGTTCAACTGGCGCGGCGCAGCTACGGTCGTGGCGAGGTAGTCTGGGGCGAGGTTGACGAGGGCCTTCACGAGGCCGGCTGGCTCGCGCTTGAAACCGCGAAAGCGCGCGCCACACTTGGTGTGCAGCCTTGCTGGCCGCTCGCAGAAGCTGTCGGCCGCACAGTTCAGTGGTATCGACTACATGGCGAGGGCGCGGATGCCTGTGAGCTTTGCGAAGCCGACATTCTGGCATACGAGGCCGCTGCTCTGGTGCAGGAGCAGACTCCATGAGCCGCTTCAAAGTAACCGACCTGCCGCTGGCAGGACTCAAGCGAATCGAACGCCAGCAAGCGGGCGACAGCCGGGGATTCTTTTCACGTCTTTTCTGCGCCGAAGCGCTGACCGTTGTCGGTTGGCGCAAACCGGTGGCGCAGATCAACCAGACGCTTACGGAGCGACGCGGAACAGTGCGTGGTCTCCATTTCCAGAAGCCGCCGCATGCAGAAATGAAACTCGTTACTTGTCTCAAGGGTTCGGTATGGGATGTGGCTGTGGACCTGCGCGCTAACTCGCCAACTTTTTTGCAATGGCACGCCGAAGAACTGTCGACAGCCAACCGCTGCGCGTTGCTGATTCCGGAAGGGTTTGCCCACGGCTTTCAGTCACTCGAGGACGGCTGCGAACTGCTGTATCTACACTCATCGGCGTATGCCGCCGATGCAGAGGCGGCTGTCAACGCGCAGGATCCGTCGTTTGCGATCTCCTGGCCGATATCTATCACTGAACTCTCAGCTAGAGATGCAAGTCACCCTATGCTCAATGCAACTTTTACAGGCCTGACCCTATGAAATGCCGCCACTGCGCCACTCCGCTGGAGCACACTTTCCTCGACCTCGGTTTTGCTCCACCGTCGAATGCCTATCTCACGCACGGCGACCTTACCCGACCAGAGAAGTACTACCCGCTCAAGATCAAGGTCTGCAGCCAATGCTGGCTGGTCCAGACTGAGGATTACGCCCAGGCAGACGAGCTTTTCAGCGCGGAGTACGCCTATTTTTCAAGCACCTCAAGCGGCTGGCTTGCCCACGCCGCCGCGTATGTAAAAAAGATGACAGCCGAACTCGGCCTCAACAGCAGCAGCATGGTTATCGAGGCCGCCTCCAATGATGGCTACCTGCTGAAGAATTTTGTGGCGGCCGGCATAACCTGCCTGGGCATTGAGCCTACCGCCAGCACCGCGGCGGCGGCCGAGGCTCTTGGCATCCCGGTGATGCGCGAATTCTTCGGCGAAGCCTTGGGCAAACGCCTTGCGGCGGAAGGCAAGCAGGCCGACCTGATCGTCGGCAATAATGTCTATGCCCATGTGCCGGATATCAACGACTTCACAAAGGGCCTCAAGGCCGCTCTCAAGCTAGCCGGCACGATCACACTTGAATTCCCCCATCTAATGCAACTGATCGAACACACCCAGTTCGACACGGTTTATCACGAACACTTCTCCTACTTGTCCCTTAATACCGTCAATCGAATTTTTACATCCGTCGGTCTGCGTATCTGGCATGTGGAGGAGTTACCAACCCATGGCGGCAGCCTGCGCGTCTATGGCTGTCATGTCGACGACGTACGACTGAGCCAACCGTCAGCCATAAAGTTGTTGCAGGAAGAGGCAAATTACGGCTTGCAGCGCTTACAAACCTACCTAGACTTTCAGCTCCGCGCCAACAAGATCAAGGATAATTTGCTTGCTTTTTTAATTGAGCAAAAGCATACTGGCAAGAAAGTTGTTGCCTACGGTGCAGCCGCAAAGGGCAACACGCTACTCAACTATGCCGGTGTCAAGCCCGACTTGCTGCCTTACGTCTGCGATGCTGCAGCAGCAAAACAAGGTAAGTTCATGCCTGGCAGCCACATACCAATCTTTCCCCCATGTGAGCTAGCAAACGGCAAGCCTGACTACGTTCTGGTCTTACCGTGGAACCTCTTAGATGAAGTACAGCAACAAAACGCAGAATTAAAAGTAAAAGGTGTCCGTTTTGTGACCGCTGTGCCGGAACTTGTTATTCAATGAAACCCCGCATCTTCTACACCAAGCCCTCGATCACCGAGCTTGAGGTTCGGTATGCCTCCGATGCCGCCGCCAACGGGTGGGGCGATCAGTGTTACGCCTACATCCATCGCTTTGAAGCGATGTTCAAACAACACCTCGGCGTGAAATTCGCAATTGCGACCTCAAGCTGCACTGGCGCGCTGCACCTAGGTATGGCCGCACTCGGGATCGGCCCTGATGATGAGGTCATCATGGCTGATACTAATTGGATTGCCACCGCGTCGCCAATTTTGAGCCTTGGGGCACGGCCTGTCTTCGTTGACGTACTTGCCGATTCATGGTGCATTGATCCCGGCAAAGCCGAAGCTGCCATCACCCCTCGCACTAAAGCGATCGTTGCAGTCCACTTGTATGGCAACCTATGCGACATGAGCCGACTGCTCGCCATCGGAGAAAAGTATGGTATCCCCGTCATTGAAGATGCAGCCGAGGCTATTGGCTCTGTTTATCATGGTAGGCGAGCCGGCTCGATGGGCCAATTTGGTGCATTTTCTTTCCACGGAACTAAGACGCTGACAACGGGTGAAGGTGGCATGTTCGTCACCAACGATTCTGATCTGTTTGAGCGAGTACTAACCCTGAGTAACCACGGACGCTCGCGTACTCAGTCCAAACAGTTCTGGCCAGATGTCATCGGCTTCAAGTACAAAATGTCGAACCTCCAGGCTGCGATTGGGTGCGGACAAATGGAACGCATCGACACCCTGATCAAGCGCAAGCGCGAGATATTGCAAGTTTATAAGCAGGCGTTTCAAGGTATCGCGGGCATCAAGATGAACCCCGAGCCGGAAAATATTGTCAATGGCGCGTGGATGCCAACCGTTGTCTTTGATACATCCATGCAAATTTCGCGAGAGCACTTACAGGTTGCCTTCGCACAGGAAAATGCTGATGCGCGGGTATTCTTTTGGCCGCTCTCTAGCTTGCCTATGTTTGAACCCGTGCGTAGCAACGTGCTGGCTTGGGATATCCCGGAGCGAGCCATCAATCTACCCAGCTACCACGACATTGAAGCGGAAGATATTCAGCGCGTCGTTGAAGTTGTCACAGGCTTTATCAGCTAATTTTCATCCATGATGTACTGCCCGGCTGAAATCCCATCGAAGCCCCTCGCCGTGCCCGCACTGGCCGAGGTGCTCGCCCAGTTCAGCGAAAACATCCTATTGCGCGATGAGACTGGGGATTTAATTAGCTATCGCAACGTACTGGACATCGCTCAGACTAAAGCATTTCATGCCACCCGCCGGCGTTTGGTGATGTGCGTGGTCAATAACGATATCGGCGGTATTGCCGGTTATTTAGCCCTGCTGGCTGCAAATGCAGTGCCGATGATGGTAAGCCCCACCATATCGCCAACTGCGCTCGATGCCTTGATTGCGGCTTACCGGCCTGACTACGTGTGGCTATCGCAACAGGATGCGAATCGGTGGCCAACCGCTGAATCGCAAGAAAACCAAAGTGGTTATGCTCTAATTAGTTTAAGTAACGGCTCTAGTGCTCCAGAACTTCATGACGAGCTGGCCTTGCTGCTCAGTACTTCTGGTAGCACGGGAAGCGGTAAGTACGTTCGCCTATCCCATCAAAACGTATGGAGCAACGCGAAAGCCATCGCCGATTACTTGGCGCTGAACGCTGACGAGCTGCCAATTACAACTCTTCCTCCCAGCTACTCTTACGGTTTATCCATTATTCACAGTCACCTCTGGGTTGGCGCCGGGCTGGCCGTCACCGGCAAGACTTTCTTTGAGCGCGATTTCTGGAATTTTTTGCGCGAGGTGAAGGCAACCAGCCTAGCTGGCGTACCTTATCACTACGAAATTCTGAAGAAGTTACGTTTCGCCAGAATGGAATTGCCGCATCTTTCTACACTAACTCAAGCCGGTGGCAGCATGAGTCCAGAGTTAACCCAAGAGTACGCTACCCATTGCAAGAACAAGGACATGCGATTTTTCACCATGTACGGTCAGACGGAAGCGTCTCCACGCATGTCCTATGTCTCAGCCGAGCAAGCCTTTGCGAAGGCAGGAACAATTGGTCAACCTATACCCGGTGGCGCACTGGAGTTGCAGTCCGAAACGGGCGACGTGCTTACCGATGCCCATGTTGTTGGAGAGTTGGTTTATCGCGGCCCCAATGTCTGCTTGGGCTATGCAGAAGGTCGTGCAGATTTGTCTTTGGGGGATGTTAACCAAGGCGTACTGCACACGGGCGACCTCGCCGAGCGAGATGCCGATGGATACTACCGAATCGTGGGTCGCCAAAAGCGATTCATCAAACTTTTCGGCAACCGCATCAATCTGCAGGATGTTGAGCAGCAGCTGTCCGCCATAGACGTGGACGCTGCCTGTTCAGGTCGCGACGATTTGCTTGAGGTTTATCTCACGGCAGGCAGCGCTGCCAAGGCGCTGGAGGTCAAAAAGGCGCTGATGGCCAGCCTGCGGGTCGGAGCGCAAGGCTTGGCAGTGTATGGGTTAGATGCTTTACCGCGCAGTGAATCTGGCAAAGTGCGATACGTTGATTTGCATCCAGTGAAAGCGCGGCTGCTCGCATGATGCCGGTGCCCGATTTCCTGCATTGGTTGGAGTACGCGCCTTACGGCGTGGAAGCTGCGCGTAAGCACGTCTTAATGCTTCAAGCGATGCGCCAACTGACCCAGTGGCATGCTCAGCATTGCGCGAGTTATCACCAAGTGCTGCAGACCTTGCAGGTAGAACCAGATCATTTCCGACGTATCCAAGACGTGCCTTATATGCCCGTTCGGCTCTTCAAGGAATTCGAACTGTTGAGCATCCCTCGTGATGAGGTATTCAAAACAATGTCCTCTTCAGGTACCAGCGGGCAGCAAGTTTCAAAAATCTTTCTGGACAAAGCGACGGCATCTTTACAGACCAAAGTATTGTCCCGCCTGATGACCGACCTGTTGGGCAAAAAGCGCATTCCCATGCTGGTGCTTGACTCACCATCCGTGCTGAAAGACAGGCATGCTTTTTCCGCGCGAGGGGCCGGCATACTGGGCTTTTCAATGTTTGGGTTGGACGTGACCTATGCTCTGGATGAATCCATGCAGCTCAATACAAACGCATTGGAATCCTTTGTAGCGCGGCATCCGGAAGGCCCAATATTCATCTTCGGTTTCACTTTTATGATCTGGCAGTATTTAGTTCAACCATTGTTGAAAAGTGGGTCTCGATTGCCATTGGAACGAGGCATCTTGCTGCACGGCGGCGGTTGGAAGAAGCTGCAAGACCAAACAGTGGAGAACCATCATTTTAAGCAAGCTTTGCAAGAAGCGGTTGGCTTGACCCAAGTTGTCAACTATTACGGCATGGTGGAGCAGACGGGATCGCTCTACATGGAATGCGAATACGGGCATTTACACGCACCTGTCTTCTCCGATGTTATCGTCCGCCGCTTGCATGATTTTGAGCCTGCTGCGCATGGGGAAGATGGTGTGATTGAAGTGCTGTCCATCCTGCCCATGAGTTACCCAGGTCACGCCTTGCTCACAGAGGACCGTGGCACGATCCTCGGAGAAGACGACTGTCCCTGCGGACGCTTGGGCAAGTATTTTCATGTGCATGGTCGGCTAGCGCAGGCCGAAGTACGCGGATGTAGTGATACGCATGAAGCAAATCGCTGACCTACCTGTGCGAATCATTGCGGGTGGCAGCTTGGCCGACCTGCAGTACCAAGCGCTGCAGCCTTATGCGCCCGAGGCCTTGGCATTCTTGAGCGCGTGGTCGAAGCAATTGCTGACTCGGCCCGATATACGAGCCTACCCGGATGCCGCCAGCTTCGCATACTGGTGTCGCCCGGCGAATTTAGCCAGGCTTCACCGCGAACTTGGGCGGGACCAGCTTCGCATGGGGAGAGGTTTGGCTCTGCACATTGCTCCAGCTAATGTTCCGGTTAACTTTGCCTATTCCTTTGCTTTCGGATTACTGGCAGGCAACGTCAACATCGTGAGAGTGCCTGAGAGCCTCCCGGCCCAGGCGGGTTTGCTTTGTGCTGTCGCCAAAAGCCTCCTGACGCAAGCAGAACATGCCCGCATTGCCTCAATGACTAGCCTGCTGAGCTACCCACGCGATGACGCCATCACGCAGAGCCTATCTGCTGTGGCGGATGTGCGCCTCTTATGGGGCGGTGATCAAACCATTCATCATTTGCGGCTCATGCCCACATCGCCCCGCTGTGTGGATATTGCCTTTGCCGATCGCTATTCGCTGTGTCTTTTATCTGCGCCCGCAGTATTGGCTGCAGAAAGCAAAGCCCTTCTTGCGTTGACAGTTGGGTTTTACAACGACGTCTTCTTGTTGGACCAAAACGCCTGCTCTTCACCACACCTCATCCTTTGGCAAGGGACTGATTTGGAAGTCAAGGCTGCACAGGTGCGGTTCTGGAGCGCCATGCAAGCCCTGCTGCATACCAAGGGGCAGCCGCCCGGCATTCATGCGGTGGAAAAATACACTCACCTTTGTCGTACTGCCATCCAGGTCAATGGCGCCATGGCTACGCCTACCGCGGATAACCGCGTTTACCGAGTCGCCCTTGACCAACTGCCCGAAGACATTGCGGACCATCGAGGCCGTCACGGTTTTTTCTTTGAAACCATAGACAATGGCTTCACGCAACTGCGGCGCATTGTCAATACCCGGTACCAAACGCTGACCTGCTTTGGCGTAGAAGTACATTCGCTCGCGGAAATGGTTGTTACAAGCGGGTTATCTGGTATTGACCGTGTCGTACCTGTTGGTAAAGCGTTAGATATTGGAGTAATTTGGGATGGGTACGATCTTATTCGTACCATGTCACGCATCATTGCTCTACAATAATATTTTTATAAGGAACCCTTAATGAGCAATCTTGAAACATACGTTACAGCATTCACCAGTTCACTTTTGGTGGAAGAATCTGCATTAGAAAACTTGAAGTACCAAGACATCGCAGCATGGGATAGCGTTGGCCATATGGCTTTGATGGCTTCCATCGAAGAAGCTTTCGGCATCACCATGGAAATCGACGATATCATAGAGTTCGGTTCATTTGCAATAGGCAAGGAAATATTGAAAAAGTATGATGTGTTAATTTGACATAGAAAGTAAAATAAGCTAGCCAAATTTTCGACATAGAAAAACTGGGATTTGACTATAAATTTCGAGTATTTATTCATGTTAAAAAATAAAATTTCGCTGGTTACTGGATGCAGTAGAGGAATTGGAAGCAGCATAGCGAAAAAATTCGCCGAAAATGGTGCAATCGTATATGCAAATGCTCGGATGCCTGGCTCTTTGTCGCATTTAACCAGTCAGACTTTTGAGCGGGGCCAGATTATTCCGATTTATTTTGATGTGACAGATCGGGCGGCGGTCAGGGATGCGGTTATTCGCATCAAGAATGAGCAAGGGCGGCTGGATTGCCTTGTTAATAATGCAGGTATTTTAGTTGATACTCTTATTACGATGCTAAACCGACAAACGTTAAGAAACATCTATGAGGTTAATGTATTTTCTGTTTTTGATTTAATGTCCTTCGCGGCGCGGATGATGACCAAAGCCAAGTCTGGCTCTATTATCAATATAGCCAGCATTTGTGGAGATGAAGGTGGAATGCGTGGACAAGCCGCCTACTCAAGCTCCAAGGGTGCAGTTATTGCTTTAACTAAAACGGCCGCCAAAGAATTGGGGCAGTTTAATATACGTGTTAATTCGGTTTCCCCCGGTTTTATTGATACCGATATGTTCCGCTCCGGTCCCAAAGACATTCAGCAGAAACTGACCAATGGTGTGTACTTGCAGGGGCGTGTCGGTAATCCGGATGAGGTTGCCAATGTATGCCTATTTCTAGCAAGTGACCTGTCTTCTTATGTGAATGGCGAAAACATCCGAGTGGATGGATTTGCGCACATTTAAAGCGATTTTCTTCTGGCTGGTTAGAGGACTTAATTCGTTTACTTTAATGCCTGCACATTAGTCCACGCTGATCATGAACACAAATGAAATATTAATTAAATTATCGTGAAAATAGTCATGGATATTGAGGCAATAAAGTCAATTCTGGAACATAGGTATCCCATGCTTTTGATTGATGGGGTTGATTCAATCGAGTCGATGAAGTCGTGCCATGCATTTAAAATTTTGAGTCCTGATGAGTGGTTTTTCTCAGGTCATTTCCCGGAAAATCCAGTGATGCCGGGCTCACTTCAAATTGAAGCGTTTACCCAAGCTGTAGCGTTGCCTTTGTTGATCTCGGGAGATCGTGGCAAGCAGAAAAAAACACCGCTTCTACTATTTGCTATCGATAGAGTTCGATATTATAAGCAGGTATATCCGGGTGATAAATTTGAAATTCAAGTGCAGATTGATAATATAGCCTTGGGTATGGCATCTGCAAGTGTGACAGGAGTGGTTGATTCTCAAAAAGTTAGTGAATGCAAGATTGCATATAAAATCATGAGTCATGAATTATGAGTGACGAGATCCTATCATTTGATATTCCTGGCATATTAGGGTGCCAGAAAAATCGTTATCCCATGCTATTTATCGACCGGGTGACCGAGTGTGTTCCTGGTAAGTATGCGAAGGGCTTCAAGCTATTCAGCTACAACGAGTGGTTTTTCCATGGGTATGAAACATCCGAGCCCAAGGTTTGGAGTGTTATCCAGATCGAGGCCATGTCGCAAATGTTTTTGATGACTTTCCTCACGAAGGAAGGGATTCGCGGCTCGGTTGCGATGAGTAATAAATTTAATAACGTTCAGTTTTTTAGAAAAATATCGTGCGGCGAGCGGCTGGAACTTGAGGCAACGCTGGACAGCTTTGGGCGTGGCGTGGCGCGCGGCACGGTCAGAGGCTTTGTGGACGGTGTGTTGGCCTGTTCCATGGAATGCGTCATTGTTGCAGCTGAGCTCTTTCAGGATTTCAAAGTACGTTTGCCCGAGCCGATTAAAAACAACAATGCGGCCTCTGCCAAGGTGTACAAACCCATTGATTTCGGAATCTCGAAAATCAGAGAGTGCCTTCTGAATAAATTCCCGTGGCTTTTCCTAGATCGCGTCATGGATATTGAGCCCGGTAAATATGTTGTGGCAAGAAAGAACTTTACATACAACGAAGAGTATTTTCCTGCGCACTTTCCGGGTTCGCCCAGTGTGCCGGGGTTTATACAAATTGAATCCTGTATGCAGGCCTTCCTGCTCACGTTTTTAAGTTTGGACAATTACAAACGACGTGAGACCGCCGACCGTTTGTTGAACAATGTTGTGGTGAAACGCAAAATTATTCCAGGTGATACGTTGGAAATGCACGCTACTTTGACGAGCTTTAACCGTGGCGTTGCAAAAGGAAAAGTGGAAAGTTATGTGGATGGCGAGCCTGCAGTCTCATTTGAAGTAGTGGCCGTTGTTGTCGATGAGTTGGATAAATTCAAGCCAAAACAATAAACCGATTTTTTGGTCGTGTTGCCAGAAATTTTCAAAATAAATCATGAGTAATAATTTGCAACAATTTATCGCCAAAGTTATTTCCGGTGAGGAGGCTCTGCAAATCAACATTGTTGATGACGCGGGTGTCGCCATCGGTACCTTGCGTCCTTTGAATGTCAATCATCTTTCGCAGTTGGATGTGTTGTCCACATTAACGGATTGGCGAAACAAAAACATGGGGATGTTCCTCACCCAGTTTCATGCCACAGCCGAAAGAACTAAAAACTGGCTTGAAAACGTTGTTTTCCGTGCGTCGGGTCAAATGATGTTTTTAATCTATGAGGATGAAAACCTCATCGGACAGGTCGGCTTCAAGGATTTGACGTTTCAAGACGGTATTGTGGACGGTGGCATGCGTGGTAATCCGTCGCTAAATCCTAAAATTTTGATGTACGCTCACAAGTCACTGATTCGTTGGCTCTTTGATCAAGTCAAGATAGAGCGGCTTTATGGTTGGGTTTTTGCGGATAATCCGGGAGGCATCATGATGAATAAGCAGGTGGGCTGGTGTGATTGGGAGAAACACCCCTTGATCAGCAAAGAGACAAACGGGGAAGTTGCCTGGGCCATTGGTAACAATGGTGAAACGAGCCCTGATGGCAAGTATTGTTATCGACTGACCATTTACAAAGAACGGCTTTTGTAAATTCCGGATATTGTGTATTGCGTAGTTTTATTGCTTGGCATATTCACTGAATTAATCTATACTTTGGGCGAAGAAAGTAAATTATGGTAATGAGAGTTGCAGATTACATCATGCAACGCCTGGTGCAGGCCGGTGTGGCTCATATCTTTCAGGTGACAGGTCGTGGCACTTTGTTTCTAAGCGATGCGCTGGCAAAGATTCAAGACCTGCAAGCGGTATCTCTGCATCATGAGCAGTCATGTGCTTTTGCTGCAGTGGCCTACGCTGAAAAGCAACGTGGCTTAGGTGCATGCCTTGTTTCAACAGGGTGCGCCTCCACCAACACCATCACCGGTGTGCTGACAGCCTGGCAGGACGGCGTGCCCTGCATCTTCATTTCTGGCCAAAACATTTTGCGTGAAACCACGCGCCACACCGGCATAGCGCTGCGTACATATGGGCAACAGGAGGCGGACATCGTTTCGCTGGTCACACCCATCACCAAGTACGCCCATATGTTGCAGCGTGCGCAGGATATTGTGGAAGTCATGGACCGCGCATTGCATGCCGCAACCACGGGGCGCAAAGGCCCGGTCTGGCTGGATGTGCCGCTCGACTTGCAAAGTGCGCTGATTGATCCTGACACTTTGCCCAAGGCGCAATTAGTTACCAATACCAATCCGGCTCCTGACGCTGAAACTGTGCAACGCATTGCGCAGGATTTGCGACAGGCCCAGCGCCCAGTGGTATTGATCGGGAAAGGCGTACGTGCTGCTGGTGCTGATGCACTGTTGCGCCAGCTGGTAGAGGGTTGGAACCTTCCGATTACCTACGCCGCCTCTGCGCCTGACTGTTATGGTGCTGCGCATGCACTTTCCATAGGCTCAGTGGGTGCAATGGGCTGCTCACGTGCCGGTAACTTTGCCGTACAAAATGCCGACTATGTGCTGGTGCTCGGCTCACGCTTGACGGCGCTGACTACAGGTACTGATTACTGCAAATTTGCCCGTGCTGCGCGGATAACCGTGGTGGACATTGACCCGGTAGAGCACAGTAAAGCCGGCATCCGTATTGATCAACTCGTGCAGGCTGACCTGCGCGAATTTTTGCAGCTGCTGCTGGCGCAAACGCCGCATACGGCGCCCGCAAAGTGGGTAGAAAAATGCCAGCACTGGAAGGAATTGTTCTCTGTGGTCGAGCCTGCTTTCCAGTCACCCAATGTGGTGGACCTTTATCAGCTGGCAGATCGCTTGAGCCACATGATGCCGCCTCACACTACACTGGTGACCGATTCCGGTTTGGCAGAGGTGATACTGCCCAGCAATCTACGCTTTGCCGCCGGTATGGATTGCGTTCACCCCGCTTCACAGGGTGCCATGGGCTTTGCACTTCCTGCGGCCATTGGTGCACAGCTTGCAAGCAGCGGCACGGTACTTGCGGTAATTGGTGACGGCTCCATCATGATGAATCTGCAGGAGATGGAAAGTATTCGCTACCAAAAGCTGCCGCTCAAAATCATTGTGATCAACAACAACTTGTACTCCATCATCCGGCGTCGTCAGCGCGACTTGTTCCGCAAGCGCACCATCGGCACCGATCCGGCCAATGGCGTGAGCTGCCCGGACTTTGCCAAAGTGGCCGAATGCTTCGACCTAGATTACCAGCGAATTGAAACCGTGGACGCGCTCGATGCGGGTCTGGCTGCGCTGTTTGCCCATCCCGGTCCAGTTTTATGCGAAATCATGGGGCGTGAAGACCAAGGCTATATCGAGCTGGGCCATGCCCGCAGCGTGGTAGATGGTCGCTTGATCCGCCGTCCACTGGAAGACCAGGAGCCCTTTCTTTCGCGAGAGGTTTTCTTGCGCGAAATGGTGATTGAACCGACAGACCAATAAGGAAACCCATGTCCGTAGTACGTTTACGCAATGGCCGAGAAATCGGCGATTACCTCAAGCCTTACATTGTTGCAGAGTTAAATACCAGCCACTTCGGCGATATGGAAATTGCCCGAGACATGATTCGTCGGGCCAAAGAAGCCGATTGCGATTGTGTCAAGTTCCAATCTTGGAGTGCTGAAACCCTGTATTGCGACAGCTATTACAAGGCCAACGCCATGGCCAAGCGGATTGTTCAAAAGTTCTCATTAAACAATGCACAACTACAGGAGCTTTCGCTGTACGCCGCCGAGGTGGGTATTGATTTTTCATCGACTCCGTATTCGATTGAAGAAGCCCGTTTTCTGGTGGAATGCTGCCACGTACCCTTTGTTAAAATCGCATCGATGGAGTTGGACAACCATCCCTACTTAAGGCAGCTGGGTGAACTAGGTGTACCTCTGGTGCTTTCTACCGGTATGGGGCAATGGGATGAAATCATTGCCGCTGTGCGCACCATTGCTGCTACCGGTAACAACCAGTTGATTGTGTTGCACTGCACCTCCGTGTACCCATCGCCGCCGGACATCATCCGACTGAACAACCTGCTGGCCCTGCGTGCTGAGTTCCCGCAGTACCCGATCGGTTATTCGGACCACAGCATCGGTATCGAAGTCCCAGTAGCCTCGGTCGCCTTGGGCGTTTGTCTGATCGAAAAACACTTTACTTTGAATAGCAAGCGCATCGGCATGGACAACCAAATGGCGACCGAGCCGCAGGAAATGCAAGCTATGATTCATGCGTGCCATAACGTCCACACTGCCATGGGCGGCATGACGCGCGTGCTCTGCCTGGAAGAGCAGGCCATGATTCCGAAAATGCGGCGCAGCATGGTCAGCAAGACCGCATTGCCGGCGGGATCAGTACTGACGCCTGAACATGTGGAATATAAGCGACCCGGTACCGGCATTGCCCCGGGACGGGCTACCTCGTACATGGGGCGAATGCTTGCACAGGATATTGAGGGGGGGGTGGTGATTGAAGACGCATTTTTAGGCCAATAAGCTAGTAGCAATAGCCGGCCATCAATACGGAACGGTTCACAACCATATTTTTTGCGATTTATGATGGGTAAAAGGAATGACTGAAGCAGAGAAATTTGCCAATGAAGTTGAGGCCAACATTGACAGCTTGTCGAAAGACAAAATGCTGCAAACCTTGTCCCAAATCTGGTTGCGGGACACGGCACGGCACAAATGGTCTTATAACTTCCGCTGGATGGGACGTCCTGCCATCCAGTTGCCCAATGACGCCTGGGCGATGCAAGAGTTGATCTGGGACGTCAAACCTGACCTCATTATTGAGGCGGGTATCGCCCATGGCGGCTCCCTGATTTGCTACGCTTCCATGATGGCATTGTTGGACATGGCTGAAGCAGTGGAGAGCGGTGGCGTAGTCGATCCGGTCAAAACCAAACGCAAAGTATTGGGTTTGGATATCGACATTCGCGCTCACAACCGTGAAGCAATCGAAGCCCACCCCATGCGCCCCTGGATTCAAATGATCCAAGGCTCCAGCATCGCGCCCGAGGTCGTCTCTCAAGTGCATGAAATTGCCAAAGGTTACAAACGTATTCTGGTCAGTCTGGACTCCAACCATACCCACGACCATGTGCTGGGCGAGTTGCAAGCCTACGCCCCCTTGGTGAGCAAAGGCAGTTACTGCGTGGTGTTTGACACCTGTGTGGAAGACATGCCTGCCACACCTTCGGCGGACCGCCCTTGGGGCCCGGGCAACAACCCAAAAACTGCGGTCTGGGAGTATCTGAAAATACACCCCGAATTCGAAATTGACAAAAGCATTCACAATAAACTGCTGATTACTGTCGCACCGGACGGTTACCTCAAGCGCATCGCATGATTCCAAGGCATGTTGCCGCAAACGGCTAACTTCCAGCAGACGATTAGGATCTGAAAAACCCTCAGAAGCGTCTCTTCAAATGTTATCCCGCTAAACACTTCTTGTTTGAAACCAACTATGAACAAAAAAGCACTCATTACTGGAATTTCAGGACAAGACGGTGCTTGCCTTACCCAATTTTTGTTAAGCAAGGGTTACATCGTCTTTGGTACATCCCGCGATGCAGCTGTTTCACGTTTTGACTCGCTTGTAAGGCTTGGTGTAGCGGACAGCGTCACTATGTTATCAATGGCACCCAATGATTTTAAAAGCACTCTTACAGCGATTTCTAAAGCGCGTCCTGATGAGATTTACCATTTGGCGGGGCAAACGTCGGTGGGTCTGTCTTTCGAGCAACCGTCTGAGACACTTGAAAGCATAACCATTGGGACACTAAATATTCTTGAGGCGATACGTTTTTTGAACATACCTACTCGGTTCTACCACGCTAGCTCCAGTGAGTGTTTTGGTAATACGAAGGGCCTATCTGCGGATGAGGAAACGCGATTTAATCCAGTCAGTCCTTATGCGGTCGCGAAGTCAGCCGCGCATTGGATGGTTCGTAACTATCGTGATGCACACAATATGTTCGCGGCAAATGGCATTATGTTTAATCATGAATCAGATCTCCGACCTTTGAGGTTTGTGACACAAAAGATAGTTCAAGGCGCCTACCGGATTGCGTCTGGGTCAAAAGGAAAATTGATATTAGGTGATTTGTCGATAGCCCGAGACTGGGGTTGGGCTCCTGAATACGTCGACGCAATGTGGCGAATTCTTCAAGCAGAAACTGCGGATGACTTTGTGATCGCCACCGGCGAGACCAACACACTTCAAGAATTTGTTTCCCAAATATTTGCGGTATTCGGTTTGGATTGGACAGAACATGTTGAGCACTCAAGTCAGTTTAAACGACCAAATGAGATAAGCTGGAGTCAAGGCAATCCGGAAAAGGCCAAACGTGTTCTGGGTTGGCGTGCCGAAAAGAAGATGAGTGAAGTTGTGAAAGCTCTATGTCTCGCGCATGCTGGACGCTTAGGTAATTAATGCATCGGCTGATTTCTTTTTACTTCTTTATCGCGTAGAGTTGTCTTGCCTCGCAGGCACAGCCGAGTAAGTAACTGATATTCTACAGAGTATCAGAAAATTTATGTCATGGGGTCGGATATTTCTATGAAATCCGGAGCGATTCAATCGGACAATTCACACCCAATATAGGTAAGTGGAAAAAGCCAGCATTCTGATATCGGCCATTATTGGGATTTCACGTCTTACCATTTACGCGGGTTTGGACTGCCAGCGCGAAGATCAGACACAGTATACTTTGATACTCAAAAGTCGAAAGGGCTTGGGAATGGATCATTCAAAAAAGGAAAATGAACCTCGCCGTCATAGGGATGAGGAAGCAGATCAAATCGCTTTTTTGACTCAAAAGGCCAGAAATTTAAGTGAATCTGGGAATATTAAAAAAGCAACGGAGGCTGTCCTTACGGCCCTAAAGATTAAACCAGACGACCCTTATTTGCTCTTTGACTTCAAGAGGCTTGGTACGCAAGGCGTTCTCCATTCCCTTTTTGGCTTCATCCACCCAGGTTTCGATTTCCGAGGGCGCGAGATCAAAGTACCGGCTGGCCTCTGCCACGGTGGTCTTGCCCTGCATGATTTCCATGACCAATGCCGCTTTGCGTTTGGCCGTCCAGCGTTTGACGTCTTCTTCCATCTTCGTGCTCATCTGTGTTTCCTTTAAAGATAACACCTGAGCAGAAATTCACTGGGTCAATACAATCATAGGCTAGAATCTTCTAATGTCGGTGAGCTTATTATCGAAAAGACTACGTTGTAAACGGCATTAACCGACAGGCCAGTTCATTGCCTACCAGTCGTGTTGACCACATTTACCATGATTATTCAGATCAATAGACTTGTCCAGAGGTCCAAGATAATACCTATTAAATAGTGAACAGGTGGCCGATACCCGCCGCCTTTCAGAACCGCGTTACTTCAGTGCGAATTATTTCTAAAATTAATAATTCGTGAAAAATTAAACATTATATAAATGTTATTAAATGAATGACTCAAAAATACCAGGATTAAATAGAGCGAGTGTAAAATGTCGTTTTTTAATTGAGGGTTGGCGAGGTATCAATCATTCATATGCAATGGTCAATCAACATCAAATCCTAGCGCTGCTAAGAGCTGGAAATATGGAGCTATACCATCGAGACTTACCATTTTTTATGCCGCATTGGAATACACAAAACAATGGCGCTGGTTTTAAGGATGAGGACGCTCGAAGGATTGCGGCACTAAGTGATTTGGCCGATGAAGATGCCGATTTCTGTTTTCGCATTTGCGCTCCTGTGCCGGCACCTAGATTGAGCCGCGCTAAAACCCTGACCTATATTATTACCGAATTTGGCTTGGAAAAAAGTTCATTTGTGACGCCAGGAATATCGATGGACGCCTACACCAGGGATGAAAACTTAGTAGTGACAGCGTCTAGATGGTCTCGCGATCGCTTGCTCGATTTTGGGCTGAGCGAAGCCGGTGTTCGCGTTATTCCTCACGGAGTCGACCATTCCGTCTTTTTTCCGTTAGAGAAGGAAGAGCGCACCGTTCTGCGAACAAACTTGGGCATTGAGCAAGACGTTATTGTGTTTCTGAATGTTGGTGCACCGATTTGGAATAAAGGTATTGACCTCTTGCTACTGGCCTTTGCGCGGGTGCATCAAAAAACTCCTCGTACACGCTTGATCATTAAGGATGGTTCACAACTATATGGCATAGGTTTTCAATCGATTTTGAATCAGTTTGTAGAGGACCATCCTTCATTAGTCTCGCAATCATTGATTGAATCAATTTCGGTTGTATCCGGAAATATTACGCAAGGTCAGTTAGCGCAGCTATATGGAATATGCGATTGCTATGTCACGCCTTACCGCGCTGAAGGTTTCAATTTGCCTGCATTGGAGGCCCTTGCTTGCGGAAGGCCCACCATAGTAAGTTCGGGCGGTGCTACCGATGATTTCTGCCATGGCGCTGCGGTATCTCGCATACCGAGCGCATTCAGGCGCGGCCCTCTGGGCGGGCACAATGCCGCATGCTGGGTTGAACCGTATGTTCCAGCGTTGGTTGAATTGATGGAGGTGGCGGTTACGCGGGGTCCGATTTACGAAAACCTACAAACTGCGGCAGTTGAACAAACTCAGCCCTATAGTTGGGATCGTGTTACGAAAAAATTAATCGAACTATATGGTGTTACTTTTTAATTATTTTTTAATGTATGTTATTCAACCAATTTTAATGGCCTCAGTGTAAGGGAGGGAAGAGCGCTGTGTCCCATTTTATAATATTTGTATATTGCGAACGAATCATGATAGGCGAAAAATATTTAAGCTCCTGTGCCTATAGGGCCCAACGATTTGCCTCTAACTTCAGCCAATGTGTCCTTGTAAATCTATACTTTGAGGCATACTAGTTCATCTGGGTCGATTGATGCATCATCGGTGCGCTCCGGACTAACGCAAAAAGTTGCTAAATTTGTTGTCTATTTTTCGATTGTCTAAGTTTTAAATATTGTGCAGGAGAGAGTTCAATTGTCCCCATCAGATAACTTTAGCACGCTCATAGAGCAGGCTTGGCAAGGTACCTTGGAATTTTCTGCACTTATCGATTCCGCCTCTCGTTTAGACGCTGCGGGAAAGCGTCCTCTCGCAGCGGTTCTATACAGAACTTGGGTGTCACGCAACTCCTCGCAGTTCAACCACGTAATCCATTTCAATCTGGGTGCTACATTGAGTCTGGAAAAAGACATAGAGGGGTCAGAGGCGGCCTATCGCGAAGCGATCCGTCTTGCCCCAGGCTTTGTGCAGCCGCGGGTGAACCTGGGCACTTTGCTGGAAGGCCAGGGCAAGATTGAAGAGGCGCTTGCCGAGTGGCGGTGGGTGGTGGACCATGTGTCGCCGCAGGACCCTAATAACAAACCACTGGTGGTGATGGCCTTGAACCAAATGGGACGGGTGCTAGAGATTAACAAGCGATTGAACGAGGCCTCGGCGGTCCTGACTACAAGCCTGTCCTTGGAGCCTGAGCAGGTAGATGTGCTCCATCATTGGATTTCATTGCGCCAAAAGCAATGCCTGTGGCCTATCTACATCTCTTTGCCTAAAGTTGATCCTAAATACATGCAGGACGCCACTTCGGCCCTTTCCATGCTGAGCATTTCGGACGATCCGCAGGAGCAACTTGCGGCAGCACGCCGCTATGTAAAGAATAAACTTAATTCAGACGTGCCCAAGTTAGCTAATTCCAGCGGATACGGACACCGGAAAATTCGTATTGGCTATGCATCGGGTGACTTTTGCCTGCACCCGGTGTCATTGCTCACGGTGGAGTTATTTGAGCTGCATGACCGTGAAAAGTTTGAAGTTTATGGCTATTGCTGGAGCCCAGAAGACGGATCTCCTATGCGTCAGCGCGTAATCAGCGCCATGGACCATTTCACCAAAATTCACACCATGTCTGATGTGGAGGCTGCGCAACTGATCCGCCGCGATGAAATAGACATTCTGGTGGATTTACAGGGCCAGACCGCTGGGGCCCGCGCCAATATGCTGGCCTACCGTCCAGCGCCTGTACAAATTACCTATTTAGGGTTACCCGCAACAACAGGACTGCCATCGATTGACTATGTGATTGCCGACAAATTTCTGATTCCAGAAAACGAGGCCCTCAACTATTCCGAGCGCCCTATTTATATGCCTGATGTTTACCAGGTGAGTGACCGTAAACGCATCGTAGGTGCTAAACCTACTCGCGCCGATTGCAATTTGCCGGCGGAAGGGTTTGTTTTTTGCACTTTCAACAATAATTATAAATACACCCCAGAATTATTTGAAGTTTGGATGAATATTTTGCGCCGGGTACCGGGTAGCGTGTTGCTGCTGCTAGCAGACAACCAGTGGTCTGAGGCCAACTTAAAGAAGGAAGCCAAAGCGAAAGTAATAGACCCTCAACGGCTGATATTCGGTCCGCGTCTTTCTCCTGACAACTACCTTGCGCGATATCAGGTGGCGGACCTGTTCCTGGATAGCTTCCCGTTTAATGCTGGGACCACCGCTAATGACGCTCTGTGGATGGGTTTGCTTCTATTGACACTTAGTGGGCGTTCATTTGCCTCTCGGATGGCCGGTGCCCTACTGACCGCAGCAAAAATGGAAACATTAATTACCTACAACCTAGCTGACTATGAGGAAAAAGCAGTGGCCTTGGCCAGCGACCCCAAAGAAATGAAACGATTACGTTCCCATTTAGACACAGTGCGCAGTGAAGGCGTACTTTTTGATACCTCACGGTTTGTACGCGAGTTAGAGGCGAGGCTTATACCATTAGCCAAATAAAATAATTAAACTGAATAATTTCTCCGTAATTCTGAATTGTTTATAAATAAATGAAGCAATACTTGAATAAAGCGAATACAGAAAAGTCTGGAGTCGTGATCCAGTTGAAAAAAGCAACGGATCTTTACCAACAGGGAAAAATAGTTGAGTCAGAAAAATTCTTTAAAAGTGTACTTGAAGAGTCTCCAAATAATCGTGTTGCATTATATTCTTATGCATCGTTGTTAATAAATAATAAGCGTTATGTTGAGGCATTGAAAATAGTCATACACGGGACAGAGAAAAATCCAGACTTCCCGATGCTTTGGTTTTTACGTGGAATAATACATAAGAGATTAAATCAGGCAGATAGTGCACTTTTTTGTTACGAGAAAGCAATTGAAATAGATGGAGAATACGTATCAGCATTAATAAATAGAGGCGCTATATTAAGGGAGATGCATAGACACATAGATGCCCTAAAATGCTTTCAAAGAATACTTGCAATTGAACCAAATAATACAGCAGCTTTAAACAATTATGGATCTTTACTGACTGAAGGGCAAAAAAGTAATATTACGGAGGCGATCGAAATATTTAATCGACTTTTGACCGTAAAGCCAAATAATCCTTATGGTAAAGGCATGTTGGCGTTTTATAAATTGCATGTTTGTGATTGGTCAAGCTTGGATTCGGATACGATCGAAATTACAAATGGAGTTCGCGAGGGGAAAAGCATTTGCAAAACCTTAGGTTACATGTCGTTGAGTGACTCAGCCGAAGATCATTTCAAGTGCGCAAAGATCTATACAGAAAAGGAATTTCCTACCCTTGGGGAGTCAAAATGGGTCGGAGAAATCTATAAACATGGTCGTATACGAATAGCATATATTTCACCAGATTTTAGAGAGCATCCCGTGGGTCATTTAATGGCTGGTGTAATTGAAAATCACGATCGAAGTAAATTTGAAATCACTTGTGTATCGATAGGGGTTGACGATAAAAGTAAATTGAGGGACAGATTTATAAATGCCTCTGATCGATTCATATTAGCGCAACAACTGTCCGCAGTTCATATCGCCCAAGTTCTTAAATCCTTGGAAATAGATATTGCAGTTGACCTTGCCGGCTACACCTCCGACTCGCGAACAGAGATATTCCTACACAGACCAGCACCAATACAGGTAAATTATCTTGGTTATCCTGGAACTATGGCATTGGATTGTTATGATTACATCATCGCTGACCGTACGACAATACCTAATGAGCATAAAGAATTTTATAGCGAAGAAATAGCTTATTTGGATTTCTGCTATTTACCAATCGCTTCTGGTATCGAACCAGTAGTTCCTTTATCAAGAGGCGATTATGGGTTGCCGGAGGAAGGATTCGTCTTTTGCGCTTTCAGTCATGATTATAAAATTCATCCAAAAATATTTGGTATTTGGATGCGACTTCTGGAGAGCCATCCAGGAAGCGTTTTTTGGCTAATTTCACGCACTACCGATGCACAAGAAAATTTGTGCCGACAGGCAGAGAGTCGAGGCATTAGTTCAGATAGGTTGGTATTTGCAGAGCGGCTTCCTCGGATTGAGGATCACCTCGCACGATACCGGATTGCTGATTTATTTTTGGATACATGGCCTTACAACGCGCACACAACCGCTGCTGATGCATTGCTAGTAGGGCTACCCGTTGTCACTTTTAAAGGCGATTCTTTCCCATCGCGAGTAGCTGCAAGTTTATTGGAGTCACTTGGCATGCATGAGCTAGTGACGAATACATTAGATGCGTATTTCGATTTGGCTAGTACCTTGGCTGGCAATCCAGATCGGCTGAAAGAAATTCGAGAAAAATTGACTGAGGAAAGACTGGCCTCACATATGGCATTGGGTGAGCCATTCACTCGGCGTTTAGAGGTAGTTTATCAAAACATGCAAATGGTTAAATCCAATTTAATTAAAATCACAAATGCATTGACCAATGGGGCAACTCCGCTCAAAGACACTACTGAGTTGATTGAAATTGATTTGAAGCTATCGAAGCTTATGTTGCCTTTGGAGTTATTTGAAAAGGGTAATTATCCGCAAGCAGAAATATTTTTGAGGGACTTCCTGGAAAATCAATCTCAAAATGAACAGGCAAAAAGTTTGCTATCTAAAATTCGCACAGCATACGGAATTGGGGAGCACTTCCGGCTTTCTGAGCAAATAAGTCTCGAGAAAAAAGGGGAAAGATATTTATTGATTAAGTCATGGGGGTATGGGTTCTGGAGCGATGCTCACCATGTCGCTTCTCAATTGTTGCTGGCTGAACTGACGCATCGGAAGCCAATTATATGGTGGGGTAGCAATTCATTGTATGGGGACGGTAGTGAAACTGACTGTTTTACACGCTACTTTTTGCCGGTTGGCGATGCCCTTCTAGATCATATTCCGCAGGATGCTAGTATTTATCCACCAAAATGGGATAAACATAATTTATTAAAAGAAAATATTAATAAATGGGGTGGAGAAAACTCCCGTCTGGCGGCGCAATATATTTTTTCCAGAAATGAGACGTTAGCTGTCAGCGATTTTTATTCTACACTAGATTCAATTATCCCTTGGATCGACAAAACTTCATTTTACTATAACAAAAATGAACAAGAAATCTATTCTATACTCTTTCAAAAATACTTTAAGGTTAGCAGTCGGCTACGAATAAAAATCGATGACTTTTATGTAAAAAACATGAGTCATAAAAATTGGCTTGCAGTACATATGCGGGGAACAGATAAACAAGAAGAAAATGATAAATTAGATGATACAAATGCTGCTATTTATCCTTATATAGATTTGGTAATTAAGAAAAATACAAATATCTTTATATTTTTAATGACGGATTCTAATAAAATTTTAAAAGAATTTGAAGCCCGTTATGGCAATATTCTTTTGACAACAGAGGCCCGACGTAGCGATAATGAAAATCCGATACATAAAAATCGTATCGATGGATGGGCGGTTGGTGATGAGATTGTTATGGACGTATTTTTGGCAACACACTGTGATTTTTTTCTTGGAAACAAAGAGTCCAATGTTTCGCTAGCGATTTACGACATGAAAAGTTGGATACCCGGCAGCGCTTACTTAATCGGACGAGGTAGTGTTCGTGCGAAAAATTACAATATTCATGCTAGATAGGCTTGGTTTGACGGGATTTTTTTTCAAAAAGCTTAAAGGTATTGAAAATTTTAGCTTTCATCAAAAGATAATATTTATTATTGAAAAACTTAAAAATAGGTTGTAACTAGCAAAAGTTCAGATGTGTGATGGGAGAATTGAGCTTTTTTTCAAGCTTACTCTTTGATAAATTAATGTTTCTATCAAAGGATAGAGTAAAACCTTTACTTCACTCGAATATTAGGAAGAGCCTGATGCCAAAATTACCCATTAGCGTGGCTTTCTGCAGCGACATGAAATACGTCGCACACCTTGCAACGGCGATTCAGTCGTTATTTGAATATAGCACGAAAGATGTGCTTGACGTTTACATTATATCGACAGACCTTGATGTAAAATCCAAGGAAAAATTAAAGATAATTTCAGAGAATTTTTCTCAACGAATAATCTTCATCGATATAATTGAAAGAGAATATTCCCATTTACCAGTTTTCGGACATTTTTCATTAGCAATATATCTGCGCTTATCCCTTCCTGATGTAATGAGTTTACCAAAAATAATTTATTTGGATTGTGATGTTTTAATTGAAACTTCTTTGCGCGAGTTGTGGGAAATTGATATATCAAACTATGCTTGTGCGGGCATGCCAGAAAAGCATGATATAGATTTTTTGGCAAAACTAGGGCTTGATGGCGACACCTATATAAATTCAGGAATTTTGCTTTTGAATTTAAAATATTGGCGAGAAAATTACGTTTCAATTAAATGTTTCGAGTGGTTGGAAAATAACAGGTTAAGTGGAACTCCAGATCAAGATGCTATAAATATTGTTCTGAAAAACAAAAAATTGTCCATTGATGAACATTGGAATTGGAATCCAGTCGCTAGTGGGAATGTTAATAACACCGAAATGTATACTGAGCGGATATTTCATTTTGCTGGGCCTCTCAAACCGTGGCATCTCTATTACCACTTCGCCTTAACAAAAAGATATATCGAATACCGTTCTAGATCTTCTTGGTCTCAAGACTTTAGTCCTGCTGAGCCAACAAATACCGTACAATCAATCGTTGTAGCCGATCAATTCTTCAACGAAGGTATGTATGTCGAAGCGTATAAATATTATAAAAATGCATATGACATTTCAGCCAAACACTTTAAATCATCTTTTGAGACGGTCGTATTTGAAAAAATAGATAAGTTTAAAGAGTACGACAAATGTGCGGATGCGTGTGATTTATTTCGAGTATTTTTTTATAATTTAGGATATACAGTGGGGTACACTATTGGTCCATATGGTTATACGAATTTATTAATAAATGAAAAAAAATTGGTTCCAATAGTTCAAGATTATCTAATTTGTTCCGATATTTTTCCCTACGAGGGTGTAATAACCGGAACTTCATTTGCTCTCAAGTCAATTGTTCATTATATTTTTACTGATAAGAGTGGAGCGAAGACGTTACTTGATATTGGTTTCGGTCGAGGTGAGTTAGGTATCATTGTGAAAAATAATCCTTCTACCTATCACTGGAATATTGATGGAATTGATGGATTTATCAGGACATGCAGCAATGTTGAACTTTTTGAAAAAAAAATATATCGCAACGTATGGCATGGTTTAGCCCAAAATCTCACTTCAGCGCAACTCGCGTCTTACGACTTGTTATGTCTATTCGATGTTATAGAGCACCTAAAAATACAAGATGCCAAGGATTTGCTTCGACTTTTACTCACCTCCCTGGGAGTGAGATCACGTCTTGTTATTAGTACCCCGCTATGGTTTATGCCCCAGGGACATGACATTGATGGAGATCTTGAACTCCATGAATTCGGTGTACCAGCCAGTTCAATGTTCGATCTTCATCCAATAATGTACCATGTTGAGCCCGACTTCCTTGTTGGAACTTTTGTCTATGAGAAGTCTTCTTCTGAATATATTGAAAACTTCAAGCCCCGAAATGATAGTGCCTTCGACTTTTCTGCCGGATTGGAAAATTTAATAAATTCTGGATATAGAGCTGATCGGATACTATATTTAAAATAAATCGGTAATATGGTCTGATTGTACGATTTACAGTGCTATTTACTCGCCTTTATTCTTCAATAGATATTTGAAATTTCAGTTGTTATTAGTTGAGCGAATGTTAGTTTTTAATTATCTTGACGAGAGTTTTATTTCTGTAGCGCCTATCAGCATTAATATGGTGGACTTAAGTTCGAGGCGCAACGCGTTTTAAAGATTGATAGAACACATCTAAAGGGAGGTTGTGAGCTCGGCTGTGCGAGCAGGTGATCCTGGACTCATGGCTGGCGGCTCGTTGCGACATGTTCCTAGGCAATGGTGGCTCGAACGTGTCGGTGGGTGTGCGTCACCTTAAGGATTGGCGCCAGGGCACCTTCTTCTTGTTGGGCGCCGACTTCCTGAGCGAACGCAACCTCATGCTGCACAATTCATGATCGCCAGGCTGGCCGAGCTTTCTTTCAAGGGATGAATATGAGTTCAAAGATCGTGATCGACGGGGTTTTCTTTCAGATTGGTCGCTCGGGCATTGCCCGCGTTTGGACCAAGTTGCAGGAGCGCTGGGTGGAGACCGGTTTTGCAAGCCAGGTAGTGGTGCTGGACCGTAACCGCACCTGCACCCGCATCGAGGGCGTACGCTTTCGCGACGTGCCGCCATTCGGTTACGACAACATGGACGAAGACCGCCGCATGTGCCAGGCCTTGTGCAACGACGAGCACGCCGACCTGTTCATCTCGACCTACTACACCTACCCGGTTAGTACGCCTTCGGCCATGTTGGTGTACGACATGATCCCTGAGATGCTGGGCTTGGATCTGACACAGCCGATGTGGCAGCAAAAGCAGGGCGCCATGCAGTACGCCAGCTTCTATGCCGCCATCTCTGAAAACTCGGCCCTCGATTTGCGCAAGCACCTGAAAAGGCCTGAACTGAACGTCGAGATCGCCTACAACGGTTCGGACTTTGTGCCCGCATCCCCAGCAGCGATTGACAGCTTCAAGACACGCCATGGCATCCAAAAGCCCTACTTCCTGATCTCGGGCTCACGCGCTGGCTACAAGAACGTGGCCTTGTTCTTCAAGGCCTTCGAGACCTTGGGTGAAGAGCGTGCCCGCTACAGCATCATCTGCACAGGTGGCGGGCGAATCGAGCCCGAGTTCGCCGCGCAGGCTGGCCCTGCCGATGTGCTGGTAGTGATCCTGGATGACAACGACATGCAAAGCGCCTACTCGGGGGCTGTCTCTCTGGTCTACCCATCACTGTATGAAGGCTTTGGCCTGCCCGTGCTCGAAGCCATGGCCTGCGATTGCCCTGTGATCACGACTAACTCATCGTCCATTCCTGAAGTGGGTGGCGATGTGCCACTGTATGTGAACGCAGTCGACACGACGGAGGCGCAACGCGTGGTCCAGTTGGCCGAGCACCTGCACACCATCCAAGACCCGACCGTGCGCCGCAACATGGTCGAGGCAGGGCGCATTCAGGCCACCAAGTTCCGTTGGGACACGATGGGCGACATCATGCAGCGCTTCCTGAGCGAGTCCGCTCAAGCCTGCAAGGACGCCAAATCACTAAGCTGCCGCCTGTGTGGATCTCCCACACACGCCGTCTTCACCAAGCAGTTGCTGCATCGCCATGAGGTGCAGTTCCAGCAGTGCGACCATTGCGGCGCCACGCAAACCGAAAAACCTTATTGGCTGGCCGAAGCCTATGTGCCTGAAAACGAGATGTTCGACACAGGGCAGGTGACGCGTTCGCTGATCAATGCCGCCGTTCTCAACACCTTGCTGCCCATGTGCGGCCTGGGCAGTCCTGGCGATGGGCCCCGCATCGTGGACTATGGCTGCGGCTCAGGCCTGTTCGTGCGCACCATGCGCGACATCGGCTGGGATGCCTGGGGCTATGACCGTTACAGCCAACCCCGTTTGGCGCTGGGCTTTCAGACGCCCACGTTCAAGCACTTCTATGTGATGAACCTGTGCGAGGTGGTCGAACACTTCGATGAGCCCAAGGCTTACTTCGATGACATTTTCGAGAGCAATCCGAAGGTCGTGGTCATCCAGACGGGCATCGCTAACCAGGTGACGAAGGACTGGGATTACATCTCCGCCGAGCATGGCCAGCACATCTTCTTCTTGTCACCCAAGACCCTTGTGTGGTTGTGCCAGACCTATGGTCGCGTGGCCATCAATGTGATTGGCTTTCAGGTACTGGTGACGCCGGAGGTCGCGGCTCGTCTGCTGGATCCGGCTACGGATGGTCTGAAGGCCGAGCATCAGGCGGCGTTGGGCAACGTACTGGTGAACCTGTGGCAGGGCGTTTTTGCCAAGCCGTATCACCATGCCGGGTTGGACAACCAGTTGCTGCGCCAGAAGGCAAACGCCTGATCGGGTAACAGTGCACAGAAAGAGGCCTTTTCCTGCCATCGCCTTAGGGCGAGGGGCGCATCACTGTGTGTAGCCCCCCGCAACAGACCATGGACGATCCATATGACAAAGGTGCTCATCACCGGCGTTCTCGGCCAGGACGGTAGGTTTTTCGTAAGCGCTCCATCAACCACAGTAGATCAATGCGCCGTTTCACCCACTAAATCTGTTACGCGCAGATTCCAAGGCAGTAGTGCCTCCACGGCGTCGGCGCTTTTGGATGCAGGCAAATCACGCAGCACCCGACGCAGCCAGGTATAGGGCTCCAGCCCGTTGGCCTTGCAAGTTTGAACCAAAGAGTAAATGACAGCACTGGAGCGATCCCCGGCGGGCGTATCACTGAACAACCAAGCCTTGCGCCCGATCACAAAGGGGCGAATCGCATTCTCACAGCGGTTATTGTCAATCGGCAAGTCACCTCGCTCGGTGTAGCGCGTGAGTTGCGGCCACAAGTTGCCCATATAAGCCAGCGCCGTCCCCAGCGCACTCTTGGGTATCACCAACGGCGTCTGTTTGAGCATCCAGGCGTGCAGCTCAGCCAACACCGGCGCACTGCTGCTCTGGCGCGCAAGGTATCGCACCTCTGGCGTAGCCTCCTTATGCTCACGCTCAATGCGATACAACTTGCCAATCAGACTCACCGCCTCATCGGCGCGCCCGCGTTTGCCTTTGGGCTGCACCCGAGTCGCCTCCACAAAGCGTCTTCTTACATGCGCCCAGCATGCCAGGCGCTCAATACCGTCGGTGCGTGCCACCTCGTTATAGCCGTCATAGCCATCGGTCATCAAATAACCCTTGAATCCTTCTAACAGAGCAGTTGGCACACTGGCGCTGCGACTTGGGTCGTAGTCGTACAAAACTACCGGCTTATCTGGTGGCCCACCCGTTTGCACCCACATATAGCTGTTTGTTGTCGGCGCCTTGTCTTTTTCTTTGAGCACCTGCACCACCGTCTCATCCATGTGGATCAGGGAGCCATCAAGCAAGACATCGCGCATCAGGTTGTGCAGGGGTTGGAGAACACCAGCACTGCCGATCACCCAGCGCGCCAGGGTTTGACGTGGCACCGGCGCACCGTGGCGAGCGAGCACGTTCTCAAAGCGCGCCAGCGGCAGGCCATCAACGAACTTGACCGCCAGCAGCATGGCCAGGAAATCGACACTGGCATTGCTCTTGGGCAGCGGTTGTGCAGGCAGGGCTGCCGTGACCGGTGCGTGCTGACTGGTTGGGCAGCCATAGCGCTTGCGGATATGGCGCAGCACCCGAACCTGCATCGGCACGATGTCGAGTTGTTCGCTGATGTCTTGTCCGATTTCCACCATCGCTGTTCCACACGCACAGGTGCGAAGAGCCTCGGGCACATCGTGCACCACATCGACCCGCGGCAGCCCAGTGGCCAGGGCGATGCGCTTGCCACGAGCGGGCTTGAGATCGGGTTTTGCAGATTGAACATCGGTTGCTGATTGCTGGGGCTCTATCGGGGCGGTGTCTTGTGATTCGGTGCTGGTTTGGGCCAGAACTTCGGCCTCATCAAACAAGCGGCTCTGGGCCGACACCTGCTCGGAGCTGGTACCGAACATACGCTGGCGGGCAAGAATGGCTTGCTCGAGCATGCGGATAACGTAATCGTGGGCTTCTTGGCGGATGGTCTCAATCAGGGCAGTGTGTGTATTTTGCTGGGCCACTAGCAGGGTCTTCAAAGCATCGACATCGTGCGGCAAAACGCTCGGTAACGGGGGAACTTGAAAGCCTTTTTTTCCGAGAGAAAAAGGCTTTCAAGTGATGCAAAAGACATGCATGTATTTTAACCATTTCTCCTATGAAACAGAAGAGAAATTCAACGTTTTATGAGGTTTATTTGTCGACAAATCAAAGCCTTCAATCAACCAGCCAAATTCAGCCAAACTGCAGCTTTGGGTGAGCTCGTTGTCACCATGTGGCCAAACAAATTTTTCGTGCTCCAGACGCTTTTGCCAAAGACAAAATCCGTTGCGGTGCCAGTACAGCGCTTTGACCTTGTTGTGGTGTCGGTTGGTGAAGACGTACAGCGCGCTGGCAAACGGATTTAAGCCGAGTTCCTGCTCGACTAGGACGCTCAGGCCGTTGATGGCTTTTCTGAAGTCAATGGGTTCTCGGTACAGATAGACCTGCTCAATGGGGCAGCCCGGATGCATCAGCGCTCACCCTGGGCGCAGCGCGCCAAAGCAGTGAGCCATTGGGGGTCTGGCAATGCCGTCATTTCAAGACGCACACCAGCGCCGAGCACCAGGGTGCAGTTGGTGGCCATTGCTCGCATAGCGTAGTCTGGGGCTTTAACATGCAGGGTTACGAATTTGCTAGGCTGAGCGGTCGCGCCTGTGGGCTCGCAGTGAACTTGCATCGCGACAGTGGGTTTGAGTTTGTTTTGCCAGTAGTACAAGGTGGATAAGACCAGTCCGTGTCGCTGGGCGTAGGCTCTTGTTGTGATTGCCTGCGCTTTGACAGCCGCGACGTGGCCGCTCCAGTATTGCTTTGTTGACATCGTCATGCTCGGTTTTCCATCTGAAATTAGATGGCCACAGCATGAATCGCCCCGGGTTTCGAGGAGGCCCGTTGGTTTAAGTCATTCCACTGTGGCGGTTTGACTGCTAAGTTGCCGATAGTAATTGTCTTCAGCTTCGGCAGGGGGAATATACCCAATTGGCTCCAAGAGTCT
>Ga0214919_10001511_pt1 | contig 37860 bp, 39 predicted proteins | sample LL1503_MetaG_FD_177994 | JGI IMG/M metagenome (GOLD analysis project Ga0214919, IMG submission 177994) | Freshwater microbial communities from Lake Lanier, Atlanta, Georgia, United States - LL-1503 | ecosystem: Environmental > Aquatic > Freshwater > Lake | place: USA: Georgia | collected...
AGCGCGGGCTTATCAAATTAAGAAATGATAAGGTTTGAATTCAAACAAGTGATTATTTTGGCGAAGCTCAGACGCTTAGAAATTGGGAGACTGATCTAGTTTGCAATACTTTGCCGGCGAAAAAAAAGCACCTTCAAAAGGTGCTTGATTTAATTGAAGATATTGGTAGGCGCGATTGGACTCGAACCAACGACCCCCACCATGTCAAAGTACTTTTCGCAGTGAAAAGCAAGTGTCAAACTAATTATATGGTGGTGATTTGGTTTGTGAATAGCTTTATTAAATTAAACAAAGTTTTACTAAAAGCACTGCAGTGCGAAGGGAGCGCGTACAACAGTAACGCTGCAACGGTGTCGCAATGTTTCTGCAAGTTAACCCAAAATTTACGCTTAGAAATACCCCAAAATTGCTTTCATCTTATCCAGACCGAGGCGCTAAACTGGCCTCCGCCCTGCAATACCAAAGTATTGGAACAAAGTCAGCTAATTTTGAAGGTTGAAATTACATCCTTAGCAAATGAAAAAACTAGCAAGCTCTTGTGAGCAGCTTCAATAAATAAAATTTAAATCAATAGGTTAAAAAATATATGCAGAGGTGCAAAAGCAAATGTGAAATCAATACGCATTTAAACGAGACATTTCTTAAAACCTAATTGAGGTTTGGCTTACAAGTCTGATCCAAAAAGTCCACAAAGGCCTTTACCTGCGCAGCTGAAATGTACTGCGCCGGATATACAGCACAGATGTTTACATCTGGTGTACGAAACTGCAGGAGTATTCGCACCGACTGACCCTGCGCGAATTACGTTCAAATGTCCCACGCTGCACGCATCAAGATGCCATCACCATCGAGAGTCCATTGAACTGCAATACTTCCGTCATTGGTCGTCAGACTCCCTCTTGTATTAATAATTTCAGTTTTCCAGATTTAACGCATGACAGTTTGATCACGCCTCGCACTGACCCGACCACCCCGCCCACGTGTTCGAAGACCGCACCACAAGCTGGGCTGTGCTTGACAGCCAGACCAGCCAGACTGACATTTAAAGACATGGCTATGACGCAGAACATTGTCGAGCGCGGCGATTTAATAGGACATGCGTGCTGGACAGCCCTAGGGCAATCGCTAGCGTCCGCGAAAGACCGGCTTGCGGCGTTCGAAGAATGCACGCACGCCTTCGGCAAAACTTTCGCCATCTATCAGCACCGCCTGGCGCTCACGTTCCAACTTGAGTTGCTGGGATAAGTTATTGGTCTCGGCTGCGTCCAGCAAAGCGCGGGTTTCGGTTATGGCGTGGGCGGGGAGCGCAGCCATTCGCTTTGCGATCTGCAGCGCTTCTGCCTGCAAATCGTCGTCGGCCACACAGGCCCAGATCATTCCCCACTGCGCAGCCTTTTCGGCGGACAGCTTTTCGCCCAGCAGCGACAGCGCGGAGGCACGCGCACGCCCAACCGTGCGCTGAAGTGCCCAGATAGCACCCATGTCGGGGACAATGCCAAGCGCCGGCACAAAGGGCAAGTAGAAGATGGCGGATTGCGCAGCAATGACAATGTCCGCCGCCAACGCAATGCCGAATCCGCCACCCGCTGCGGCGCCGTTGACAGCACACACCACGGGCACCGGCATCGTGGCCAGCCCCAACGCAATGGGATTGCCCGTGGCGTTCATCATGTCACCCACATAGCCGCCCAGCGATTGCCCGGCTGGCATGGTGTTCGCGCGAAGGCTGAAATCCTTGAGGTCCGCGCCCGAACAAAAACCACGCCCGCGTGCGGTTAGTAGCATTGCTCGAACGGTCTTATCGCCACGGATGCGTTCCATCGCATCCAGCAAGCCCGCCTGCAAAAATTCAGACAGCGGGTTCATGCGCTCGTCATCGTTGAGTGTGACCACCGCCACGCTGTCGATGACCTCATAAAGCACTGCGGCCGGGTTCATGGCTCGGGTTCCTTCTGGTGCTTGGGAAAGTAGGTGCGTACGATGTGTCCGTCTAGCCGCAGCGAGTGGCACCCGCCCAGTGGCGAAGTACGCTGCTGGCTACCCTTCGCATCCACCGTATTGAAGTCACCGTCTGCCCACATCACCTGGAAAGCGGTGCTGGCCATATGCGGCAACAACTCCGTCATGTGCGTGCAACCCAGCGTGCCACGAAACAGGCGCTTGACTTCTCGCGTGAATCCAGGCTCGATACGCAAGCCGATGAGCTTGCGGTAGCTGGCTTCGACTTCCATACAGTCAGGGTAGGGTGTGTGTTCACTCCAAACGTTAGCTTCCAAAATGCAGCGCTCGCGGTCTATCGTCAGACGCACTCGCATCTGGTGGATCGAGTCGCCCGCCGTCACGGCCTTGTTCACCAACTGCAATGTAACTGGCTTTGTATCAATCAGCAGGCCTTCAATGTCGAAGAGCCCGTCGTCCCGCAGATAGCCCTCGCAGCTAATCCGGCGCAAATGCACGGGCTGTCGCTCCCCCGGTAACGGCGCCATGCTCATACGCCGAGCTCCAGATGGGCCACACCTGCAACTAACAGCCCTTCGATTTCACCTGCTGTCAAACCAGCGCGCGCTAGCAATTCAGTCGTATGTTCGCCTGTGCGCGGCGCCTGAGACGGGAGGGTAGAAGGCGTCCGGTCAAACCGCGGTGCCGGCGCGGGCTGTAAAACACCACCTTGACGCACAAAAGTGGCTCGAGCGGTGTTGTGCGGGTGCTCGGCGGCTTCGTTCATCGACAAGACTGGGGCAAAGCAAGCGTCTGTGCCTTCCAGCACTTCGCACCATTGCGCGCGGGTGCGCTTGCGAAACACGGCAGCAAGCTTGTCGCGCAACGCTGGCCATTCGCCCTGCTCCCACTGCTTGTGAAAATGGTCGTCAGTGATTTCGCACAACGCCATCAACTGTTGGTAGAACTGCGGCTCAATCGCCCCAACGGAAACGTGTTTTCCGTCCTGACAAACATAGGTGCCGTAAAAATGGGCAGCACCATCTAGAAAATTGCTTTCGCGAGCGTCATTCCATAAGCCCTTTGCCAGCAAACCATACTGCGCAGACATCAGCAGCGCTGCGCCGTCGGTCATGGCTGCATCCACCACCTGGCCTTCGCCGGTGTGCTGCGCTCGGGTTACGGCTGCCAGCACGCCCATGGCCAGCAGCATGCCGCCCCCACCATAGTCGCCCACCAGATTCAATGGAGGGAGCGGTTGCGCTGCTGAACCAATGGCATGCAAAGCGCCCGAAAGCGACACATAGTTAATGTCATGCCCGGCGGTCTGGGCCAGTGGGCCGGTTTGACCCCAGCCCGTCATCCGTCCATAGACCAGCTTAGGGTTGCGGGCATGGCACTGCGTCGGCCCCAGACCGAGCTTTTCAGCAACGCCCGGGCGAAAGCCTTCAACCAGGATGTCAGCTGTTTCTACCAACCGCAGCACCGCATCTACAGCGCGAGGGTCCTTCATGTTCAGCGAGAGAGACTTGCGACCGCGGTCCACCACGCTGTCGTTGCGCATAAGTGCCTCCAGTCCGCCGCGTGCCGGAGTTGGAGGGCGGTCTATCCGAATCACGTACGCCCCCATATCTGCAAACAACATGCAGGCAAACGGCCCAGGGCCGATGCCGGCCAGTTCGATGACGGTAAGGTGCGATAGCGGTCCAGGCATCTGTCAAAATCTTTCTAAATTACAGCGGATGCGCCCATGGCTCTACAAGCTTGGCGGATAGTAGCTACGCCAGTCCTCGTCTATCCTCAGGCAAACTGCACCACAATAGGTATATCAAAATCCAAGAAAGGCGTCTCAGCCAGGTACAGGGACCCAGGCTCAGGCCAGCCGAACAGAGTGTGTTCCTTTTGGTACACGCAGTTCGCCTTACATACGTTTGGCGACTTCTTCCAGCATCACTTCGGTGGCACCGCCACCTATTGTGAGGATACGCGAATCACGTGCCATGCGCTCCACCGGCGTGCCAATGATGTAGCCCGTGCCGCCGTGCAGCTGCAGGCAGGTATGTACGACTTCCTGCAGCGTCTCGGCTCCAAATGCTTTAAGCATCGATACCTCGCGCACCGTGTCCTTGCCCTCTTCAATCATCTGGGCACACTGGTAGGTCAGCGCTCGTACCGCGGTCGCCTTGGCTGCAACCCACGCTAACTTGTTACGTACCACCGGCTGATCCCACAGCGATTTTCCAAAGGCCTGACGGTTACGCATGTAGTCAACAGTAAGTTCGATAGCCTTGGCGCTGGCACCGGCCACCAGAGCACCTACCACCAGGCGCTCGTCTTGGAAGGTACTCATGATGTAGTAAAAGCCTTTACCCTCTTCACCCAACAAGGCGTCATTCTGTACTTTCAGGTCGTCCAGGAACAACTCGGCCGTGTCTGATGAGCGCCAACCGTGTTTCTCAAATTTGCGTGCGACCTTTAAGCCGGGATTTCCCTTTTCGACGATAAACAGCGAAATCCCACGGCTACCCTTGGCTTCTGGGTCGGTGCGGGCAGCGATGATGTAGATATCACCATACACCCCGTTGGTGATGAAGGTTTTGGATCCGTTGAGGATCCAGCCATCGGCTGTTTTGACGGCACGAGTCTTCAGGCCAGCAACGTCAGAGCCAGCATGCGGCTCAGTGACGCAAATGGCGCCTACTTTGACACCCGCACAGGCGTCGGGCAGATATTTCTGCTTTTGTTCGTGCGTGCCACGGTGTGCAATGTGCGATATAGACATGTCGCTGTGTACAGTCAATGCGGATGCAACGCCGCCAAAACTCGAGCGTGCAAGCTCTTCGCCCAGCACTACTGAGGACATAACCCCCAAGCCACCCCCGCCGTATTCCAAAGGGTGACGCATGCCAAGGAACCCCATCTCTCCAAGATCACGGAACACTTCGCGAGGTATTTCTCCCGCGGCCTCCCAGACGTCGCCATGGGGAATGATCTTTTCATTAACGAAACGACGTACCTGCTGGCGCACCATGCGCAGGTCTTCGGACAGGTTATCTGGTTCGTTGAATTCAAATTTGGTCATAGAACGCTGAAGGTTGATATTTGTCAATGAAAAGGGGGTTGGTTTTATATATAGTCCGGCGCGTCGGTTTGTTAATTCTAAGTGTATCCGAGCTTGCGTGCAAGGGCATTGATACACTCACTACTGATAGGAGAAGCTATGCCCCGTGTACGTTCAGACGACTACGATTCCAAAAGCCAGTCCATCATGGACTACGCCGCTGCGCTATTTGCCAAGGAAGGCTACCCCTCTGCCAAGATGCAGGATGTGGCGCAGGCCTGCGGCGCGACGAAGTCGATGCTGTATCACTACTTCCCCACCAAAGACGACCTGCTTTTTGCAATCCTGATGGAGCATCTGGAGCGTGTCGTACAGGGCGTAGAAGAAGCCCTTTCCAGCACTGGCTCGCCTAGCGACAAGTTGCTGATCATGGTAGCGACCTATACTCAGAAATCAGTCCAATCGCGCCGACGCCACATGATTGCGATGCAGGACGTCAAATACCTCCCCAAACCTAAACAGGCGCCTCTGATCGAACTGCAGCGAAAGTTGACTGAGCGGGTGTCCGAATTGTTGCAACAACTCAACCCTGGGCTGCCTGCGCAGGTGTACAAGCCATACACCATGATGCTAATCGGCATGCTGAACTGGACAGACATGTGGTATCGAACCGGTGGCACCATGAAACCCCAGGAACTGTGCGACCGGATATCGCGCCTTTTCCTGAAGGGTTTTCTTGCCGAAAAGTCGTAATTACTGAACGGGCTTGTAGGTTACCGATGCTGAGTCTGCTTTTAGCAGAAACAACTTGGGTGCAGCCAAGTGATTCGTAGCGCTGAACGACACAGGTGTCATAACGCCGGTGTCTAGGTTACGCACATTGGTCAGCTCCGTGTTTGTGCAGTCCCAAGTCAGTGCCTTGCCGCACTTGCCCATTGCTTCGAACAAGGCGCGTGTTGCGGCATAGCCGGTGTAGGTGTAGCGGTTGACCCTAGGCATCTCTTCGGGGGTAAGGTACTTACCCAACTTGTCCGTGAAAGCCTTGCCCTGCGATGAGCTTTCAAGGTAAACGTAGTCGACGGTGTAGACATTATCACCTGCCGTGCCCATGAGCTTGACGCTGGCGGGCACACGAGACACATAGGTCACGCCCACGGGGATCTTGTGGCCGATGCGCTCCAACTCCTTGGTCATCGCAACATTCTCACCAAGGACGCCGCCGGCCAGCAGCACTTCGGCGCCGGCCTGCTTGACCTTAAGGATTTCAGATGAGAAGTCAGCCTGGCCCTTCTTGTAGATCTGAGTCGACGTGATTTGAAGCTTCTTGGCTTTGGCAGCGCGCTCGAAGCCCGTGCGAACGTTCTCGCCGTAGTCATCGTCCTGCGAAATAAGCGCCCACTTTTTTCCAGGGTAGCGGTCAGCCATCATCGACACGAGCTCTTCAACGGCGTTTGCCATGTCGTAACCGACTGCGAAGACGTTTTTGATGACCGGTTTGTACAGACCCTCATAGGTAGTGATCGGTGCCATGGCGGGAATTCCTGACTGCTTGATGATCGGCATCGCCGCCTCTGCTTGTGCTGTACCCGAAATGGAAGTGAACGCGAAGATCTTGTCACTGGTTATGAGTTTACGCACACCTTGAACAGTGCGTGAAGGAACGTAGCCGTCATCCTCGGAAATCAAGCGGATCTTCCGGCCGTTGATCCCACCTCCGGCGTTAACTTCCGCCACGGCTGCTTTAACGCCGAGGTTGTGTGCTACGCCGAGCAACGCTGGCGGGCCGGTAAGCGGCAATATATCGCCAATGACGATTTCAGTGTCCGTGACGCCCTGTTGTGCAGCGGCGCGCCCGAAGGCGCAGAGGGTCAACAGGCTGACCAGGGCAAGTTTGGAAAGTCTTCGGTTCATGCTAGCTCCTTGTGTTAATGGCACCCGCCATTGTTAAAAATCGTTGATATGAAGATACGGGTCAGTAGCGCAGTGGCCACAAGACCCAGGCGTGTCGCAGGTCGTGCCAGATGCCGCGCAGGCCTCGCGGGTCAAAACGGAGAAAGCCTATGATGGCCAGTCCGTAAAGCACACTCTTGATTTCGTGCGCGCTGGTTGTCATCAGGTCTTGCAGCCTGCCGCCGAGCAATGAAACAAGTGTGCTGAACACTTCGGGTAGCGTCACTATAAAGACGGTTCCCAGCACGGCGCCCAGCACCGACCCCAGCCCGCCGACAATCACGATTGCCAAGGCCTCTATGGACAGTAGGAAGGGAAAGCTTTCTACACTGACAATACTTAGGTACATGCCCATCATCGCGCCCGCTAAGCCAGTGAGTGCGGCACTAACCAAGAACGCCATCAGCTTGAAGCGAACAAGGTTGATGCCCATTGTGCGCGCAGCTATGTCGTTATCACGTATGGCTACCAGCGCCCGGCCAATATAGGAGCGCCGGAAGTTTAGCGTCACCAGAACAGCCAGGATGCACATGACCAGGCAGAACCAGTAAAACACACGGTCACTTGACAAATCGACGCCCAACATCTTCGGACGCGCAATCGAAATGCCACGGCCTGCGCCTGTGAATTTACCGCCTGCGAGTATGGAGGCGCTAACGATGTGGCTGAACGCCAATGTGGTGATCGCCAGGTACAGCCCGTGCAAACGTAGCGACGGGATGCCCACCAACAGACCAAAGACAGCAGGGATCACTGCCGACATCATCAATGCAACTTCAGGCGGTAGACCCAGACGTGTTACTCCGATCGCGTAGGCGTAAGCACCCAACATCAGGAAACCCACATGGCCAAGGGAGATTAGGCCGGTAAAACCTGTCAAGACTGTGAGACCCAGAACACCCACCAGCGTGAACAGAATGATGGTCATATAGGACAACAAGAAGCTGCTCATGAGTACAGGCGCCGCAACTAGCGCCACAAGCAGCACCACAGTCCATACCTTGACTGCGGGCGAGTCAGTCAGGACAAGAAGCTCGCTGTATCGTTGCTTAAAGTATCCGCTTCGCATCAGACCCTTTCGATTCGTTTTTCACCGAACAGCCCGAAAGGCCGCACCATCAACACCACCAGGATTAGCACAAAGCCCGAGATTTCCTTGAGCGTGCTGGGCAGGTACCCCCCCACCAAGTTCTCGAACACACCGATGATCAAACCGCTGAAGCCAGATCCCAGCACGGAGTCGAATCCGCCAAGCACCGTGGCCGGAAATGCCTTGAGTCCCAGCTCGAAAACTGTTGGCGTAAGGCCATAGATAACGGCGAACAGCGCACCGGCCAATCCGGCCAATCCCGAGGCTGAAGCCCAGGCAACGGCCTGCACCCGTGCCGTGGAAACGCCCATCAGGCGAGCAGTCTTTTCGTCTGCGGCCACAGCACGCATGGCCACACCGAATCTGCTGTGGCGCAGGAAGAACCAGAAGCCCGCTATAGCCAGCAGCAGCGCGATGATTACGCCAACTTGACTGACACGGATACCGATACCCGCGATGTTCAGGATGGTGTCGGCGCCGGCAACCTCAAACTTGTGCGGTGATGCGCCCCAAATGATGGTGACGATTGAGCGTAACACCACAGCCAAGCCCACGGTAACCAAAACGACCGATAGCACTGGTTCGCCCAACATCGGCCGCATGATGAGTCTTTCACAAATCAGGCCTAAAGAGGCGCCCACCACGACGGCGACAAACACTGTGGCGATTCCACCCGTTCCCATCAAGGTTGCCAGAGACCATGTGGTGTAGGCGGTAAGCATCCCCATTTCACCTTGAGCGAAATTGACGATGCCTGTTGCCTTGTAGATGACAGCAAAGCCCATCGCGACCAGACCATAAATTGCTCCGACCGCCAGACCGGAAACAACCAGTTCAAAGAAGTAGTTCATGCCCCAGCTCCGTAGATCTGTTCGAGTTCGCGTCCGAACTTCTTGTTGATGGTTCCGCGGCGCACTTTTTGGGTGGCAGTCAGTTCGCCGTCATCGTGATCCAGTTCCTTTTCGAGCAGCACGATCTTGCGTATGTTCTCGACCCGTGCGAATTTCGAATTGACTACATCCACCACGCCCTGTATCAACTCCCGTACTTCGACCATCTGCGTGAGCGACTTGAATGTCGTGTACTGAAGATCGCGCTCACCTGCCCAGCGGCCGACGCTGTCAAAGTCGATCTGAATGAGTCCCCCCAAGAACTTCTTGCCCTCGCCCACCACGATCGCTTCCCGTATGAATGGACTATCTTTAAGTGCGTTCTCAATCTCGGACGGCGCAATGTTCTTGCCGCCGCTGGTAATGATGATGGCCTTTTTACGGTCTACCACAGCCAGTTCATCTGCACCCCGTTTTTCTACAATGTCGCCAGTGGCAAGCCATCCGTCGGGGGAAAGGATATCTCTGGTGCCCTTGTCGTCAAACAGGTAGCCCTTAAAGACACCCGGGGAACGCACGATGACTTCTCCGTCTTCTGCAACCTTCCATTCCACTCCCTCCATCGCCGGACCACAACTGCCCGAGATTAGGGGTCGGCCTGGGACCTGCACGAAGCACAGCCCACCGGCTTCGGTCAGGCCGTAGCCCTGTCCCACTGGTAGGCCAATGATGTCAAAGAACCTTAGCGTTTCCGGTGATACGGACGCACCGCCACACATCCGGGTATGAGTCCTGTTTAGGCCCATGTGCCGCTGCATGTTTCGAAACAGCAGCCCATACCAGAGGGCAAATTCAAGGCGGCCTGCTAGAGCGACATGCGCGCCGTGCTGCGTGCGACGATCCGACAGGACGCGCCCGCGCTTCATGCCCACGCTGTACAACCAACGCTGAAATCGGCCACTATCTTTCATGCGGAACTCAAAGCCCTGCTGAAGCTTTTCCCAAATGCGGGGCACCCCCAGAAAAAATGTGGGCGCAATCTCCCGGATATTGGTCGCCACCGTGTCAACAGACTCGGCAAAATTCACGCATCCGCCTGCAATAAGGTGCTGTACCGTCGAATAAGTGCGCTCAGCCACATGGCATAGGGGCAGGTAACACACAGATTCGAACTTCTTGTCTGTCATCTGTCGCGCCACCATGTAGGCATAGGCGCCGTAGACGAAATTGCGGTGCGTGAGCATGGCGCCCTTCGGGGGTCCAGTGGTACCAGATGTGTAAACAAGGACATTTACGTCGTCAGGCATCAACTGGTCGATCATTGCGTCCAGCCAGTGGTCGGCCGAAGAGTTCTCCTGCAAGTACTGGTCGCCCAATTCCATCAGATGTGCAAATGCATGCGGGCGTCCAGGCTCGTAGCGTCGCAACCCCTTCAAGTCCACGCAAAAAATGTGTTTCAGGTGGGGTAAGCCCTCTATGCTGGCCATTGCGTCAAGAACCTTGTCGGTCTGCTCTTGGTCACCAGTGACAGCCAGCTTGGCCTGGCAATGGCCCGCTATGTACTGCACTTCAGGCCAGGGGTTGGTTGGGTAGATGCCCACAACCTGTACGCCGATCATCTGCGCGCCTAGGTCGGCATAAAACCATTCAGGCACATCCTCACCGGCAATGATGATGCGGTCGCCCTGCTTCAGACCCAGCTTGACCAACCCAAACGCCACGCGCCTGGCATCGCGGTAGTACTCAGCCCAAGTTCTCCCCCGCCAGATGCCTTGGACCTTTTCGCGCAATGCCACCTGGTCCCCGCGATCGGTCGCTCTCAGGCGAAGTAGGCTGGGCAATGTGGCCTCGCCTAGGATAAGCTTGTCGTGTTCAAGCATGGGGTGCCTCTTCACCGAGGTAAGCCTTGAGCACCAGCGGGTTGTCTGCCACTTGCGCTGGGGTGCCCTGCGCAATCAGCGAGCCGAAGTCCAGAACATAAACCCGGTCGGACAGGTCCATCACCACTTGCATGTCATGTTCAATCATCAGCACCGCAATACCGAATTCGTCGCGGATGTCCAGAATGAATCGAGCAATGTCCTCTTTCTCTTCGCGGTTCATTCCTGCAACGATTTCATCCAGAAGCAGGAGCTTGGGTTCGCAAGCCAAAGCACGGCCCAATTCAACACGCTTTTGCTGGCCATAGGCCAGTTGCGAGACGGTCTTGTCGCGCAGTTCTTCGATCTCCAGAAACTCGATGATCTGCTCGATCTTTTCGCGCGCTTGAATTTCCTGGCGGCGCGGACGGCCAAAGTACAGTAGCGACTCAAGTACCGAATAGCGAAAGTAAATATGCCGGCCCACCAGCAGGTTTTCCACCACCGTGCCTTGACGGAACAGTGCAAGGTTCTGAAAAGTGCGGCCAATGCCCAGGCCAGCAAAGTCCGACGACTTCAGTCCCGCGACATCTTTTCCCTCGAACAGGATCTGACCAGCGCTTGGGGGCAGCACTCCGCTAATTAGGTTGAATGTGGTTGTCTTGCCGGCACCGTTGGGTCCTATCAGGCTGACGATCTCCCCGGGATTGACTTTCAGACTCACGTCGTTGACCGCCTTGACACCACCGAATCGCTTGGAAATCTTGCGGACCTCAAGCAAGGGTTGTACCTTGGCGTTCATGACAACCACCTCTTGCGGCGTTTGTAGTGTTTCACGTCTTTCATGTTTGTGCGGTACGCTTGGGAAGATAGGCCGAGGTAGAACTCACGCACGTCCTGATTGCGGCGCAGCTGTTCGCTGTTACCGTCTAGCACCACGCGGCCGTTTTCAAGTATGTAGGCGTAGTCGGCAATCGCCAGCGCACGGCTGGCGTTTTGTTCGACCAGCAAAATGGTCAGGCCATAGGTTTCGCGCAGGCCTCTAATAGTGTTGAAGATTTCTGTGACGATAAGCGGCGCCAGGCCCAGTGAAGGCTCGTCCAGCGCCAGTACCTTGGGGCGGCTCATAAGCGCACGACCGATGGCCACCATCTGTTGCTCGCCACCAGAAAGGTAGCCGGCGATCTGTTTGCGTCGGTCAGCCAGGCGCGGGAAAAGTTCGTATACGTAGTCTCGTGCTTGAGCCAAATGCCCGGCGCCTTGGAGATGGGCCCCAACGATAAGGTTTTCATCTACGGTGAGAGACGCAAACAAGCGGCGGCCCTCAGGCACTTGCACCATGCCGCGCTTGACAATATGAGGCGCAGAAGCGCGTTCAACCGCCTCGCCAAACAGGTGGATCGAGCCCTTTTCAATTTCTCCATCTTCGGCGTCGAGCACCCCCGAGATCGCCTTGAGCACGCTGGATTTGCCCGCACCGTTGGAGCCAAGCAGCGCAACGATCTGGCCTGGTCGAACTTCCAGCGAGACGTCGCGCACGGCCTCAATCGCGCCGCCGTATACGATCTGGATGTTGCGCACAGCCAAGGCAGGATGCGAAACGGATGCGAAATCAGATGATAAAGTCATTAAATTAAATAATTAGTCCGTCACGTCGGACTTTGAATTGACTGGATTATTGACGAAATTAGTGATTTGCGACCACTTAGGACTTACCCGTAATGGCAGCCGGTTCTGCCAAAAGTTCCTTCAGAAAGATAGACTCGTCTTCCAGCCCTTCAGCCCTGATAGAAAACGACTGGTCAAGACCCCGACGTACCTGCATGAAGTTGCCGGGGCGGTCGACGGCGTCCACCGCAAACACTCGGTTGTCCTGCAGATAGAAAGCACAAAAACTTCGCGAGGAGAGGTTGCACCGCAGCACACAGCGGTTATAGCACTGAGACAGTCCCACCATCTGCAATTGAGGTTGTATTGGTCTGACCAAAACAACGGCACTGCCCGGTTGGGCTTAGGTTTGCCACACAGCCACAAGGCAGCTGCGCGAGCCTGTTTTATCGCGTTGGGATGAATTTAAGCCTTAGTTGTCGACCATGCAATACGTGATGCTGGAGCGTGCAGTGACTCGCAACCAGGATATCCAAGTCCGCGGTACTCGAAAGGTTATCCACGGGGATACCACCCTCTTCGGCCAAGCACATGGCAGGGGCGGCTTCAATGTTCGGCATCATACCGATGTCCGACACCACCACGCGGGCGGCCGCGCGCAAGTGCGCGCGCATGTCATCGGCGTCTGCCAGCGAGAACAGATTGACCGGCACCCGCAATGAGCAATCCGCTGTGATGTTTCTCTATGCATATCCAAATATGCTTGAGTCGGAATTTACTTTATAGTCCGACTTGTCGGTCTAAATATAATTCCATTGGACCAGATCTGCAAGACAGCTTGCGCCTGGTGGGCAACAAAAGGGAACAGGAGAATAACGATGACGCGAGAACGCGCAGAAGACTACGAGGACAAGAAGCAGGTCATCGTTGATAAGGCGGCAACCTTGATCGCCAAAAAGGGGTTTGATGTGGCCACAATGATGGACGTGGCCAAGGCGTGTGGCACGTCCAAATCGCACCTGTACCACTACTTTCCTAGCAAGGAAGACCTACTCTATGCTATCTTGCATGAGCACATCTCGCGCCAGGCACAGGATCTGGCGCACATCGTAGCGCAGCCGCTGCCGGCCGAGCAACGCTTCGAGCAGTTTGTGGAAAGCTTCGTGCAGGGCGCGGCGCGCTCGCGCAACGAGCACCTGATGCTGATGAACGACATCAAGTACCTGCCCAAGGCGCAGCTGGACCACATCCGCTTCATGGAGGTGGAGATGACCGAGCTCATGGAGTCACTGCTGCGCGAGATCAACCCCGGATTGATGGCGCAGGAACGCATGCAAAAGCCCTATGCCCTGCTGCTGTTCGGCATGATGATCTGGACGTTCTCGTGGTACCGGCGCTCGGGCCCAATCACACCGGCGGAGCTGGCCCGGCGCATCGCCGACCTGTTTGTCAACGGCTTCAAGGCGCAGCCGCCCGGTCTCAGTTGACACAGCGCCGCTTGCCCCTCCAGTAAGGGTCGCGCAACACGTTCTTCATGATCTTGCCAGCCCCCGACAGCGGCAGCGCATCGCGAAACTCCACCTGGCGGGGGCACTTGTAATTGGCGATGTGCTCACGGCAGTGGGCGATTATCTCGTCTGCGGTCGCTGTCTTGCCGTCCTTGAGCGTCACCACGGCCAGCACTGCCTCGCCCCATTTTTCGTCGGGCACACCAATCACGGCGCATTCGCGGACGGATCCGTGGGCATGAACGGCGTTCTCGACTTCCTTTGAATAGATGTTCTCGCCGCCGCTGATAATCATGTCTTTCACGCGGTCAACGATGTAGACAAAGCCGTCCTCGTCCATCCAGGCACCGTCTCCGGTGTGCATCCAGCCGTTACGGATGGCCTCGGCCGTGGCATCGGGCTTATTCCAGTAGCCCAGCATTACCTGTGCGCCGCGAACTGCGATCTCACCGGTCGTGCCGCGCGGCACCTCTTTGCCTTCTAGGTCCACGATTTTGATATCAACTCCGTAGGACGCCTGACCCGCCGCTGCCCGCTTTGCCTTTCCATGGTCGCCGTCGAAATGAAAGCGCCAGGGCAGGCTGACTGTCAGCGCGGCCGTTTCAGTCATGCCATATCCTTGGATGAACTCCCACGACGGTAGCTTTGCAATCGCCGCCGCCAGCACGGCATCTGGCATGGGGGACGCACCATATTCACAGTAACGCACGCTTGTCAGGTCGTACCGGTCTAAGTCCGGATGGTTCAACATCATGTTGATCATGGTGGGTACGAACAGCACGTAGTTGATCTTGTAAGTCTGGATGGCTTCGAAGGCCAGCATCGCATCGAACTTGGGCAGGCACACGTGCGTGCCGCCGGCCAGCGTGAGCGCAAACGCCGGGGATGCACCGGCCAGATGGAACAGCCCGGCTGAATGCATGTAGACCGTCTGGTCGCTGAAATGCAGCGTGGCAATCCAGTTGACCGACGCGGCCATGAAGTTGGTGTGCGAAAGCATCACACCCTTGGGACTGCCGGTGGTGCCGCCGGTGTAGTAGATGCCGCACAGCTGGTCATTGCGTCCGCAGTCGTCGGCCATGGGGGCATGGCCCGTGACCATGGCTTCCCAAGCATGCATACTTTGGGGTGTGGGCTCGTCGCCCAGGTGCACCACCTGCGCCATGGCGTGGCCCGCCAGAAGCTGTGGCACCTGAGTCGTGAAGGCGTCGTCCACCACCAGCGCGGCGCATTGCGCGTCGCTCAGGCTGTAAACGTTCTCGGGCACGGCCCAGCGCGTGTTCAGCGGCACCAGCACCAAGCCAGCCCAGGCCGCCGCAAAAAACAACTCAATGTAGTTGTCGCTGTTCAGCGCCAGCACTGCCAGGCGGTCCCCCGGCTGCAGGCCCAGTGCGCGCAGCCCGGCGGCCAGCCGCGGCACACGTTCGCCTATATCGCCCCAGCTGCGCTTACGGCCGTTGTAAATAGTGGCGGTGAAGCGGTGGCGCGTCTGCACCGCGCGAGTCAGGGCTTGGGTCAGTTGCATCATAGCCATTGTCCTGCAGCAATCAAAGGGCGGGAAAGCGCTGAGGCGCCGGGTAACGCGCATAACCCTGCGCCACACCGTATTCGATGATGCCCATACCTTTTTGTCCCTCGGTGGTGACACGTATCACATGGTCCGACAAAGTGCGTGCGCGCTCGCGCGTGAGGGCGTCGTCCAGGTTCCACACGTCATGGCCTTCGCCATAGGGCCCGCGGTCGTCCCCGTGGTTCCAGCCGCCAAAGCCGCCGTAGAGGCCTCCCTTGAGGTAAAAGCGCGTTGGCAGAGCCTGCAGCGACAGCACGCGCGGGGGACCAACTTCAAAGTCCAGCAGCAGCGTGGCGCTGGTCATGCTCTGGCCCAGCGGGTCGTCTGCCCAAGTGATGTCATGACTGGCCGATACGGCCTCACGCTTGCGCACGCTGCCGTCTGTCTGGCGGACGAACTCGGCGCCCGACAGGTAATATGGCTTGCCGGCTTCGCGCTCCTTCATGAAGATCGACACGCCCACTGTATCGCACTGGAACATGAACCAGGTCCAGAAGAAGTTGGTGTGCTGCTGCATCGGCGGGTTGGCAAAATCGGTACGCATCTCCGAACGAATTCCCCAGGAGCGGTCGCGCTGGCCCCACCAGGTGGCGGGCGTGAGCGGATGGCGCTGGCCGTTGACCACCAACCAGCCGCTGTAGCGGCCCAGCTGCGCCACGCGCGCCAGGTCTTCTTCTACCAGTCCTTTGCGCTCGCGAAAGCTCTGCTTTTCCTGTGCGGCTGGAAAGCTCGCTTCAAACTCCAAGTCAAAGGAAATGCCTGAAGCATTGTCGGCCAACGTCAGCTTGTGCTGCTGCAAGCCCTGCACTATTTGCAGGCGCAGTGGGCCTACCGCCGACTCCAGCGGGTTGTTGCCCAGCCGACGCGAGGCGCGAAAGTTGTGCTGAAGACGCCCGACCGTCACACCTGCAAAACAGTCCATCACGCCTCTGTTAGGGTAATACCCCAACCCGATGTCGATCAGCAGCGGTGTGCCATCCACAGGGTGGGCGGTGTACCAGTAGCGCTCAGTGAAGCGCGGGTCGCCGTTAGCTGCTTGGGCGAAAGTGCCGGGGGTCTGGTGACCCAGCAGGTCGTCTTGGGGAATCAGCATGGAGGTTCTTTCGTGGGTATGCGAGTTCAGGGACTGGCAGCGGATGTCATGGCACCAAAATCGGTCAGCGGGATCAGCTTACGCTGGATGAAGAGTTGCTCGCGCATGGCCTGTAGCAGGATGGCATTCAGCTCGGCCTGAATCGGCCGGGCCAGGTTTGCTCCGGCATCAAACAGCCAGTCGGACAAATTTATCAGTTGCGCTTGGGCGTTCAGCATTGTGTCGTCATCCCCGCTAGCAAGCGGCGTATAGGGCAAGCACAGATCTACACCCGCGCGCGCCACCGCCGCCCTGAAATCCGCACAGGCCTGCAGCAACACCGCGATCTGCTGCGCCATGGCATCGGGCGACCACACGGCCATAGTCTCGAGCTTGCCCAAGATGTCCTGGACAGCCGCAAGCTGGCCTCGCGCATGGTCGGTGTGCAATTCGGGCAATACGTTGTCATCCAGCGTGCGGCGCAGTGCCTGGACCAGTTGGGACAAGGCAATGTTCATTCAACAGCCTCAGTGATCAGACGGTTGAGCTCCAGCAAGGTGGATGCCAGCTGGAAGCCCATGGAGGCCATGCGCACATCTCGCGCCCGCCCCGAGGCCACGCGCTGGGTCGCGCCCATGAGCATGGCGGCGCTTTTGAACAGGCCCAGCACTTCGTAATAGCGGATCACGTCTGGGCGCAGTTGAACTCCCGCGCGTTGCGCGTAGCGGCGGTTGAAGGTTTCGCGGTCAATCAGGCCACCGATGCGTGGACTGCCCGCCGCAAATACGCGCAGGCCGGCCCAGGCAACGTCTTCCAGCGGGTCACCAGCATGCACTAGTTCCCAGTCGAGAATGGCGGTGATGTGGCCGTTTTGCTGCAGAAAGTTGCCAACTCGAAAGTCACCGTGCACGATGGTGACCTGCTCAGCGTCCGGGGCTTCGCGTTCCAGCCAGAGCATAGCATGGTGCATCTGGGGCGGTACCGCCGCGCGCGGCGCATCCACCATGCCCACGTGGTGGGCCCAGTGGCGAACCTGATCGCGGGCTACTGAATCTGGCCGTGCCGCGCCCCAAAGTTGCCCCAGAGACGTGGCGCGCCAGTCGACCTGGTGCAGCGAAGCCATGGCGTCAGTAAATTCGCGCGACAGCGACTCGTTGTGAGAAGCTTCACGTTGCTCCGCATTACCCTTCCATGGCATGGGTGTATCGCCTGCAACGCGGCCCGTGATCAGAAAAGGTGCGCCGATGACGGCGGCGTCATCGCAGTAAGTGTGCACCAGGGGCACGGGCAGGCCGGGAACGCTCTGCAACGCGGCAAGAACCAGGTACTCCGGTTGCGCCTTGTAAGGTGCCAGCAAGCCGTTAGGATCGCCAATTCGCAGGATCAGCTCAAGCGAGCGCACGTTGGCGGCCTGCTGCACAACGGCCGTGAAGCCCATGGTCACCCATGAGAAGCCGGCCGGAAAGCGGCGCCACCCGGACAACTGGACCGGGGCATGCCACTGTGCTTGCAGAAAGGTCTGCAGGCGCGGGGCAAGGCTATCGGGCGCTAGATCCAGCTCCAGCTGGGGAATCGACAGATCGGTCATGCACTCAGGCTCATCCACTTGCCGCCTTGAACATCAGTTGCGGCAACCACAACGACAGCGCCGGCACGGCCGCGATCAGCAGCACTCGAACAAGGTCCACCACGATGAAGGGAATGACGCCCCGGATGACCGTCATCATCTGGATGTCGGGCATGACCGAGCGGATAACAAACAGGTTAACGCCGATGGGCGGTGTTATCAGGCCGATCTCCACCACCACCACGATCAGGATGCCGAACCACACCGGGTCGTAGCCCATGACCTTGATGATGGGAAAGAAGATCGGCACCGTAAGCAGGATCATGGACAGGCTTTCGAGCACACAGCCCAGCACCAGGTAGACCAGGATCATCAGCAGGACGATGCCGAAATTGGGCAGGCCGCTGCCCTGCACCACTTTCAACAACCCCTCGTGCACACCGGTGATGTTGATGAATTCACCGAACAGAGCCGCACCCAGGATTATGCCGAACATCATAGCGGAGGTGCGCGCCGTGTCGGCGAAGATGTCATAGATTTCCGCCAGCTTCAGGTTGTGGCTCGACAACGCAAACAGCAACGCCGCCACCGCACCAATGCCCGAGGCTTCGATCGACGTGAAAAAGCCGCCGTAGATGCCGCCCATCACCACGCCAAAGATCACCAGCACCGGCCACAGCGAGCGCAGCAACGCGGGTGTGTCTATTTTTTCAGTCTCGTCGGCCAGCGGCGCCAAGGCGGGGTTGCGCCACACGCTGTACTTAACCGCCGCCATGTAACCCACGATGGCGATGAGTCCGGGCACAATGCCCGCGGCAAACAACATACCGATGTGCGTCTGGGTTGCCACGCCATACACCACCATGATGATGGACGGCGGGATCAATATGCCGAGCGTGCCACCGGCGGCCACAGCGGCAGAGGACAGCGAATCGCCATACCCCAGCTTGCGCATCGCAGGAATAGCCACCTTGCCCATCGTTGCGGCGGTAGCCACGCTGGAGCCGCAGATGGCACCAAAGCCGCCACAGGCTGCCACCGTGGCCATGGCCAGGCCTCCCCGACGCCGGCCGATGAGCGCCTGCGCAGCGCGAAACAGATCGCCGGAGATGCCGGCACCGGCCACCAGGTTACCCATCAGCACGAACAGGGGCAACACGATCAGCGTATATACCAGCGTCGAGTCACGCGTGATATTGGCCACCATGCTAAATGCGGGCGTCCAGCCGCTGAGCAGGATAACGCCGCCAAAACCCACGAGCCCAAGCGCGGTGGCAATGGGAACCTGCACCAGGATCAGTGCGAAGGCGATTAAGAATCCAAAAAGGGTCGCGGTCATGGTTCAATCCACGGTGGTGCCGTGCACCACCATGCCCTTGGCCGGTGGCCTGATCACTGCGACCACAAAGCCCAGCACGGTGGCCACCGACAGCGCGCACATGCCCCATAGCACCCAGGCCGTGGGGATCTGCAGCAGCGCCGAGGCGTCGCCATAATCGGCCGAGCGGATGGCTTGGCGAGCGGTACAAAAAGCGATGATTCCGAACAGCACAGCACCTACGCCCCCAGACAGCACACGCTGGGACACCTGAAGCGCGCGCGGAACCGGCACAAGGTCCACCGAGATGTGGCCGGAGCGCAAGGCCAGCACCGGGTATAGCGCAAAGATCAGAACCGCCAGCACCACCTCCAGCAATTCCGTCCCCCAGGGCAGTGGCCGGTTGAGCAGGTTGCGCCCGATGACGTCAATTAAGACCACCGCCATCAGGATGAACAGCGCAGCCACACCCGCGCCTTCCAGCGCACGCACGGCATTGCCTAGTGCCTTGTTTGCCATACCGCGTTACTTGGCTGCAGCGAAATCGGCGCGCAGCTGGTCAATCAACTTTTGCGGGTCAGCCACGCCCTTCTTGCGGACCTTCTCGATCCAGTCCTTCTCGATCGGCTGCAGGGCTTTCTTCATCTCGGCCACCACCGGCTCGGAAAGCACCTCTACCGTGCGGCCGGCTTTGCGAATGGTGTCAAACGCGGCCTTGTCACCCTTGGCATAAGCGCGACCAATGTTGCTTGCGAATGCGTCACCGGAAATTTTTGTGATCGCGTCACGGTCCGCCTGGCTGATGGACTTCCATTTGTCCTCGTTGATACCCAGAATCAGGATTGTGTTGTAGATCGCGCCGGGGATGATGGTGGCGTGAGGCACCAGGTCTGTCAGCTTGAACGCCGGAATCGATTCCGGCGGCATGAAGGTGCCATCAAGCACACCTGAAGACAGCAGCTCATAGGTTTCGCTCACAGGCTTGGACACCGGCACGCCGCCCAGCAGCGTCAGGGCCTGTGTCGAACTGGCCTGCGGGCTGCGGATCTTCAGGCCCTTGATATCCGCCAGCGTCTTGATTGGGCGCACGCGGTTAAACAGCTGGCCGGGCGACACCACATAGACGGACAGCGGGTGCACGCCCTTCAGTTCGTTGTAGGAGGCGAGGTTCTTGCGGTAAAAGCGGTCCACCACCGGTGCGAGCCGCTCCGGGTCGTCGCCCATGAAGGGCAGCTGCGCCACCTCCAAGATGTCAAAACGGTTGGGGGTGTAACCCGGAATGAACACCACCAGGTCGGCCTGGCCGTCGCGGGCCACGTCGAACTGGGCGGGCACCGTGCCAACCACCTTGGGCAAGGTGTCGATCTTAACGCGGCCCTGCGTGATCTTTTCCACCTCGGCGATCCAAGGCTCGATCACTTCCACGCGCATCGCTTGGCCCGCGGGCAGCCAGTTCGAGTACTTCACGGTGGTGGTCTGGGCCAACGCGGGCGCGCTGGCAGCAAAGGCACTGACTAAAGCAATGGCTGCTGTGAGCCTTGAAATGGAAATATGCATACTTGTCTCCTAGGTTGGATTTACGCGGGAACGACGAGGGTTGGCAAGTCTCATAATAGTCCGCCGGGACGGTTTAATAAATAGCTACAAAAAATAAACTCCTAGGGTTTTCACTAATTATTAGACTTGAAATTGAATCCACAAAGAACTCACCCCAACAACATAAGCGACTTAAGGGACGGTTTTGTGCAGGTTGAAGCATAAGCACCCGCCAACCGGCGGGCATACGCACAGATTCAGCGGTATGCAGGTGGATGTTCGCCGCCGTCAAATCCGTTGAGGAACAACTCGGTCAGCCGGTCCGCCAGTTCGTGAGGCGTCATGCCGCCCTCCTTGCGGTACCAGCTAGCCGTTGAAATCATCGAGCCATACAGGAACAGCGCGTATGACGCGCGCTCGCGGCGCCGGCGCATGAGGTTCGGGTTGATGTCGTTAAGCAACTCCACCACAAAGTCCAGCGCCCGTGCTTGCGCCAGCTTGATTTCCTGCTGCTGCAGGGGCGGCAGGAACTTGAGGTCGTTGGTAAGCACAATGTGCTCGTTGCGATGCTCGGCGGCACGTGTCACCATGGCTCGTACCAGTTGCGTCAGCCGCTCCTTCGCGGTATCCGACCCGTGGGCGATCTCCTCCAGCTCAACCACTGCGGTGGAAATGTGCTCGCTGATGATCACATGCAGCAGCACTTCCTTACCGGGAAAGTAGTGGTACAGCGCGGACTTGGACACATTGCATGCCGCCGCGATGTCCTGCAGCCGAGCGCTTTCGAAGCTGGTGCTGGCAAACAGCGCGGCGGCGGCCTTCAGGATTTTCTGGCGTTTGTCGTCGTGGTTAGTTGCAAGAGATCGGGTCATCGTGTTCCGGTTCAAGGTTGAAACGGGTATTCTGACGCAACTACCGGGCGACCACGCCCCGTTCACACAGGCTTCCATACTGCGCTTGCGTCACGCCTAGCAGCTGAGACAACACCTCGCCCGTGTGATGCCCCAGCGTGGGCGCTACACCCGCCGGCAGGCGCTGCATCCCCGAGAAGTTCAAAGGCAGACCCGCCGCCAGGTACTTCCCCACCCCAGGCTGATCGATCGTCCTGAACATCGGGTTGGCCAGCGAGCAGGCTTCGTCCTGTGTCACCAGCTGGATGAGCGTTTGGTACTTACCCCAGCAGGCGCCGTGTTTCGTCAGCGCAGCGGTGGCCTCTGCGTAGCTGTGCTGCGCCATCCAGCGCTCAACCATCACACCAAGTTCCTTGCGGGCCTTGAATCGGTGGCCTTCACGGTCCAGGTTCAGACCCCGTAGTTCGCCCAGGGCCCTCACCGCCTCGTTCAACCCCATGGCCTCACAAATGGCCTGCCATTGCTTCAAGGTCAGGCCTACGATGATCACGCGTTCGCCGTCCGCCGTCTTGAAGTCACGGCCGAAGGCCCCGAACAGCTCGTTGCCGTGGCGCTCGCGCTTGTAGCCGAGCTGGGCCTCAGCGATGAGGCCCAGGTGGCTCACCGCGGCGAGAGCCACATCTTCCAGCGGGAGCTTCACATGCTGGCCTTGGCCCGTCTTCAGGCGGTGGCGTTCGGCAGCCAGCAGGCCGACCGCCGCCATCTGGCCGGTGACGAGATCCCAAGCGGGCAGCACGTGGTTGACCGCTTCCTGTGTGGCCGCGCCGCGCTCATCACCCGTAATGTACGGGATGCCCACCCGTGAATTGATGGTGTAGTCCACCGCCGAGCCGCCGTGCCGGTCGCCCTGCACGGTGAGCTGGATGAGGTCCTGGCGCTTTGCCTTGAGCTTGTCGTGGTCGAGCCAGCCGCGCGCCGGAAAGTTGGTCAGCAAAATGCCGGCATCTTCACCCGGCGCGGTGATGAGCGCCATGGCAATGTCGCGGCCTTCGGGTTGGCCCAGGTCTAGCGTGACGGATCGCTTGGACTTGTTGAGGCCGCACCAAAAGAGGCTGAAGTCATCGTGCGTCACGGGCCATCGCTTGTAATCGAGCCCGCCGCCCAGCGTGTCGATGCGGATCACATCGGCGCCCATCTGCGCCAGGGTCATGCCGCCTAGCGGCGCCGCCACGAATGCTGCAGCCTCCACCACGCGCATGCCCGCCAGAATGCCGTCTGTCATGTCAGTCCCCTGCGGCTTGCAGGCCCAAGGCGCGCTCCATCAGGCTGCGCGCAATCACCTTGAGCGCCAGCGTTTCTTCCGCGCCCTCGAAGATGGACAACACGCGCGCATCCACAAAGTAGCGGCTTACCGCCGTTTCCTCTGCATAGCCCATGCCGCCATGCAGTTGCAACGCCTCGCGGGTTACGAGTTCGGCCGACCGGCAGGCTAGCAGCTTGACCAGGCTGGCCTCCATGCGGCCGTTGCCGGTGTCCACAATGCCCGCCACGGTGTAGGCCAGCCTCCGGCAGGCTGCCAGGCGCGCGGCCATGTGCGCCAGCTTGGCCTGCGTGAGCGCAAACCCGCTCAGCGGTGCACCGAAAACCTTGCGATCGCCGGCGTAACGTATGGCCGCTCGCAATGCAGCGCGCATCACGCCGCAGGCGCGAGCAGCGGTCTGCATGCGACCGCCCACCATGCCAGCCATGGTGAAGTAAAAGCCCTTGCCCAGGCCCGCCTCGCCACCGATCACGTTGGCGTCGCTCACAAAGAAGTCCTCGAATGAAAGGTCAAACGAATGCATACCGCGGTAGCCAATTGTCGGGATGGCCCGGCCTGTGAGCTTGCCGCCACCGTCTTGCAGGTACGTGAACTCGTGGGTGTCATACGAAGGCTTTTCCACCAGCAGCAGGCTCAGGCCCTTGTGGCCCAGTGCGCGGTCGGGGTGGGTGCGCGTGACCACCATCAACAAGCCCGCCTTGCCGGCAAAGGTGCACCAGGTCTTGGCGCCGTTGAGCACCCAGCCGCCTGACACCGGAGTTCCCTTGAGGGCCAGCGCGGCCACGTCCGAGCCGTAGTCGGGCTCTGTGATGGCAATGGCACACAGCGGATCGCCTGCGGCCAGCCGGGGCAGCCAGTGCGCCTTTTGCGCCTCGGTGCCACCGGTCATGAGGGCGCGGCTCAGGATTTCGGGGCGGGTGATCAGGCTGCCAGCCGCAGCCAGGGAGGCCTCGGACAGGGCCTCGGTCACCACCACCATCAGTAGGGTGTCGTCGCGGTCATCAGGGCCGCTGCCGCCAAACTTCTCGGGAATCGCCAAACCAAAAACCCCCATGTCGCGCATGGGCTGCAACAGCGACTCCGGCACCGTGAGGTCATGCCTGTGGATGGCCTCGGCCTGCGGGGCCACCACTTCGGCGGCGAAGCGTCGGAAGGCGTTCTGGGCCTGTTCGTGCTGCCCTTTCAGCACGGGAGCACCCACATCGTCATCCCCTTGTGCCACGGCACGGCCCGTGGCCTCCAGCGCCCGGGCACCGCCGGCTTCGCGCCTCAAGCGGATCCACGCTTCACTGTCACGCAACCCGCGCAGCGCAGCGGCGTCCAGGCCGGCCTCGGTGTACACCGTATCCAGCCGATCAATGACCGAGATGACGGCATCCACCGTGAAGACCAGCGCCAGCTGCGACTGCAGCACGGGTGAGCCAGGCTTCACGGCCGCCACGCTGGTCTCGGCTGCCAGCAACTCGGCGCCGGCCCAGGCCATCTCAAAGCTGGCCACCTGCTTTTCATCAAGCAGGCGGTTGACAAGTCGGCCCTGACTTGCGCAGGTATGCGCCAGGGCGGCAACGCCGGCGTCGAATACGGGGCGCATCGCCAACACCACCTCGCGCGCCAACAGCAGTTGCTGCTTGATCGTGTCGTCCATGTGCAATGCCTTGTTCAGGCTGGCACGGTAGCCAGTGCCGCCAGCGCCTTGTTTGCAGCCTCGCGCCCGGTGTAGGCGCAGGCTTGGGTGCCGCCGTCGCCGTAGTCCTTGACGGCGTCACCCACATGCCAGAGGTTGGCCAGCGGTGTGTCCTGCGGCATGTCGTAGCCCGCGCACGAGCGCTGAGCCGGCCATTCGCCGCGCATCACGCGCACCGACAGCATCTTGGCGTCCTTGAAGCCGGGGAAGATGTCGCGCAGGTCGGACAGCGACTCCTCGATTTCCAGCTTCTCGTCAAAGTCGCCAATGGCCGGGCGCGGCACGGCGTAGGCGACGTACTGGTACCACCCAGGCGGCGCCAGTTCGGGGCAGGTAGCGGTGAGTTCTCCCATGTTGCACAGGCGGCGCGTCTTGCCAAAGGTGATCAGTCCGGGCACGTCTAGCAGGCGTTGACGGGTGGCGAAATTGATGACAATGTTGGCCGCCGGCTGCGGCGTCGATTGGGCGCGCGCAATGTAGTCAGCGCCAAATGCCGCGGCGCCGGGCAGAAGTGCCGTGGCCGTGGGGCCGATGTTGCTGATCACGACGCCAGTATGCACCCGTTTAGTTACACCGCCGTGCTGGATGTCCAGCGCCGTGACGCGTCCGTCCTCGCAGTGCATCCCCATCACCGGGGCTTCCAGCCAGATCTCACCGCCGCGTGCGCGAATGCCGGCGCCCAGGTCATCCCACAGGCCAACAGTACCCCGTGGGCAAAAGCCAAAGCGCTTGAATGCACCCTTTTGCGCAAAGTACACCAAGAAGGCGCGCGCGGGCAGCTCGTCGGCATTGACTGCAAAGATGGCCGCGCACAGGTTGCGAAAGATCGCATGCACGGTTTCGTTGGTTGTGTATTGGTCCAGCCACTGGCGGGTGGTCAGCTTGGCTTCGGGTAGGTTGCCGGCGCGTGCATCGGCAAACTTCGAACCGATCTTGGCAGCCTGCTTGGTGAAGGTGCCCAGCAGCACGCCCCAACCGCCTTTGGCCACGTTGATCACTTTGCCGTCGATGTAAAAGACCGTGGCTGGGCTGGGTTCGCGGATGTCCAGCGGCACGCCCAGCATGTTGAACGTTTCCTCGAAGATGCCACCGCGCTCAATGGCAATAGCGCCGATGTTCACGATGTGGCCGTCTATGATTTCGCTGGAAGCGCGCCCACCTAGGCGGTTCAGCCGCTCCACCAGCAGCACCTTCTTGCCGGCGGCCGTCAGGCGCGCCGCAGCGCTCATACCGCCGGCACCGGCGCCTATTACGACCGCGTCGTAGCGGGAAGTGTTTACATTCATGAAATGATCTCCTAGGTTGGGTCGTTTTTGGGGAGCCTTAGGCAATTGCCGCCGAGGCTTTCATGCCAGTAAAGCCTTCGGCGTCGCTCGTACAGAGTTCTGCGCCTGTAGGTATGGGTGTGCCGCACGCGCTCAGAGCCTGGCCATCAAAGCCCGGGCGCATTGCGCGAAATAAAAAGCCGTTGATCTCGAGCTCATCCGTCACAGGACACCCCCTCTACGAACAAAGTCAGGCTTTCGCTTTTCGCGAAACGCAGCGTAGCCTTCTTCAAAATCGTCGCTTAGCAGGCACACAGTCTGGTCTGACTCTTCTCTGGCAAGCTCCTCAGCAAGTGAACCGGAAACACTGTTGAGTCTTTTCTTCATTCGACTGAATGCATCCTGGGGCAGGCGAGCCAGTTCCGAGGCCTTGCGTACGGCCGCATCCATAACTTCGGCGTCGGGAACCAATTCGTCGATCAACCCGATGCGCAAGGCCTCCTCACCCTCAATGGCTGCTCCGCTGGTAAATATCCGCCGGGCATTCACGATTCCCACTCTGGGCGGCAAGGTCAATATTTGCCCCCAGTCGGGAACCAGACCAAGGCGAAGAAACGGAAACAGGGCTCTTGTGCCAGGTCCGCCAACAATATGGTCTCCGAGCAGTGCAAGGCCTACCACAGCCCCCGCTGCAATTCCTTCCATGGCACTGACAACCGGAAATCGCGCGCCGGCGAGCATGCGGCACAACCCATGAATGTGTTGCATCCTTTCGCGCGCGCGCGCCTCATCCAGCCCATGCATGCTGGGTACATCGCCCCCCGCCGAAAAGACGCCGCCAACACCGCCAATGACCAAAGAGCGCGTCGATCGGTCATTTAGGATTCGCTGCAGATGACAAGTCAATTGATCTCTTACATCAAAGTCAATGGCATTTAGCTTTGCGGGTCTGTTGATCAGCAATCGGGTAACCAGCGTCGAGGGTTGGTCAATCAGTACGGACTGTTCTCTCATGGTCAAACCCCTTCCAGGCCCACGATTGAAATTGAACATACGTTTTGTGACGGCTGGCCGCCCAGGTTATGGATCAGACCCGTCTTAGGATCTGCAAGTTGGCGCGGGCCAGCACGTCCTTGAAGCTGCAAGTAGATTTCGTACAACATGCGGATCCCGCTGGCGCCAACTGGGTGACCAAAACACTTGAGACCCCCATCAATCTGGCACGGAACCTCGCCGTCGGCATCAAACACGCCGTCAAGCACATCGCGCACGGCCTGGCCTTCGTCAGACAGGCCCAAGTCTTCCATGGTGACCAATTCGGTGATTGAAAAGCAGTCGTGCACCTCGGTCATGCTGAGCTCTTTGCGCGGATCGCGAATACCGGCTTCCAGGTAGGCCTTCTTTGCGGCGATGCGGGCGGTGTGCACATAGCTTCCATCCCATTGGCTGGACTGAAGTTCCCAGCCATTTGACACGGCGAGCTGCAATGCCTTAAATGTCACGAGATCGGTTTTCCCAAGAGCGCGCGCGATCTTCGGGGTGGTGACAACCACCGCGGCGGCACCATCTGACACTCCGCAGCAGTCAAACAGCCCCAAAGGCGCTGCAATGGTTGGCGCCTTCATGCACTGCTCCTCTGTAATCGGCTTTTGCAAATGGGCCTTGGGGTTTTTGGCCCCATTGGCGTGGCTTTTTATAGAGACATGCGATATGGCGCGCTTGAGCAACGCGGCATCGATGCCGTGCTTGGTGCGGTACGCACTGGCCAGTTGTGCAAAATTGGCTGGTGCAACAGCATTGGGGTACCACTGGGGGATGTATGTTCCTACTTGTGCCATTGGCAGGCCGCCGTAGCCTGTGTCCTTAAGCTTCTCAACGCCCAGCGCTAAGGCGATATCACAGGCACCGGCAGCCACCGCGTAGACAGCAGCGCGAATAGCCTCGGAGCCACCGGCACAAAAGTTCTCTACTCGGGTAACGCCGATGTTGGGCAAGCGCAGCGCAATGCTCATTGGGGTGCCCCCGCGCCCTGTACCTACGTCATCCATGTGGGTGGAATACCAGGCAGCTCCCAGCTGCTCTGGTGTGATGCCGGCGTCCGCCATAGCTTCGTTGTATGCCTCCAGCATGAGGTCTTCGGGGCTTGCGTCCCAGCGCTCGCCGAATTTGCTGCAGCCCATCCCGAGGATGGCGACCTTGTCCTTGATGCCTGTGGCCATTACGGTTCCTTTCAGGTGTTGGAAGAAGCCGCACGTACAGGCGTGGCTTTCCAGAAGTAGCGAGTGAATCCGCGGCGCTCGTCTGCGTCCTTGACGCGAAATACCATCTCCATTGCGGTGCCGGAGTCAACCTCGCCCACATCCAGATCGGTGAAGTCCATCAGAATCCGACCGCCGCCTTCGAAATCGATCTGACCGTAGTGATGTGGCGGCGCCGGGTGGTAAGACAGGTATTCAGCTGACCACGACAGAATTTTTGCGGGCCGGTCGGACAGTTTGTGTGGTTTTTGAGTGTCTTGCAGCGGTTTACCCTGGTCGTAGGACAGACGCGACGGAGGGAAGTGCACGCTCCCCGTCACCTCGCAACGGCCAGCCACCAGCCCCATAAGGGCCGTTCGGTGTCGCCATGCAGTAGATAGAGCCGTCTTTTTGTCCTGCTCACCGCGCATGCCGCGCTCCAGTTGCAGCTGGCCCTTGAATGCCAGAAATTTGGTGTAGTTGCTCTCAACCGCACCTCTTGCGAGCCACTGACCTACACCGCGTGTTGGCCGGAAAGAGCCGATGGCATCAGTGGCGCGGAACACCAGCGCCTGGGCGCCGCTTCCAAATTGAGCCACCACAATCACCTGGCCAGGCTGTGCTCGCTCCAGCACATACGAAAGCAGCAACAGGCCATGTGGCAAGCCGCTGTCGCCCACCTGGTCCAGTAACGCATCCACCACCGCTTCGCCGCGGATGCCACATGATTTAGCCAGTTGTGCATCCATTTTGGAGAAGCTGGACGGGAAGATGAAGTGATCCACCTGCGCGGCGCTCACACCGGCCTGCTGCAGCGCTGAAGTCACTGCTCGCGGCATCAGCTTGCTGATACCCTCGTCACGCACCCAGCGCTCTTCCCAGTGGTAGTCCACCTCCTCACCGGTAGCGCGAAAGTGGTCCACAAAATCGACCGACAAGGTGCCAGCGCCTAGGAATTCGGCCAACACCTTTTCCCGCCCGATCAAAAGAGCTGCAGCGGCGTCGCCGTAGTCAAGCTCCTGCGGGCTGGCCGCGCGGGTCTTGCGCTCTTCGGCGGCCAGCACCAGGACGTTGCCCGCGCCGGCCTGCACCCGTGCGACGGCCTGAACCACCGCCGACAGCGCCGCGCGTTGAGAGCCGCCCATGTCTAGCGCGTCAATGTCGTCGTCGAGCGCCAGCGCACCGGCTGCAATACCCGCGTTCATGCGTTCGGCAAACGGCAAGGTGTCAGACGCCAGGAAGACCGCGCGCACATGCCGGCGGTCTTCGCCCGGGCCCAAGCAATCGCGTGCAGCGGCCACCGCCAAGGTGATGGAGTCTTCGTCCCAGTTGGCCATGGCGCGTGTGCCCTTACGGCTTGCAAAGTTGGGCGCATACCAGGCATTAGCCTGCGCCACCGCCTGACGTGACAGGCGCAGGCGCGGCAGGTAGCCGCCGAAACCAATGATTCCGATCATGTGGATGTCTTTCGGTTGGACGCGGCGTCAAGTTGCGCCGCAATGAACTGGCCGCCCGCCGCAAGCGCACTGCGCGCCTCGGGCAGCTCAGCAGGAAACTGCTGGAATACGTGGATCATGCCGGGCCATACCTGCATCTCCGCCTGAGCACCGGCTGCGCGAGCATTGCGCGCGAAGTCCTCTGAATCGCTGACCACGGTCTCACGCTCGCCGACCTGCATTAGCAGTGGCGGCAGCGCGCCCAGCTGCGCTGGCGTGGCAAACAAGGGGGACACCTGAGGGTCTTTCGCGTTGGCGTCGCGGCCCAAGTAATTGCGCGCCATCGCCACGATCATGGGTTGCTGGTGGATCGGGTCGAGCGCGGCACGGGTTTGGTAGCTGGTGCCCGATGCGCTCAGGTCGGTCCAGGCGGACAGGCCCCAGAAAGCGGCAGGTAACGGCTCGCCGCTCGCCTGCAGCGCAAGCATCAACGACAGCGCCAAGCCGCCTCCGGCCGAATCGCCCGCCAACGCCACTTGTGAGGCCCGCACACCCTGCGACTGCAGCCAATGCCATGAAGCCACGGCGTCCTCCAGTGCCGCCGGATAGCGGTGCTCTGGTGCCAGGCGGTAGCCCACGCCCAGCACGCGAGCGCCGGCCTCAGCGCTGATGCAGGCCATTAGTTCGCGGTGCGAGTCAAGAGAGCCGACCTGAAACCCGCCGCCATGGAAGTAGACGATGAAGCGGTCTTCGCGCGCGCCGGCGGCGGCGACCCATTGACATGGCACGCCACCCGCATCGATAGGGTCAACCCGCGCATCGCCGCGCGCGCTGAAAAGCGCGTCCCAGTCGGCGCGCATCTGCGCCACAGGGGTATCGCGCCGCCAGCGGCCGTAGGTCTGGCGAATGCGCGTGATGACTGCTTCAATAGCGGGGTTAATAGTGAAGTCAATCATGCGCCGCACCCCATGCCACCGGACACACCCAGCACCTCGCCGGTCACAAAGCCGGCGGTGTCGCCGGCAAGGAACGCCACGGCTGCAGCCACTTCGTGGGGGCTTCCCAGGCGGCCCGCCAGCGTGGCTTCCGTCATGGCGGCCATGATCTTGTCGCCGGCCTGTGCCACCGCCCTGCGTAGCAACGGCGTGTCGATAGGGCCAGGCGCCACAACATTGGCCGTGATGCCCTTGCGGCCGTTCTCGCGGGCAATGGACTTGGTAAAGGCAATCACGCCGCCCTTGGCAGCCGCATACACCGAGCCGCCTCGCGAGCCTAGGCGGCCCGCTTCGGACGCCACATTGATGATGCGCCCGTAGCCTGCCTGCTGCATGGCAGGCAGCACCGCATGCGTAGTGTTAAGCACAGACTCCAAGTTCACGGCCAGCAGACGGCGCCAGTCGTCTGGTGAAGTTTTCGTGAAGAACGCATGCTGGTCCACGCCCGCGCTGTTGACCAGAATGTCAAATGGGCCACAGTCGCGCACGACTGCATGGACACGATCAAATTCGGTCACGTCCAGCTGCACGCCCGTCGCGCCGATTTCACCCGCTAGGCGCGCCGCAGCGTCACCTTGCAGGTCGGCGATGACCACGGCTGCACCATCTGTTGCAAGCCGGCGGGCAATGGCGGCGCCTATGCCACTGGCACCACCCGTGACCAGTGCGCGGCGACCCTTCAGTGGGGTTGCGTTGGCGGCGGCCATCATCGCCCCGTGAAGCGCGGCACGCGCTTTTCAATCACTGCCGACAAGCCTTCGCGGGCATCAGCCATGCCGCTGAGCATGGCTTGCGTGCTGTTTTCCTCATGCATCACGGTCTCGACGCCTTGGCCGATGCCGCTCCAGAGCAGGCGCTTGGTATTGGCCAGGGCGGCGGGTGCGCCTGCTGCCAGCTGGCGCGCCAGCGACAGGGCCTCCTCGTTCAGGTTGGCATCAGCCACCACGCGAGTAATGAGACCCATTTCCTTTGCCTCGGGGGCCGTGATCACCGGGTTGAGCATGAGGATTTCGGTGGCGCGGCGCAGGCCGACCAGCTGCGTGAGCGTGACAGAGACGCCCGCATCGGGCACCATGGCCACGCGTGTAGCACCAGCCAGGAATTTGGCGGATTCGCCAGCGACCACAAAGTCAGACGAACACACCAGCCCCATGCCGCCGCCGCCGGCTGCGAAGCCATGCACGGCCGTCACCACCGGCGGGTTCAGCCGAAGCAGTCCCGCAGCCACCAATTGCAGATACGACGTTGCCACGCGGATGTAGTGCGGCAAATCCTCTCCCTTTGACAGGAAGGTATGCACGTCGCCACCGGCACAGAAATTTTTGCCTTCGCCGGTAATCAGGACGGCGCGGACACGGCCATCGCCATGCACCTGCATGACCACCTGGTGCAGCGCCTTGAGCAGTTCAATGTTCAGCCCGTTGGCCGATTTGGGACGGTTCAGCCGGATGTGGGCCACGCCATCAAAGTGCAATTCGAGTAGCACCGGGCCGTCGGCAACGATAACAGTAGTGGAAGAAAGGGTCATTGCATGCGCCTCAGATCAGGAAGGCCATGGAATACAGGGCGGTGTGGTTGTTGACTAGCATCACCTTCTTGAAGGCCATTCGCAGGATCTCTCCTTCGCGGCGTAAGGTGTATTCATTGCGCGACGCCCAGATCTGGTCACCACGCGTCTGCGACTCAAACACCATTGCATTGGCGGCAACCTTCACCTCGATGCCGTCGTCGCTTAGGATCTCCACGTTGGAGACCAGACGGCGAAGACGCGACTGCGGCGTCTGGCTGAAGCGCTTGCCGGTGTGATATTGGCGAATGCGCAGAGCAATTCGCGAGCGATTGTCGTAGATGATGGACATCTGCTGCTCGGGGTCAATGTCGTCGCCATTGGCAGGCACCCAGTACACACCGTCATCGGTCCATAGGCTTTCCCAAGCGTCGTAGGTGTTTTCATCCTGCAGCCGCGCCTCGCGGTAGACGAACTGGGTAACCTCTTCGAGCGTCGCGCGTTGTTCCGGGGTCATCGCCATCACGCTGTCTCCATCATGAATTTGTAGTGGCGCCAGATGCCCCGGCTGGGCACTTCGTCAGTGTTGTCACCTATCAGGAAGCCGTGCTCGTCGCGCCGCTCGCGGTGCTTTCCACGGCCCAGGTACAGCCACTCGGGATTGCGCATCTGCACACCCATTTGCGTGCGCTCGTACATTTCGGCGTCGTCGGCCAGCAGGAAGCCGGCAGGCCCCACGGAGCCCATAGTCTGCTGGCGCAGCCGGCGGTTCAAATCGGGCGCGCCCTTAAATTGCAGCGCCGTCACATGCTGGACGGTTTCGCTTACCGACAGTGGCTGGATCACAAAGATCTGAATCTCGGCAATAAACAAGTTCGGGAAGATCATGATGTGCGGCGTGCCGTCGATCATGATGTTACGGGCCTTCTCCTCACCATAGGCAGCGTTCATTTTCGATACATACTCGGGCAGCCTGTCGGCCGTGGTGCCAAACCAAGACATGGGCACGTCGCGCTTGCGGAATTCGGGGCGCAGGTCGTTTTCTGTGTGACCGTTGCCAAAGTCCCGTGATACGGCAGTTGACTCGGCACTGTAAAGGGTGCCGATGCCGCTTTGCGCTACCTCAAAGATGGACGCATGAACGAACGACGGGTGGTAGCCGTCGGTTTCGTTTTCCAACAGGAATTTCCAGTTGGCATTGACCTTGTGCTTGAGAAAGCCCGCCGTGATCTTGACCTCGCCTTCAGGCGAGGTCTCGCACAGCGCATCGATCGAACGCATCGCCGCGCCCAGGTGCTGCGCCAGAGTCGGCCCGTGCTCAGCCATCGATCCGAAGATGAATCCACGGTAGTTTCCCACGCGCGCCACCTTTCCCAAACCCAGCTCACGGCGGTCAACACCCTCGTAGCCCGAAGGGAACGGGTAACCCTTTAAGTCGCCGTCATTGGCAAAAGTCCACCCGTGGTAAGGACAGGTGAAAGAACGTGCATTGCCCTGCTCGGTCATGCACACCCGGTTGCCGCGGTGCGGGCAACGGTTATGCAAAAGGTGAATTTCGCCCGACTTGTCGCGCGTCATGAGCACCGGCTCGGGGCCGATGGACTTCATCACGAAGTCATTGGGATTGGCAATTTCACTTTCGTGGCCCACATAGACCCAAGTGCGAAACCAGATGTTCTTTAGCTCTTCCTGATATATGGCAGGGTCGGTGTAGAGCGAGCCGTGCACTTGGCTGGCCCGTATCAGATGGTCCCAGGCCGGCGCGGGCGCAGAAGCCGCAGGTACGAGCGGAATGGTGGCGCAGTGTTCCAAAAGCTGACTCCCAAAAGGGTTGTTTGTTCAAACAGTTGGTGCGATAATAGACCGACGAGACGGACTATGTCAATACCTTTTAAGCCCATCTAAAGAGTAAAAAACACCCTATGGCAACAGTCGTATTTATTGATTACGGTGGCGCAGCCTACCGGGTCGAGGCGCCACTCAACAAGAATCTAATGCAGGTCGCACTGGACAATGCAGTGCCTGGGGTCCTTGGTGACTGTGGTGGCTCATGCAGCTGCGGTACCTGCCACGGTTACGTTGACCAGCCATGGGCTGCTCAATTGCCGCCGTGCTCCGAGACCGAGGTATTTATGCTGGAAGGCGTGCCTGAGCCGCGTGACAACAGCCGACTGTGCTGCCAGATCAGGATGACTGCAGAACTTGACGGGATAGTTGTGCATCTACCTCAAGATCAGGTTTAGCCCGCGTAGGCCATTAGGCAATCCTGTGTGATGGTGGCCAACGAACGCCCTTGCTCATCATGCACTGCGCCTATTGACAAGCCTCGTCCGTCTGCGCTAGCGGGACTTGTGCTATCTACGTGGAGCCACTGGTCGGCGCGAACGGGGCGGTGCAGCCAGATAGCATGGTTCAGGCTTGCTATGTAAAGCCGTCGCTCGCCCAACCCCCGCAAGTGCAAACCCAGTGAGCTGAAGTTCAGCCACCAGTCCGACAAGTAGGCAAACGCAGCGGCATGGACACGCGGATCATCAGGTAGCGCCTGTTTAGCGCGCATCCAGAACCGGAAGCGGCCGTTCATTGTGGACGGCCCAAGCTGCAGATCCGGATCAGGAATCCGGAATTCGATACTAGGTTTGCGATATTCTGAGTAGCCGCCCAGCCGACGGACGGCGTGCTTCAGAAGTGGATCAACATCGTCCAATGTTGCAAGGTCCTCGGGTCGCTCGCCCGGTGGCGCAGTGCTCGGGCTGTCATGGGCGGGGGAAGCCAAGCGTGCAGCGCTGCTAACTTGCGCGTCCAGCACGAGTCTGCCGTTGGCTTGGCTGCCGCGCACGTTTCGCGAACTGAAACGTTTACCCTCCTGCAATGTTGTTACCTGCAACTCCACACATTCCAGCGGAATTGCGCCCTGAAGAAAAAGGAACTGCATCATAGTCGCTTCACGACCTTCGGTAACATCCATCAGTCCGGCCATCATGGCCTGCCCCAGCAACTGACCGCCATACGAACGCCCATTGAGATTGAAGTCACCATGACGCGTGCGCCATCGACCAGGCGCCACAGCGTCCAGCGCCAGGAGGTCATGGATATTGAGTTCGTTCCAGGGGGTATGAGTCATGATCAACCTTTTGGGGTTGCAAGACGATGACCAGCCGTGCGGGGTTCAATGCCGGGCTTGAGCCGCCAATCAGATCCAAATTCGGACAATGAATGGACAGGCATCGCGCTGTCATCTTCTATCCCTCGCAAGCGCGCTTCGTACTGATCAAGATAATTCTTGCGCTGATGTTCGCTGGTGTACTGGATAGACCACCCCACGAATGGCTGCAACACCTGCAAGCCGCTGTAGCCAAAGGTGCCGTATTGCAAGTGCCAGAGGATGATGTCTCGCTGGCCGAGTAGGCCACCAGGCTCCATCATCTCTGGGAAGCAGCCTGTTGTAAAAGCCAACATGGCCTTGCGACCTTTCAGACCGCCATTGTCAAACCGCATGCCGTCGCTGCCATACACGGTGCCGTTGGCGAAGACACGGTCAATCCATCCCTTCAAGATGGCCGGAACCGAGAACCACCACAGAGGAAACTGCAGGATCATCAGGTCACACGCCAGCACTTTATCAATCTCGACCTGAATGTCGGGCGCAAAGGTACTGCGCTGAGAAGAAAGTTTCTGCTCACGGTCGTACTGCAGCGCGTCGGTAAATCGGCGTTCCGTGAAATCGGCCCCCGTGGCAACTGGGTTAAAACTCATGGCGTAGAGGTCGGACACCACCACATCATGTCCACATCCGGTCAATGTCTCCACCGAACGGTCAAGAAGAGCGTGGCCAAACGAAAGTGGTTCGGGGTGGGCAAAAACAATAAGTACTCTCATGGTGCTTCAGCTAAAGACTCGGAACTCTATAATATTCCGTCTTGTCGGTTTTTTTATTATTCGTTTTAAAAACATGCGGTCTACTTGCTGTTTTTATCCGCTGACCGGTTGCGGCGCTTGGTAATAATGAGCGTCACCAATCAAGCCAACGGCAAAGAACAGCGGTAAAAATATTTCATCTGGGATGCAATTGAAGTTCCCCACCCTGCCGTATCAAGTTGATAAAAAAATTCTGCAACTTTCCAGGTACAGCACCTTTGTCCCCTGCATGGCCAATGCAGGGAGCAGCTCGAAAATGCCTACGGCCCTTCTAAAAATCGCTTCAATTCCGGGGACATTTCATAGTTAGACCGATACCCAGACCTAGATTTTGGAGACAGCTCTAACTCCTTCATGATTTGTACTATTCGGTTCAATGCTTTGTCTGCAATCGTCATATGTGGATTTGGGCCAACTGTCACCCCATTGTTGAAATTAATCCGAGATTTTCCATTAGGCCGGATGCGGTCGATAAGACCATTCAACCGGTTCGTTTGCATTAGCCCATAAACCCTCAAACCACGGTCTTCGCTGTCGGGCTACTGCCAAGTTCAAAGTGGCTCTTTCACTTATCTCTTTGCCACCGCCCTGTTGGCTTTGTGTGGGAATCCAAATTTAACGAGCAATGGGAAAAAGGATTGAGTGCATTAAGAAACTTCAAGGATCGCGAAGGCCATTGCCTAATTCCAGAAAGGCAAACTGAGGATGGTTTCAGAATTGGATTTTGGGTGCGTAATCTACGCGCAAAAAAAAATAGTCTTTCAAGTGAACGATTGAATCAATTGAATTCACTAGGTTTTATATGGGACCCACTTGGCGACCAATGGAATAAATTTTTTTACTTACTTGAAAAATATAAATTACGAGAAGGCCATTGCATAGTGCCAGTAAAGCACTTCGAAGAGGGACTCCCTCTTGGACGATGGGTTCATAGTCAAAGAGGCAATAAATCATCTCTAAGAAAAGAATGGATCAATAAATTAAATTCGCAGAATTTTGTTTGGAATCACCTTGCAGACAAATGGGAGAACGCCTTCAAACTTTTAAAGCAATTTAGCAGTAGAGAGGGTCATTGTCGAGTCCCTAAAAAGCATAAAGAAGATGGGTTCAGTCTTGGCGCTTGGGTTGCAAAACAGAAAATAAATGAGGAAAAATTATCCCTTGAAAATAAGCGTCGCTTAGAGTTGTTAGGTTTTATTTGGACTCGTCAAGCCGTGGCTCTTCTGGCTGATTTTGGGAAGACTCATGGCTTTTACAAGTAGCCATGACTCAAATTACCCTAGAACAACTCAGGAGCAACCTAGCCCTGAACTTAAAGTCCATAAGGATGGCGAAGGGATTGGCTCAGGAGAGGCTGGCGCTAGATGCTGGGGTGGATAGGACTGTGGTCAGCAAGATTGAACGGGCTGTCACAAATCCATCACTGGAGATATTGCTAAGGCTGGCAAACCAACTGGATGTTGAAGTCGGTCAGTTACTACTGCCACCAGCAAAGTGACTTTTGATTCGTCCGAATCATTGCTGGCTTACGGGAACAAAATTCAACTGAGTTTCCGTACAATTTTCGTACACAAACAAAAAACGCCACTAAAAAGTGGCGTAAGTTATTGATTTCGTTGGTAGGCGCGATTGGACTCGAACCAACGACCCCCACCATGTCAAGGTGGTGCTCTAACCAGCTGAGCTACGCGCCTACAAATTCAGCCCGCATTGTAGCATCAAAAAATGACCCCTTTATGCCT
>Ga0214919_10001512_pt1 | contig 37844 bp, 34 predicted proteins | sample LL1503_MetaG_FD_177994 | JGI IMG/M metagenome (GOLD analysis project Ga0214919, IMG submission 177994) | Freshwater microbial communities from Lake Lanier, Atlanta, Georgia, United States - LL-1503 | ecosystem: Environmental > Aquatic > Freshwater > Lake | place: USA: Georgia | collected...
ATCGCCTTGAGTTCGGTGATGTCAAAGGTGAGGATGCGCCCACCGGTGGATGCGCAGGCCACGTGGGTGGCAATCGGCAAAGGCTCGGCGCCGTTGCCCCCGCCCACCAAAGACGGCACGCACAGGGTTTCGCCCTCGGCCAGGTTGATGAAGGCCTTGCCGCCTTTGTTGCGAGAGATGAGGTTGTCGATGCAGCACACAAAACCATAGCCCCCCGAGTTGCTGAGCAACAAGGTGAGTGTGGGCGGTCCAGCAAAGTAATGAACCAGATGGGTGCCCGACTCGACATCGACCAAGGTGGTGACGGGTTGCCCGTCGCCACGCGCCCCGGGCAATGACGCCACAGGAACGGAATACACACGGCCATTCGAGCCAAAGGCGATGAGTTGATCGACGGTGCGGCACTCGAAGGTGTCGTACAGCTCGTCGCCGGCTTTGAAGGCAAAGCTGCTGGGGTCGTGGCCGTGCCCGGTGCGCGCGCGCACCCAGCCTTTGTCGGAGACCACCACGGTGACCGGCTCGTCAATCACCTTCACTTCGGCCACGGCTTTTTTCTCTTCTTGAATCAGGGTGCGGCGCTCGTCGGCAAAGGTTTTGGCGTCGGCCTCGATTTCTTTGATCATCAAGCGACGCAACGAAGTGGCGCTGCCCAAAATGTCTTCCAAACGCCCCTGCTCTTCGCGCAACTCTTTGAGCTCTTGCTCGATCTTGATGGCTTCGAGCCGCGCCAATTGGCGCAAGCGGATGTCCAATATATCGTCGGCTTGGCGTTCAGACAGCTTGAAGCGCGCAATCAGTGCGGGCTTGGGTTCGTCGCTGTGGCGGATGATGCGAATCACCTCGTCGATGTTGAGCAACACCAACTGACGGCCTTCCAAAATATGGATGCGCGCCAGCACCTTGTCCAAGCGAAATTGCGAACGACGCTGCACCGTGGTTTGGCGGAATGAAATCCATTCCTCAAACATTTGACGCAATGTTTTGGGCACCGGGCGGCCATCCAAACCGACCATGGTCAGGTTGATGGAAGACGAGCTTTCCAAACTGGTGTGCGCCAGCAAGGTGGTGATCAGTTCTTGTTGCTCGATGGTGCGTGTTTTGGGCTCGAACACCAAGCGCACCGGCGCGTCTTTGCTGGACTCGTCTCGCACCCCATCGAGCACCGCGAGGATGGTGGCCTTGAGCTGGGTTTGTTCAGGCGTGAGTGCTTTCTTGCCCGTCTTCACCTTGGGGTTGGTGAGTTCTTCAATTTCTTCCAGCACCTTTTGGCTGCTCACACCGGGAGGCAGTTCGTTCACCACCAACTGCCACTGGCCGCGTGCCAGGTCTTCGATGACCCAACGGGCACGCACTTTCAGCGACCCACGGCCACTGGCGTAGGCGTCGGCAATGTCGGAGGTGCTGCTGATGATTTGACCGCCGCCTGGGTAGTCGGGGCCAGGGATGATTGAGAACAACTCTTCGTTGCTGAGCTTGGGGTTTTTGATGAGGGCCACGCAAGCGTCGGCCACTTCGCGCAGGTTGTGACTGGGGATTTCGGTGGCCATGCCCACCGCAATGCCGCTCGCGCCATTGAGCAAGGCAAACGGCAAACGCGCTGGCAACTGCTTGGGCTCTTCGGTGGAGCCGTCGTAATTGGGCTGGAAGTCCACCGTGCCTTCATCAATTTCATCCAACAACAAACTGGTGATGCGCGCCAAACGCGCCTCGGTGTAGCGCATGGCGGCTGCGCCATCGCCGTCGCGTGAACCAAAATTGCCTTGGCCATCAATCAGCGGGTAGCGCTGCGAAAAATCTTGCGCCATGCGCACCAAGGCGTCGTAGGCGGCGCTGTCGCCATGCGGGTGGTAACGACCCAGCACATCGCCCACCACGCGGGCGCTTTTCACAGGCCGTGCGCCCACCGCGCCATTGGGGCCGCCAAAGCCCAAACCCATGCGCGACATGGAATACAAAATGCGCCGCTGCACCGGCTTTTGGCCGTCGCACACATCGGGCAAAGCGCGGCCCTTGACCACGCTCAAGGCATATTCCAGATAGGCACGTTGGGCGTAATGCCCCAAGGCGATGCCGTCATCGGATTCGGCATCAGACAGGCCAGTTGTCGTTATTTCGGTCATTGTTTTTCAAAATCCATCATTCATTGAGCTTTGATTTCAAGCAGGCACTTGCACCCTGGGTGCCCAAAGATTGGCTGCAGCTCTTTTGGCAAAACCTTTTTCATCAAAAGTGGCCAACACATCGCAATGGCGACTGCTGGCATGGTGCAATGCGTCTGCAAAATCAAATCCTTGGCTCAGGGCATCACATGCACTTTGCAAGGCTTGGCGGTCTTGCAACTGCACTTGAGGCATGGCCAGCAAATGCGAAAAAACAGAAGCCACCGTGTTGGGTTTGAGTTTGTAAAAACCTCGCAACACCCATTCCAACTCCAGGGCCACCGTGGTGGCCACAAACAGCGGCTTGCCACTTTCCAACAAAGCGCGGGCCTGTTCACACTGGCGGGTGGTGACCGCATCAGACTGCTGTGCTTGCACGTAATAACGCGCCAACACATTGGTGTCGAGTGCAGTCAGCCTGGGGGTGCGTTGCTTCATGGTTTGAGTAACTGGGCAGCATCCCAATCAGGGGCCACATGCGGACCGCTGACTTTGACCATGCCAAAACCTTGTTTGGCCGATTGACGGGCCGATGGCGCTGGACGCAGCAAGATGCAGGTGGCGTCAGCACTCAAATCAAACTCGACCGCTTGCCCCGTGGACAAACCCAACTGCTGGCGAAGGGCTTGTGGAATGGTGACTTGACCTTTGCTGGTCAGGGTTGAAATCATGACATGACTCCTCTGAATGGGGTGGGCGCATCAAAGATGCGATGGCATTGTATTACCGGGTAGGAATTGAGACGAACTCATGATTTAAACATCAATTTCGATGGCGTCACCGTGCAACTCCATCAGTTCACGCCGCGCTGCGGCCTCGCCCTTGCCCATCAACTGGGTGATCAGGCCCTCGGTTTGAGCAAAGTCCAGCACGCCCAACTGCACCGGCAACAAGCGCCGTGTGTCGGGGTTCAAGGTGGTGTCCCAGAGTTGCTCGGCGTTCATCTCGCCCAAGCCTTTGAAGCGGCTGATGCTGCACTTGTCTTTGGGCACGCCGTCCTTGGCGCTTTTGTCCAAGATGGCCGTGAGCTCGCCCTCGTCCAGCGCATACATCTTGGCGGCAGGTTTTTTGCCACGCGCCGGCACATCCACCCGAAACAACGGAGGCCGCGCCACGTACACATGGCCTGCCTCGATCAGCTTGGGGAAATGGCGGAAAAAAAGCGTCAGCAACAGCACCTGGATGTGCGAGCCGTCCACGTCAGCGTCACTCAAGATGCAGACCTTGCCGTAGCGCAGACCGCTCATGTCGGGTGTGTCATTGGGGCCATGGGGGTCCACACCAATGGCCACGGCCATGTCGTGCACCTCGTTATTGGCAAACAAGCGGTCCCGCTCCACTTCCCAAGTATTGAGCACCTTGCCGCGCAGGGGCAGCACAGCTTGGCTTTCTTTGTCGCGCCCCATCTTGGCGCTGCCGCCCGCACTGTCGCCCTCGACCAAAAACAGTTCGTTGTGCGCCAAGTCTCGGCTTTCGCAATCGGTCAGCTTGCCCGGCAAGACAGCCACGCCAGAGCCTTTGCGTTTTTCCACTTTTTGACCGGCTTTTTGGCGCAACTGCGCCGCACGGATGACCAATTCGGCCAGCTTCTTGCCGTAATCCACATGCGCGTTCAGCCACAAGTCCAAGGACGGTTTGACAAAACTCGAAACCAAGCGCACCGCGTCTCGGGAATTCAAACGCTCCTTGATTTGCCCCTGAAACTGGGGGTCCAGCACCTTGGCGCTCAGCACAAAACTGGCGCGGGCAAACACGTCTTCGGGCAGCAATTTCACGCCCTTGGGCAGCAAAGCGTGCAGGTCGATGAAGCTTTTGACGGCGTTGAACAAGCCATCTCGCAGGCCGCTTTCGTGCGTGCCGCCCGCACTGGTGGGAATCAGGTTCACATAGCTTTCGCGCACCGGCGAGCCATCTTCGGTGAAGGCCAAGCACCACTGGGCACCCTCGCCTTCGGCAAAACTGTCGTGGCCTTCGTCGGCAAAGCCCTCACCCTCGAACAAGGGAATGAACGGGTCGTGGCTGAGGGTTTGCATCAGATAGTCGCGTAAGCCGCCCTTGTAGAGCCAGGTTTGGCTGTCTTTGGTTTTTTCCTGCACCAAGGTGACGCTCACGCCAGGCATCAACACCGCTTTGCTGCGCAGCAAATGCGTGAGTTCGCCCAGCGGCAAGTTGGCCGACTCGAAGTACTTGGCGTCGGGCCAAACCCGCACCGCGGTGCCTTGTTTGCGCTCGCCCGACTCAGCCTTGCGCAGCTTGAGTTTTTCGGTCACGTCGCCGCCTTGGAAGACCAAGTAAGCCACTTGGCCGTCACGGTAGGAGGTGACTTCCATGCGCTTGGCCAGGGCGTTGGTGACGCTCACGCCCACGCCGTGCAACCCGCCCGAGAAGCTGTAAGCGCCGCCCGTGCCCTTGTCGAACTTGCCACCTGCATGCAAACGGGTGAACACCAACTCAATGACCGGGGCTTTTTCCTCGGGGTGCATGCCAAAGGGAATGCCGCGCCCATCGTCCTCAATGCCGATCGAGCCGTCGGCAAACAGGTTGACGCTGATTTTTTTGCCAAAACCAGCCAGCGCCTCGTCGGCGGCGTTGTCGATCACCTCTTGGATGATGTGCAGGGGGTTGTCGGTCCGGGTGTACATGCCCGGTCGCTGCTTGACAGGCTCCAAGCCTTTCAAGACGCGGATCGAGCCTTCGGAATATTCAGGTTGTTTGGTGGCCATGGGCGGGGATTGTAGGCAGGCCATTGGCGGGCCTGCGCAGCGCGTCATTCGCAAATTCGCTACAGTGCAGGCCATGAACCACACCCGACCCTTGCTTGATCTGCGGCAAATGCTCATTTGCAGCGCCATTTTGTTGACCTTTTCCATGGGCATCCGACACGGCTTTGGACTGTGGATGCAACCCATGACCCAAGCCATGTCTTGGGGCCGCGAAGACTTCTCACTGGCCATTGCCGTGCAGAACCTGACCTGGGGCGTTGCAGGCATTTTCTCGGGCATGCTGGCCGATCGGTTTGGTGCCTTTCGCGTCATCTTCATGGGCGTTGTTTTGTACGCTTTGGGTTTGCTGGGCATGGCGCACGCCACCACTCCACTGGCGCTGGTGCTCAGTGCGGGCGTGCTGATTGGCTTGGCCCAAGCGGGCACCACCTACGTCGTGGTGTATGGCATCGTCGGGCGCAACACACCGGTTGAGAAACGCTCTTATGCCATGGGCTTGACCGCTGCCGCAGGTTCGTTTGGTCAGTTTTTGATGATGCCCGTGGAGGGCTTTTTGATCACCCAATGGGGTTGGCAACAAGCCTTGTTGAGCCTGGCCGTCATGATCTTGCTGATGCTGCCGCTGTCGCTGGGTTTGCGTGAACCTGCGTTTGCCCAAGGCCAATCACCCCAACGCGATCAAACCATTGTGCAAGCCCTGCGCGAAGCCATGGCCTATCCCAGCTTTCAGTGGCTGATGGCTGGTTTTTTTGTGTGCGGCTTTCAAGTGGTGTTCATAGGGGTGCACCTGCCCAGTTACCTCAAAGACAAAGGGCTAAACCCCGAAGTGGCTGGCCATGCACTGGCCTTGATAGGTTTGTTCAACGTGTTTGGCACTTACGCCGTGGGCTTGATGGGCTCGCGTTTTGCGGGCCGCCATTTGCTGGCGTTCAATTACATTGCCCGCTCGGTGGTGATCACGGTCTTTTTGCTGGTGCCCGTGAGCAACTGGAGCGTCTACATCTTTTCTTGTTGCATGGGTTTGTTGTGGCTGTCCACGGTCCCGCCCACCAATGGCACGGTGGCCAAAATATTTGGCTTGTCACACTTTTCCATGCTGGGAGGCTCGGTATTTTTTGGCCACCAATTGGGCAGTTTCATGGGCGTGTGGCTGGGCGGGTGGTTGTACGACCACACCGGCAGCTACGACGTGGTGTGGTACATCGCCATTGCCTTGGGCCTGGTGGCTGCGGTGTTTAATTTGCAGGTCAATGAAAACCCGATTGCGCGCGCACCCCATCCCCAAGGGGCCGCCGCTTGACGACCATGCACAACCGGATCAGCCATTGCTTGTGGGCCGCCCTGGTGTTGGGCGCGGTGTTCGGGATGTACCAACACCCTGCATTTTTGTGGATGCTGGCCACGCAGGCCTGGTTGTGTTTTTGAATCCCTGCCCATGACCGCGCCAGACAGCCCCAAGCCCGCCAAGCCATTGAACAACCCCCATGCCGATGCGCCTCCCAGCCCGTGGGTGGTGCACTGGAGCCACCTGTTTGCCCCTGGCGCAGAGGTGCTCGACTTGGCTTGCGGGCACGGGCGGCACATGCGTTACTTGGCTGAAAAAGGCTTTCGGCCAATCGGCGTGGACCGCGACGCTGCGGCTTTGGCCCAGGCCCAACAATGGGGCCAAACCCTGTTGGCCGATGTGGAAAACCATGCCTGGCCGTGGCCTGACCGTTTGTTTGATGCGGTGGTCATCACCCACTATTTATGGCGCCCTTTGTGGCCTCAAATTTTGGCCAGCCTGGCCCCGCAAGGCGTGTTGATTTGCGAAACCTTTGCACAAGGACAAGAAACCGTGGGCCGGCCAACCAGACCAGATTTTTTGCTGCGCCACGGCGAGTTGCTGCAGCTGTGCGCGGACTTGCACATCGTGGCTTACGAAAATGGTTTTAACCCCAATCCCGAGCGATTTGTCCAGCGGGTGGCGGCTGTGCGGTCGGCTCCAGGCCAGCCCATGCCTGCGCGTTACCCGCTCTCGTTAGAATGAGGGCTTTTCCCTGACCGAGACTTGGACATGATCAGCATCACTGGCAGCATTGTGGCCTTGGCCACCCCCATGCTTGACGACGGCGCCATTGACTACCCTGGTCTGCGCCGCTTGGTCGATTGGCATGTGGAACAGGGCACGGACTGCATTGTGGCGGTGGGCACCACAGGCGAATCGCCCACGGTCAGCGTGCAAGAGCATTTGGAAATCATCCGGGTCTGCGTGGAGCAAGCCAAGGGTCGCATCCCCATCATGGCTGGTTGCGGTGCCAATGCCACTGCCGAAGCCATCGAATTGGCCCGGCGCGCCAAAGATGTGGGCGCCGATTGCCAGTTGCAAGTGGTGCCCTACTACAACAAACCCACCCAAGAAGGCCTGTACCAGCACTTCAAAGCCATCGCCCAAGCGGTGGATCTGCCCATGGTCTTGTACAACGTGCCAGGCCGCACCGTGGCCGATATGCAGCACGACACCGTCATGCGACTGGCCCAGGTGCCTGGCATCATGGGCATCAAAGAGGCCACTGGCAACATCGAACGCGCCCAATGGCTGATCCGCGAAGCCCCCAAAGGTTTTGCCATCTATTCTGGCGACGACCCCACCGCGGTGGCGCTCATGATGTGTGGCGGACAGGGCAACATCAGCGTCACCGCCAATATCGCACCGGCCCAGATGCACCATTTGTGCGTGGCCGCCATGTCGGGCGACCACCGCACGGCCATGGACATCCAGTTCAAACTCATGCCACTGCACAAGCACTTGTTTGTGGAAGCCAACCCCATCCCCCTGAAGTGGGCCATGGCCCGCCTGGGCCTGTGTGGACCGCACCTGCGCTTGCCCCTGACGCCCTTGTCGCCCCCAAACCACCCCGTGGTCGAAGCAGCATTGCGCGCCAGCGGTTTGCTGGTCTGAACCCAACTTACCCTTGAATACACCCATGTCCCCTCTTGCCTCGATGTGTTTGCGGCTCTGCCCTTGGGCCATTGCGGCCCTGCTGGCAGCTTGTGGCAGTGTGATCCCCGACTCGAAAGTGGATTACAAAAGCCAGGCCGAGGCCAAGGATGTCAAACTCGATGTGCCGCCCGACCTGAGCCAAATCGGGCGCGATTCGCGCTATGCGCTGCCCGGCGCGGCCGTCAGCGCCAATGAATTTAGCAACAGCCGCAATGCGAGCCGCACCAACACCGTGACCAACGCCTTGGGCGACGTGCGCTTGGAGCGAGTGGGCAGCGACCGATGGTTGGTGGTGGGCCGCTCGGTCGACCAGCTCTACCCCATCGTGCGCGACTTTTGGAAAGAGAATGGTTTTACCTTCAGCCAAGAAAACCAAATTCTGGGCCTGCTTGAAACCGAATGGGCTGAAAACCGCGCCAAACTGCCCCAAGACGTGATTCGCCGCACCCTGGGCAAGGTCCTCGAAGGCCTGTATTCCACGGGGGAGCGCGACAAATACCGCACCCAATTGGAGCCCCTCACACCTCAGTCCACCGAAATCCGGATCAGCCACCGCGGCATGATTGAGGTCTACACCAGCATGATCAAAGACAACACGGTTTGGCAACCCCGCGCCAGCGACCCCGGCTTGGAAAATGAATTTCTGCGCCGCCTGATGCTGAAGTTGGGCGCTCCCGCCCAGCAAGCCGATCTAGCCGTGGCCGCCGCCTCCCCCACAGCCGCCAAGGCCGAAGGCATTGCAGGGCAGACCACGATCCTCATGAACGAGGGTTTTGACATTGCATGGCGCCGCGTGGGTTTGGCGCTGGACCGCACTGGCTTCACGGTAGAAGACCGCGACCGCAGAACAGGCACTTATTTTGTGCGTTACGTTGACGCACCCAATGAAAAAGAGGGCAACTTCATCAGCCGCATGTTTTCGTCCAAGAAAGTGGCCATACCCGTCAAGTACCGCATCGCCATCAGCGCCCAAGCCGGCGGCACCAGTCGGGTGGCAATCCTCACCCTTGATGGGCAAAACGAGTCCAGTGTGGTGAGTCAAAAGATCGCCAAACTGCTGCTCGATGAACTGAAATAAGCCCCGCACATGCCCCTTTGTGCAGGGTGACGGACACAAAAAAGCCACCCGAAGGTGGCTTTTTTGCTGTTCGGTAAGACCGAATTATTTTTTCTCGCCAGCAGGCGCAGCAGCGGGGGCAGCGGCGTCGGCAGCGGGGGCAGGTGCAGATGCGTCAGCAGCAGGTGCAGCGGCAGGTGCAGGAGCGGGAGCAGGTGCGGGAGGCGCTTCTTTTTTACCACAAGCGACCAAAGCAGCAGCCAGCAAAGCAGCCAAGAGGAGTGATTTTTTCATGTTAATTTCCTTTGAAGGGTAGATAAAACGCATTGTTGGAACTGCCACACCTTGGCGTGGCTGAGCCGATGGACTCAGGGGCTTCCTCAACTCAGCTGAAGATTATAGGGTAATTCCCGGTATGGATTCCCCGTACACCCTGGCAAACACGCTCCGCGCCCTAAGGCGGTGCATGCGCAAAGCCCCTCAAATGGGATGGCACCAACCCTGCTCACCCCATTCGCGCAGCAGCGCCTTGGCCGTCACGCTGGCCGTTTGCCACTGCGCTGCACTTAAACCGCGTTGGTCGGCCAAGGCCTGCATCAAGCGGGCATCGGCCCCGCTGGCGCGCCAACTTTCACCGTTGAGGTAAATGTGATGTGTGTCATACAACATGCGGCTGCGCGCATCGAGCACCCAACCACGGATGCGCCGCGGCGTGCTTTGGGGCTCAAACCACACTTGCGCCTTGGGTTCGGTCAACACCTCGCCCAAGGCCTGGTTGAGCGCCTGGGGCTGGGCCAATGCTTGCTGCACCGCCATTTGCGCAAAGGCTTGCAAGCTGGCGGGCATTTGGGCCGGGTGGGTCACAGCCACCTGTTGCGGATCGGCATACAAACGCGGCTTGATCTGATCTTCACACTGCTCAGACAGTCGTTGCAGCACATCGCGCCCCAACTCGGCCAGGGACGGCGCTCTGAACCCCACCGAATAAGTCATGCACTCGCCCACCGCCGTGCCTTCGTGGGCAAAGCGCGGGGGCAGGTAGAGCATGTCGCCGGGGTTGAGCACCACGTCCCAGCGCGGCTCAAAAGAGGCCAAAATTTTCAAGGGCATGTCCGGCTGCAATGACAAATCTTTTTGCGTTCCATAACGCCAGCGCCGTTGACCTTGGGCCTGCATCAAAAACACGTCATAGCTGTCAAAGTGCGGCCCCACGCCACCGCCATCGCTGGCCCAACTGACCATCAAGTCGTCCAAGCGGGCGTCGGGCACAAAGCGAAAAGCCTGTAAAAAATCAGCCGCTGCTTGGCAATGCAAATCCACCCCTTGCACCAGCATCGTCCAATGGGGCCGCTCAAAAGGCGGGCGCTGGCGCGGCCCGACCGGTCCATGGCGCATTTGCCAATCACGCCCTTGGCCTTGCACCAGGCGTGAACCCACCTCAGGGCTGGCCGCCAATTCGAACAATTGCTTGCGCGAGAGCAAGGGGGCAAACTGGGGGAACGCCTGTCGCACCAACAAAGGCTTTTTTTGCCAATAACGTTGCATGAACTCGCCGGCTGTCAGGCCGCCGAGCATGGCCAAGGGTTGTTGCGTTTGCATGGGGCCATGATAGGCGCAGGCACAAACTGCGACAATGCGGCCCATGAAAATCACCCCCCCCTGCGTGGTCGCGTTGACCTGGACATTGAAAGACTCTTTGGGCGAGACCTTGGACGAGTTGACTGCGCCGGTCGAGTTTTTGGTTGGCGGCGAAGACTTGCTCGCCAAAATAGAACAAAACTTGCAGGGCCTGGGTGCAGGCGACAAGCTCAAACTGCACCTCGAACCCGAGGACGCCTTTGGCCTGTTCAACGAAGCGTTGGTGTTTTTAGAGTCGCGCGCCCTGTTTCCACCTGAGATCGAGGTCGGCATGACCATTGAAGGCCACGCCCTGCCCGTTGGTTGCAACGCCGACGCGCCCAGCGATATTTTTTACACCGTCACCGACCTCTACCCTGAGCATGTGGTGCTTGACGGCAACCACCCGCTGGCTGGTTTGTCTTTGTACATTGACATGCAGGTGGCCCTGGTGCGCGAGGCCAGCATGGACGAGGTCGGCCGTGGCAGTGCCGGCACGGGGTTTTTCAAAGTGCTGCCCCAAGCCCCAGGCGGCGACACCCTGCACTGAATTCAGGCGGTACCGGTCGACCCGTAACCCCCTGCGCCGCGCTCGGTGGTTTGGCCAAACTCTTGCACCACGCGAAAACTCGCTTGCACCACCGGCACGATGACCAATTGGGCCAAGCGCTCCATGGGGGCCAAGGTGTAGGGCACGGGGCTGCGGTTCCAGGCGCTGACCATCAACGGGCCCTGGTAATCGCTGTCGATCAGGCCAACCAAATTGCCCAACACGATGCCGTGCTTGTGGCCCAAACCTGAACGGGGCAAGATCATGGCCGCATATGCCGGATCGGCCAAATGGATGGCCAAGCCTGTGGACACCAGTTGCCAGGCATTGGGCGCGAGCACCAGTGGCGCGTCAATGCAAGCACGCAAATCCAGCCCGGCACTGCCAGGGGTGGCGTACTGGGGAAGCTGGTCCGCCATGCGCGGATCCAAAATTTTCACGTCGATTTTCATGGAGGCAATGGGCCCAATCGCTGGGCCAAGTCATGGATCAGTTCGCGCGCCAAATCCGCTTTGCTCGCGCGCGCCAAAGTGCGGTGGCCGTGCGCGTCCACCAGCAGCAAGGCGTTGTCGTCTTGGCCAAAGGTGTCGGGGCCAATATTGCCCACCAACAAAGGCACGTTTTTGCGCGCCCGTTTGGCCTGGGCATGGGCCAGCAGGTTTTCGCTCTCGGCTGCAAAGCCCACACAATACAAAGCGCCGCTGCGCGCACGCGCACTGGCGGCCACCTCGGCCAAGATGTCTGGGTTTTCCAAAAAGCGCAGCGTCGGCGGGGCCGCACCCGCTTCCTTTTTGATTTTTTGACCCACCGCCTGGTCGACCCGCCAATCGGCCACCGCCGCAGCGGCGACAAACACATCGGCAAGCGCCGACTGCGCCAGCACAGCCGCATGCATTTGTTCGGCGCTGACCACATCGATGCGCTGGACACCATGGGGGGTGGGCAAAGCCACGGGCCCGGCCACCAAGGTCACCATGGCACCCGCATCGGCCGCCGCACGGGCGATGGCAAAACCCATCTTGCCGCTGGAGCGGTTGGTGATGCCGCGCACCGGGTCGATGGCCTCGTAAGTCGGCCCAGCGTTGACCAATACCCGGCGGCCTTGCAGCAGCTTGGGCTGGAAAAACGCCTCCAGCGTGTGCAGCAATTCTTCGGCTTCGAGCATGCGCCCGTCGCCCACCTCGCCACAGGCTTGGTCACCTTGGCCCACCCCCAGCACGGTGCAGCCATCGGCGCGCAACTGCGCCACATTGCGCTGGGTGGCCGGGTGCGCCCACATTTCGCGGTTCATGGCCGGGGCCAACAGCAAAGGCACGCGCTCGATGGGCCGGGCCAAGCAAGCCAGGCTGAGCAAATCGTCGGCCCGCCCATGCAGCAGTTTGGCCATGAAGTCGGCGCTGGCCGGGGCCACCAGCATGGCGTCGGCGTTTCGGGTGAGGTTGATGTGCGCCATGTTGTTGTCTTGGCGCGCATCCCATTGCGATATGTAAACCGCTTGGCCCGACAGGGCCTGCATGGTGACAGGCGTGATGAAAGCACTGGCCGCCTCGGTCATCACCACCTGAACGCTGGCGCCGGCCTTGACCAAAGCGCGGCACAGCTCAGCGGCCTTGTAGCAGGCGATGCCCCCACTCAGGCCCAGCACAATGTTTTTTTCGTTCAAAATGCCCATGGCCGCAATGTAGCAGAGCGCCCCCTATAATCGCCGCTTACCACCACCCGGGACTTCAGCATCCCGTACCTGACATGACCCAATTTGTCTTCGTCACCGGCGGTGTGGTGTCTTCCCTGGGTAAGGGAATCGCCTCAGCCTCCTTAGCTGCGATTCTTGAGTCGCGAGGCCTCAAAGTCACTTTGATCAAGCTCGACCCCTACATCAACGTGGATCCGGGCACCATGTCCCCGTTCCAGCATGGCGAAGTTTTCGTCACCGATGATGGCGCCGAGACCGATCTGGACTTGGGCCATTACGAGCGCTTCATCACCACGCGCATGCGCCGCACCAACAACTTCACCACCGGCCAGATCTACAAGAGCGTGCTCGAAAAAGAACGCCGGGGCGACTACCTGGGCAAGACCGTTCAGGTCATCCCACACATCACCAACGAAATCCAAGATTACGTGCGCCGGGGTGCGGGCATTGGCACACCGGACGCGGTGGACGTGGCGATTGTTGAAATTGGTGGCACCGTGGGCGACATCGAGTCGCTGCCCTTTTTAGAGGCGGTGCGCCAAATGAGCCTCAAGCTGGGCCCCAACAACGCCGCTTTTGTGCACTTGACCTATGTGCCCTGGATTGCCGCAGCGGGCGAACTCAAAACCAAACCAACCCAGCACACGGCGCAAAAACTGCGCGAAATCGGCATCCAAGCCGACGCCTTGCTGTGCCGGGCCGACCGCAAAATTCCGCAAGAAGAGCGAGAAAAAATCTCCCTCTTCTCCAACGTGGCCGAATGGGGTGTCATCTCCATGTGGGACGTGGACACCATTTACAAAGTGCCGCGCATGCTGCACGAGCAAGGGCTGGACGCCCTCATTTGCGACAAACTGCGCATCCACACGCCACCGGCCGACCTCAAGCGCTGGGACGACTTGGTCTACGAAGTCGAGCACCCCCAACACGAAGTCAGCATTGCCATGGTGGGCAAATATGTCGATCTGTCAGACAGCTACAAATCGCTCAACGAGGCCCTGCGCCACGCCGGTTTGATCAACCACGCCCGCGTCAAGATCGAGTACATCGACTCCGAAACCCTCAACACCGAAAACGCCTCTCGGCTGGGCCAATTCGACGCGGTGCTGGTGCCCGGCGGCTTTGGCAAGCGTGGAATTGAGGGCAAAATTTGCGCCGCCCGCTTTGCCCGTGAGCAAGGCATCCCCTACCTGGGCATTTGCTTGGGCATGCAAGTGGCCACCATCGAATACGCCCGCAACGTGGCCCACTTGGATGAGGCCAACAGCACCGAATTTGAGCCTGACACACCGCACCCGGTGATCGCCCTCATCAACGAGTGGAAAGACGCCGACGGCAGCATCAAAAAGCGCGATGCCCAGTCCGATCTGGGCGGCACCATGCGCCTGGGGGCCCAAAGCTCTGACGTCAAAACCGGCACCTTGGCGCACCAAATCTATGGCGACGTGGTCACCGAACGCCACCGCCACCGCTATGAGGCCAACGTCAACTACCTCGAGCGCTTGCGCGCCGCCGGTTTGGTCATCTCTGCACTGACCCAGCGCGAGCAACTGACCGAAATCGTCGAGCTGCCCGCCAGCGTTCACCCCTGGTACATGGGCGTGCAATTTCACCCCGAGTTCAAGTCCACCCCCTGGGACGGCCACCCCTTGTTCAACGCCTATGTGCGGGCCGCTTTGGGCCACAAAAGTGGACGCCAAAACCTCAAGGCCGTGGCCTGATGCAGCGCCTTGGCCTTGATCTGGCGTGGTTCACCCAGGCGTCGCCTGTGCCCTGTCCCGTTTTTTTGACCTGAGGCAGCGCCAGATGCAGTTGTGCGGATTTGATGTGGGCCTGCACCGCCCGTTTTTCCTGATCGCAGGCCCTTGTGTGGTCGAGTCTGAGCAGTTGCAAATGGACACCGCGGGCCATTTGCAAGAGATCACCGCCGCTTTGGGCATCCCCTTCATCTTCAAAAGCAGTTACGACAAAGCCAACCGCTCCAGCGGTACGAGCTTTCGCGGCCCGGGCATGGACCAGGGCTTGGAGATTTTGGCCAAAGTGAAACAAACGCTGGGCCTGCCCATCCTCACCGACGTGCACACCGAGGCCGACATCGCCCGCGTGGCCAGCGTGGTCGACGTGCTGCAAACCCCCGCGTTTTTGTGCCGCCAAACCGACTTCATCCATGCCGTGGCCCAGTCGGGCAAACCGGTCAATATCAAAAAGGGGCAGTTCCTCGCACCCCAAGACATGGTCAACGTCATCGACAAAGCCCGCGCCGGTGCCCGCGCTGCGGGCTTGAGCGAAGACCGCTTCATGGCCTGCGAACGCGGTGCTTCTTTTGGCTACAACAACTTGGTCAGCGACATGCGCTCACTGGCCATCATGCGCCAAACCCAAGCGCCGGTGGTGTTTGACGCCACCCATTCGGTGCAATTGCCCGGTGGCAACGGCACCTCCAGCGGCGGCCAGCGCGAAATGGTGCCCGTGCTCGCGCGCGCGGCCGTGGCCGTGGGCGTGGCCGGTTTGTTCATGGAGACCCACCCCAACCCAGCGCAAGCCCTGAGCGATGGCCCCAACGCGGTGCCGCTCAAGCACATGCGTGCGCTACTCGAGAGCCTGTTGGCGCTGGACGCCGTGACCAAACGCAGCGGCTACTTGGAAGACCAGTTTTCTGTGTGAACCTATTTTTTATTTGAACCCAAGGGAAAAAGTGACATGAGTGCAATTGTGGATATCGTCGGACGCGAAGTGCTTGACAGCCGTGGCAACCCCACCGTGGAGTGCGATGTATTGTTGGAAAGCGGCACCATGGGCCGCGCGGCCGTGCCCTCTGGCGCATCCACCGGCAGCCGCGAAGCCATCGAACTGCGCGACGGCGACCCCAAGCGCTACCTGGGCAAAGGCGTGCTCAAGGCTGTGGAGCACATCAACACCGACATCGCTGAAGCGGTGTTGGGCTTGGACGCGAGCGAGCAGGCTTTTTTGGACAAAACCCTCATTGACCTGGACGGCACCGACAACAAAGGCCGTTTGGGTGCCAACGCCATGCTGGCCGTGTCCATGGCCGTGGCCCGCGCCGCTGCCGAAGAGGCCGGCCTGCCCTTGTACCGCTACTTTGGCGGCATGGGCGGCATGCAAATGCCCGTGCCCATGATGAACGTCATCAACGGCGGCGCCCATGCCAACAACAACCTGGACTTGCAAGAGTTCATGATCATCCCCATCGGTGCGCCCAGCTTTCGCGAAGCCCTGCGCTATGGCGCCGAGGTGTTCCATGCGCTGAAAAAGATCATGCACGACAAAGGCATGAGCGTGGCCGTGGGCGACGAAGGCGGTTTTGCCCCCAACGTGGACAACCACGAAGCGGCCATCCAAATGATTTTGCAGGCCATCGAAAAAGCCGGCTTCACCGCTGGTGAGCAAATCGCTTTGGGCCTGGACTGCGCGGCCAGCGAGTTTTACAAAGACGGCCTGTACCACCTGAGCGGCGAAGGCCTGCAATTGACATCGGCCCAATGGACCGACATGATGGCCACCTGGGTGGACAAATACCCCATCATCAGCATCGAAGACGGCATGTCCGAAGGCGACTGGGACGGTTGGAAAATCCTCACCGACCGCTTGGGCAAAAAAGTGCAACTCGTGGGCGACGACTTGTTTGTCACCAACACCAAAATTTTGCAAGAAGGCATCGACAAAGGCGTGGCCAACTCCATCCTGATCAAGATCAACCAGATCGGCACCCTGACCGAGACCTTCGCGGCCATCGAAATGGCCAAACGCGCGGGCTACACCTCGGTCATCAGCCACCGCTCGGGCGAAACCGAAGACACCACCATCGCCGACATTGCGGTGGGTACCAACGCCGGCCAAATCAAAACCGGCTCTTTGAGCCGCAGCGACCGGCTGGCCAAGTACAACCAGTTGTTGCGCATCGAAGAAGACCTGGGCGAGGTCGCCACCTACCCAGGTCGCGCGGCCTTTTACAACCTGCGCTGAGCCGCCTGTTAAGCCACCATGCGCCGCCCCCTGCCCCTGATCCTGATTGGCTTGCTGCTGATCCTGCAAGGTCAGCTGTGGTTGGGTCGCGGCAGCTTGCCCACCGTGTGGCAACTCGGCCAGCAGTTGCAAACGCAAAAGCAGCGCAACGCCGTGGCCCAACGCGCCAACGAACAACTGGGCAATGAGTTGCGCGATCTGCGCGAAGGCCTGGAGATGGTCGAAGAGCAGGCCCGCAAAGAAATCGGCATGGTCAAGCCCAACGAAATCTTTGTGCAAATCGCCAAATAAACGCACGCCCCGCCCATGACCAGCCCCACCTGGTGCATCGTGTTGGCAGGCGGCCCAGCGCAGGCGCAGCAAGCGCTGGCCATGCACTTGGCCCCCATCTTGGCCCAAGCCCATTGGGCACCGCCCTTGCAATTGGCGCTATCGCCCGATCAACTCGCGCCCCATTGGCCCCAACCTTGGGTGTTGCTGATGGGCGCGGGCGACCAAGGTGTTGCACTGCCAACGTGGCGCGAAGCCTTGCACCAGCGCCAATGGAGCTACCAAGTGTTGTACGGCCAAGGCAGCGACCTGATCGCCCAAGCCACCCACGCGCTGGCCCGCGATGCGCGTTTAAAAGGCCTGCCCGGCCTGACAGCGCGGCCCGAGCAAGCACCGCGCTGGCGCGGCCCGTGTGAGCGCTGCGCCGACCCGGGCTGCGAGCACCGCTTGTTCAGCCAGTTGCAGATCGGTTAAAGCGCTGGCTCAGTGCAGCAGCGAAGGCCCGGGCGCGGGTACCGCTGGGCTGGGGCTGTCGGCAAACAATTGCGCCGCGTCCACCGCGTCGTAGCGGTACTGCTGGCCACAAAACTCACACCCCACCTCGATCTGGCCTTGCTCGGCCACAATGCTGGCCGCCTCATCCGCACCCAGGCTGCGGATCATATTGCTGACCCGCTCGCGGTGGCACGAACAGGCAAAACGCGGCACCAAGGGTTCGAAACGGCGCACATCTTCTTGCCAAAACAGCCGCCGCAGCAAAGTGTCCACATCCAAGGTGAGCAACTCATGGCTTTGCAGCGTCTCGGCCAGCATGGCAATGCGCCGGTAGTCTTCGTTGCGGCCAATTTCGTCCTCGTCGGCCGAGCGCGAGTGCGCCGACAAATTGCCCAAGCCCTGCACCGGCAACCGTTGGATGAGCAAGCCCGCAGCCACCTCGTCATTGGCCGCCAACACCAGCATGGTGTCGAGCTGCTCGCTTTGCAGCATGTAATGCGCCAGCACATCGCTGAACCGCTCCAGCGGTTGGCGCTGATCGTCAAACAAAGGCACCACCCCTTGGTAGGGTTGTTGACCGGGCAACTTGTCTTTGGGGTCCAAGGTGATGGCGCAACGGGCCTCGTTGTTTTGGTTGACCATGTGCGTCAAACCAGCGTCATCGGGCACCTCGCCGCGCAATGTCGCCGTGGCGCGCAAACTCAAGTCAGACTGCACCTCCACCACCGCCAACTTGACCGGGCCGTCGCCCATGATTTGCAACACCAATGCGCCGTTGAACTTGATGTTGGACTGCATCAGGGCCGCCGCTGCCGTCATCTCGCCGAGCAAATGGCGCACGGGCGCGGGATAGGCCCCGCTTTGCACGTTGTTGGCGCGGCGGCGCAAAATTTCTTGCCACACATCGGTCAGGCGCACCACCATGCCGCGCACCGGCAAGCCCTCGAACACAAATTTGTGCAACTCCGACATCAGGCGATTTTTTTCAGGCCGGCCTTGAAGCGCCGGGCGTTGCCCATATAGCCCTTGGCCGACTGGCGCAAGCCCTCGATTTGCTCGGGCGTCAACTCGCGCACCACCTTGGCCGGGCTGCCCATGATCAGGCTGCCCGGGGGAAACTCTTTGCCCTCGGTCACCAAAGAGCGCGCACCCACCAAGCAGTTGTTGCCAATCTTGGCCCCATTGAGCACCACCGCGCCAATGCCAATCAAGCACTCGTCGCCCACCGTGCAGCCGTGCAGCATCACCTGGTGGCCCACGGTGACGTGGCGGCCAATCGTCAGCGGCATGCCCACATCGGCGTGCAACACGCTGCCATCTTGGATGTTGCTGCCCTCGCCCACCGAAATGTCTGATGTGTCCCCCCGAACCACCGCACCAAACCACACGCTGGCGTCGGCGGCCAGCTTGACACGGCCCATCACCTGGGCACCTTCGGCCACCCAAGCGCTGGGGTGGATGTCGGGGCTGTCGGCATCAAGTTGGTAAATCGCCATGGTGCATGCTTTCAAAAAAATGGATGTTCCTACAATTGTAGGGATGGAATGCCGCCAGCTCGCCCTAGACGCCTTGTGCCTGACCGAGCCTGCGGACAAGGTGGCTGCGGTGCATGCGCTGTGGTCGCGCATCGACACCTTGGCCACCCAACCCAGCGCCACTGTGACCCCCACGGCGGCCCAAACCGTGCCCGGTCGCCCCCAGCGCCCGCTGCTGCGCGCCCCCCATGCCGTGCCCACGCGCTCGGTGTTCACCCCGCAAGGCTTGGCCGCCATGGTGCATGCGGTGTGCCACATCGAGTTCAATGCCATCAACCTGGCTTTGGACGCGGTCTGGCGCTTTGCCCACATGCCACAGGCCTATTACCGCGACTGGCTGAAAGTAGCGCACGAAGAGGCCACCCACTTTGGCTTGCTGCAAGACCATCTGCGCGCCCATGGCCATGCCTATGGCGACTTCGATGCCCACGATGGTTTGTGGGCCATGTGCGAAAAAACCGCTGGCGATGTGCTCGCCCGCATGGCCTTGGTGCCGCGCACCCTGGAAGCGCGTGGCCTGGACGCCACCCCCATCATCCAAGCCAAATTGCAACGCGCCCACACCCCCCAGTCGATGGCCGTGGTGGGCATTTTGGACATCATCTTGCGCGACGAAGTCGGCCATGTGGCCATTGGCAACCATTGGTACCGCTGGCTGTGCGCGCAGCGCGGGCTTGACCCCGAAGCGCACTACCCCCGCTTGGTGGCGCTGCACGACGCACCACGCCTGAAGCCGCCCTTCAACGATGCCGCGCGTTTGCAGGCGGGCTTCAGCGCCCAAGAGCTGGCGGCCTTGCACAAAACCGCGACCAAAGCCTAGCGCAGACCTGAGGCAAGCCAGAGCCACCTCAGAACAACTCAGGCCTCCCACCCCATCAGCGTCCAAGCCCCAGCATGCTGATGTCAAAGCCCTTGCATCGCCACCGCCCATGAGAGCCGCGGTGAAAGGTCTAGCCCCGTGGGTGATGCTGGGCGTGCAGGCTTTTGAGCCGCTCGCGCGCCACATGGGTGTAGATGGTGGTGGTGGAAATATCGGCGTGGCCCAGCAGCATTTGGACCGCGCGCAAATCGGCACCGTGGTTGAGCAAATGGGTGGCAAAGGCATGGCGCAAGGTGTGGGGTGACAAGGGCGAGGTGATGCCCGCTTGCAGCGCGTATTTTTTGACCAGGTACCAAAACATGGTGCGCGTCATCGGCCCGCCAGCCAATGCGCCGCGCGAGGTGACAAACACCGCATCGGTGGACGCGCCATGCAACAAAGCCCCGCGTGCCTGAGACAAATAACGGTTGAGCCACTCGCGGGCGATCTCGCCAAACGGCACCAAACGCTCTTTGTTGCCCTTGCCCAGCACCTTGAGCACGCCCTCGCTCATGCCCAGTTGGTGCAATTTGAGCCCCACCAACTCGCTCACGCGCAAACCGCTGGCGTACATCAACTCGAGCATGGCGCGGTCACGCAGACCCAAATCGGTGTCCACGTTGGGGGCGGCGAGCAAGGCCTCGACCTGCGCCTCGCTCATCGACTTGGGCAAGCGCACAGACTGCTTGGCCGACAACAAGCGCAGCGTGGGGTCGTGGGTGCTGATGTTTTCGCGCAAACACCAGCGGTAAAAGCGCTTGAACACCGTCAAGCGGCGGTTGGCGGTGCTGGCGCGGGTTTGCTCGTGGCGGTGGGCAAAGTAAGCCTGCAAGTGCGCCTCTTGCACCGCCATCAAGTCCTTGTCTTGGAGCTTCAACCAATGGGCGAGCAAAGCCAAATCACGCCGATAGGCGGTCAAGGTGTTGGCCGACAAGCCCGACTCCAACCACAGCGCGTCGGCAAACGCGTCAATGCGCTCGGTGTCGGTGGTGTGGCTCATGGGCGCAGCGCTCAGGCAAAGCGCACGGGTGGGCTCAATCCAGGCTGAGTTTTTGCTGGTCCACCACTTTTTTGTAGACCTCGTACTCGGCCTTCATTTGGGCGGCAAACTGCTCGGGCGTGTTGGCAATGATCAGTGAGCCCGTGTCTTCAATGCGCTTGCGCACCGCAGGGTCTTCCAAGGCCTTGCGCACCCCGGCGTTGATTTTGTCCACCACCTCTTTGGGCAAACCCTTGGGGCCATAAATGCCGTAATAGGCCATGCGGTTGACCGGCTCCAGGCCCACCTCTTTGAAGGTCGGCACATTGGGCAACACCGCCAAGCGCTGGGGCGCGGCCACCACGATGGGCACCAAGCGGTTGTCTTTGATGAAGGGCAAGGCCGAGGGCAGGTTGTCAAAAATCATCGGCACCTGACCGGCCACCGTGTCGTTGAGCGCCGGGCCCGCACCCCGGTAAGGGATGTGGGTGATGAAGGTCTGCGACAGGCTTTTGTACAACTCGGTTTGCAAGTGCCCAATGCCGCCCGTGCCCGATGACGAATACGAATACTTGCCCGGGTTGCGCTTGATCTCGGCCACAAAGGCCTTGTAATCGCGCGCCGGAAACGACGGGTGCACCGCAATCACATTGGGCGTGGCCGCAATATTGATGATGGGGGTGAAGTCGGTCATCGCGTTGTACGGGATCTTGGGGTTGATCGCCGGGTTGGCAGCGGTGGTCGACACCGTGGCCACGCCCAAGCTGTAACCATCGGGCGCGGCCTTGGACGTCTCCAGGGCCCCCACCACGCCGCCGCCACCGGCCTTGTTCTCGACCACTACCGTCTGGCCCAAGGCCTTGCCCAGCGGCTCGGCGATCACGCGGGCAATGATGTCGGTGGTGCCCCCCGGTGCAAACGGCACTTGCAGCTTGATGGGCTTGCTCGGGTATGCGCCTTGCGCCAAGGCTCCGGTGGCGGTCATGACCAGCGCGCAAGCGCTGACCCAATATCGTGTGTTGAACATGCTTTTATTCCCCTATGATGGTCCACCAAAGCCATGCATTCTAGGTGGGGGTGCGCGCAAGAACATACGCAAATCCACTTAATTTCAAACCCGCCTCATGAACACCGCCCAACTGCTGCTGCCCGACTTTTTGCTGATTTTGTGCGGTTATCTGGTTTGCCGCTACACCGCCTTGAACCGCACCGTGTGGACGCAAGTTGAAGGCTTGGTTTATTACTTTCTCTTCCCGGTGCTGCTGTTTCAATCGATGGTGCGCAACCCGCTGGACGTGGCGGCCACCTCGGGCCTGATGGCTGCGGGTGTGGCGCTGGGTTTGGTGGGTGTGGGCTTGTCGTACAGCTTGCCGCACCTGCCAGGCATGGGCGGCACCGACCGGCGGCTGCACGCGGGCGCGGCGCAAGTGGCGTTTCGCTTCAACTCCTTCATTGGGCTGGCGCTGGCCGAGCGCTTGGCCGGGGCCCAAGGCCTGCAATGGATCGCGGTGCTCATTGGCGTTTGTGTGCCCATCCTCAACATCGCAGCGGTGTGGCCCATGGTGGGCGGGGGCGGGCGCAAGTTTGCAGGCGAGTTGCTGCGCAACCCTTTGCTGGTGGCCACCTTGAGCGCCTTGGTCGTCAACCTGCTGGGCATTGGCCTGCCCGACTGGATGTTGGTCACCGCCGGGCGCATCGGGTCGGCCTCCATCGCTTTGGGCCTGATGGCGGCAGGCGCGGGCCTGCAACTGGGCCTGCTGGGCCTGGCCCCGCGCCTGAGCGTGGCCTTGTTGCTCATCAAGCACCTGATCATGCCCTTGTCGGCGTGGGTCATCGTGCGCACCGCATCACTGGACACCACCCAGGCGCTGGTGCTGATGGCCTTCTCGGGCCTGCCCACCGCATCCAGCGCCTATGTGCTGGCCGCACGCATGGGCCACAACGGCCCCTTTGTGGCCGGCTTGGTCACCTTGTCCACTATGCTGGGCATGGCCAGCCTGCCCCTGGCGCTGACCCTGGCCGGACACTGAATCTGCTCGCAGCCCCGCCAGTTGGGCCGCATGGCAAAAGCGCCATAAAGCGCAGGCTCAGGCGGGCACAAACAGGTTTTTGTACTGCTCGCGCAGCAGGTTTTTTTGCACCTTGCCCATGGTGTTGCGCGGCAACTCGGCCACCACCTCGCAGTGCTTGGGCACCTTGAAGTTGGCCAAACTCGCCTTGAGCGCGGCCAGCACCGCATTGGCTTGTACCGGCGCGCCGGGCTTGGCAATCACCACCGCCACGCCCACCTCGCCAAAGTCGGGGTGGGGCACGCCCACCAAAGCGCTTTCGGCCACGCCGGGCATCTCGTTGATAAAGCTCTCCACCTCGGCCGGGTACACGTTGTAGCCGCCGCTGATGATCAGGTCTTTGCTGCGCCCGACGATGCGCACATAGCCGCGCGCGTCCACCGCGCCCACGTCGCCGGTTTTGAAAAACCCATCGGCGGTGAACTCTTCGGCGGTCTTCTCGGGCATGCGCCAATAGGCCTTGAACACATTGGGCCCCTTGACCTGAATCCCACCCACCTCGTCCACCCCCAGGGTGTGGCCTGCATCGTCTTGCACCCGCAAGCTCACCCCTGGCAACGGAAACCCCACGGTGGCCCCGCGCCGCTCGCTTTGCCCGCCATAGCGCGCATCGGCGGCATAGGGGTTGGAGGTCAGCATGGCCGTCTCGCTCATGCCGTAGCGCTCCAAAATCGTGTGGCCGGTGCGGGTTTGCCAGTCTTTGAAGGTCTCAATCAGCAGCGGCGCAGACCCGGCAATGAACAAACGCATGCGCGCGGCCACCGCTGGTGTGAGCGTGGGCTCGGCCAGCATGCGCACATACAAGGTGGGCACACCCATGAACACACTGGCGCGCGCCATGTCGGCAATCACCCGCTTGGGATCGAACTTGGCATGCCACAGCATGGGGCTGCCATTGAGCAAGGCCCCGTGCAAAGCCACAAACAAGCCGTGCACATGAAAAATGGGCAAGGCATGGATCAGCACGTCGCCGGGCACCCAACCCCAGTAGTCTTTGAGCATGCGCGCGTTGCTCAGCAAGTTGTCATGCGTCAGCATCGCCCCCTTGCTGCGCCCGGTGGTGCCGCTGGTGTAGAGGATGGCGGCCAAATCATCGGGCCCACAGTGGGCGGGGGTATGGCGGTCGCTGTGGTGCGCGGCGCGCTCGAGCAAACTGCCCGTGCGGTCGTCGTTCAAGGTGAACACATGGCGCGTACCCGCCTGAAACGCCAGCTTGCTCACCCAGCCAAAATTTTTGCCCGTGCACACCACCACAGCAGGCTCGGCGTTGCCAATGAAGTAGGCCACCTCCGCGCTTTGGTAGGCGGTGTTGAGGGGCAAAAACACATGGCCCGCGCGCAGTGTGGCCAGGTACAGCAGCATCGCCTCGACCGACTTTTCCACCTGCACCGCCACGCGTGAGCGTGGGGGCAAATCCAAGTCGGCGAGCAAATTGGCCAGCATGGCGCTGGCGCGCTCCAGGTCGCGCCAGCTGTAGTGCAAACCGTTGTCGGTCTCCACGGCGATGGCATCCAAGTCGGCGGGAAAGGCCCCGCGCAAAGCAACAAACAAATTGTGGTTCATGGTGATAGACAACAACAAAGGGCCAACGCCCATACTACAGCCGCGCTCAGTCGAGCTTGGCCCCCGAAGCTTTCACCACCAGCGCCCAGCGCTTGATCTCGGCGGCGATGAAAGCGCCAAACTGCGCGCCGGTCACATTGGGGTACTCGGCCCCGTTGCTGGCCCAAGCCGCCTTGACCTCGGGCGAGTTGGCAATCTTTTGGCTCCAATCCAAAAACGCCGCTTGCGCCTCGGCCGGTGTGCCCTTGGGCGCCCACATGCCGTACCAGGTGCTCACCGTGTAATCGGGCAGGCCCAACTCGGCCGCGCAAGGCACATCGGGAAAGGCGGCATTGCGCTTGGCACCAGCCACCATCAGCGCCTTGATGCGCCCGCCCTTGATGTGCGCTGCCGACGAGCCCAGCCCGTCAAACATCATGTCCACATTGCCCGCCATCAGGTCTTGCAAGGCCGGGCCTGCGCCACGGTAGGGAATGTGGGTGATAAAAGTTTTGGTCTGCAACTTGAACAACTCACCGGCCAAATGGTGCGAGGTGCCGCCCCCGGCCGAGCCGTAATTGAGCCGCCCAGGGTTATTGCGCACCTGCTCCAAAAAAGCCTTGTAGTCGCCCGGCACATTTTTCGGGTTGACCACCAGCACCTGGGGCACCGTGGCCATCAAGGCCAGGGGGATGAAGTCTTTTTCCAAGTCGTAGTCGAGCTTGGGGTACATGGCCGGCGCAATCGAGTGGTGCACCGCCCCCATGAAAAACGTGTAGCCGTCGGGCACCGCTTTGGCCGCAATGCCCGCGCCCAAGGTGCCCCCCGCCCCACCGCGGTTGTCAATCACCAACTGCTTGCCCGTCATCTTGGCAAACTGCGCCGCAAACGGGCGCGCAAAGGCGTCGGTGCCGCCCCCGGCGGGAAACGGCACCACCACATTCAGGGGTTTGTTGGGCCATGCCGGTTGGGCGTGTAAACCCAGGTGGGCACTGGCCAGGGCGCCAGCGCCCCATTGCAGCCATTGGCGGCGGTCGATTTGGTTTGTCATGCAGGTCTCCTGGTTGTTATGGGCATGCACGGGTGTGCATGGGTGCAACCGTGGTCATCAACGCGCCAAGGTTTGCATGTGCAGCAGCCCCCGCAAGCCCATCACCCAACAACCGGGATTCAACAGGGTGCGCCGTCACACCCGTGTCATTTTGCCTTTTTTGCCCAAGCCCACAAAAACGCGCCACCCAGCACCATGGGCACGCACAACCACTGGCCCATGCTCCAGCCCAACCACAGCAAGCCCAGATGCGCGTCGGGCTCGCGGAAATACTCGGCCACAAACCTAAAAAAACCATAACCCATCAAAAACACACCCGACACCGCACCCACAGGCCGGCTCTTGCGCGCGTACCACCACAGCAGGGCAAACAGCAACAAACCTTCCATCAAAAACTGGTAGATCTGCGAGGGGTGTCGCGCCAACGCCATGCCACTTTGTGGAAACACCATTGCCCACGGCAATGAGGGGTCGGCCGCGCGGCCCCACAACTCGCCATTGATGAAGTTGCCCACCCGCCCTGCGGCCAAGCCCGTGGGCACACACGGCGCGATGAAATCGGTCACCGCCAACCAAGGCAACGCCAAACGCCGGGCAAACACCGCCATCGCGGTGATCACGCCCAACATACCGCCGTGAAAACTCATGCCGCCTTGCCAAACAAACAACACCTCCAAGGGGTGCGCGGCGTAATAGGCGGGTTTGTAAAACAAGCAATAGCCCACACGCCCGCCCACAATCACACCCACCACGCCGTAAAACAACAAGTCGTCAATCGTCTGCGCGCTCCACCTGGGCTGTCCCAAGCGCGCCACATCGGGGTGCGCCAAGCGCGAACGCGCCAACAACACAAACAAAACAAAAGCCGCCAGGTAAGTCAGCCCATACCAATGCACGGCCACAGGTCCGATTTGCAAAGCCACGGGATCGAATTGGGGGTGAGTCAGCATGGCCGCTATTGTGCGACAGGCCAAATATCCGCAAAAACCCGTATAAATGAGAACTTTGTTGCAAATAAAACACTTAAAAATCGAAAAAAGAACACTTTTTAGCAAAATAATATGACTCGATAACCAAAAAGTTTAATTAAGCTGATAGAGTTCATTTCTATCGAAATGTAGCTATTTGGTTCATTTCGATGGGTTTATCACTTCATTCACTTCAGGAGTTTTCATCATGCGCACAAGCTTCAATCTGACCAAAGCATCTTTGCTCATCGCCACCCTCGCAGCTGGTCTGAGCGTTCACATTGCCTCGCAAGCCCAAGCAACCCTTGACTCGGGCACCTTGATCATCAATGGCCAAATTTCTGCCTCCACCTGCTTGCTCGACATGGGCGACGCCGGCTCCACCGGTGGCAGCAGCAAAACCCTCAACCTGGGAACCTACACAACAGCTGTTGCCGGCGCAGCCACGGCCACTGGCGGCACATTTGGCACAGCCCAGTCGGCGGTGTTCAGCGTCAAGTCTGCCTCGGGTGACGGCACCGCTTGCACCTTGGGTGGCTCTGGCAAATGGGACATTGGCATCAACATCCCCTCCACCGAGGTGGCCACAGCTGGCGGCAGCACACTGTTGCTGTCTGGCGGCACCGCTTCCAACATTGCACAAAACGTGGGCGTGTTGATCAAAACCAGTACAGGCCCAGCCGTGACTGCAGGCGCTACCAATGTGAATTTGTCCGCTGGCTCACCCACCTACGGCGTGCTGTTGTCGAGCAGCTCTGCCTCGGCCCCCAATCTGGCCAACACCGACAAAATTGCTTTGACCGCGCAATTTGCCAGGACCAACGCCTCAGCACCCACCGCAGGTGCGTTTTCAGCCACCATTCCTTTGAACGTTTGGTACAAGTGATCGCGCTGGCGCACGGATGAAGCACTCCCCCAAGTGGCCAAACCGCTTGGGGGGGTTGTCCAGCACAGCGCCCCATCCGACGCCTGAAACATCCCGGGCCCACCCGACCCTCATGGGCCAATCCAAAGACATTCGTTTTCGCAAAGTAATCTTGAAAAATGTTTTCTAAGCATCAAAAAACCACCGCCTGCCTGATCGCCCTGGCCTGTGCCTCGGGTTTGGGTTTGCAAGCCCAAGCCGCGCTCAGTGACTCTGGGGCCGTGGAGGTCAACGGTCAAATTTCCACCTCCACTTGCTTGCTCAACTTGGGCGACGCTGGTTCGACCGGCGCTGGCAGCAAAACCCTTAACCTGGGGACATGGAGCACCGGGCAAGTTCCCAGCGGCAACGCAGGTGACGTTTTTGGCACCGCCAAATCAGTTGTGATGAACTTGGCCGACCCAAGCGACCCCTCTAAAGTTTGCTCCATCAGTCAAATGTGGGATGTGGGCATCAAAGTGCAGCCCAACCAGTACACCAGCCTAGGGGCTTTTGGTTACCTTAACAACGGTGCTGTGGCCAATGCGGCGCAAAACCTCGGCGTGGTGTTGGCAGCGTTTACCTCCGCAACAACCACCTTTGGCACGCCTATCAAAGTGAATTTGCTCGGCCCAGCCGCTTCACCCACTTACGGTTACCTGCTCTCGGGCAACCAAACTCCTGGCATGGGCCTGCCCTCCAATGGCGTGGGTACTGGCGGCTACATCCTGCTGACAGCGCAATTTGCCAGAACTTCCGCCACATCGGCACCCACCCCAGGCGCCTTCTCGGTCACCCTGCCTTTGAACGTTTGGTACAAGTAAATGAACAAGGTGGCCTGTTGCGTCTGTTTCACCCCATGAAGCCGCTGGCCAACGGATTGGCGCTGGCCGTGTGGCTGGGCTTTTGCACCGCCGCCTTGCCGCAAAACCCCAACGAAGCGGGCGCACCTTACTTGAGTTTGCAAGGCGCGATCGCGCAAAGCGCCTGCAATTTGTTACCCGTTTTGACCAGCGAGGGCAACCCCTTTGTGGTGAACTTGCCCGCGCTGCAAACCACCTTGCTGCTGGACACACCGTTCAGCCCCATTGCACCAGTGCAACTGAACTTTAGCCTCAGCGACAGCTCCCTGAGTTGCTTGAAAAATTTGTTGGGCAACGGCAGCAACCACATTGTGTTTGACGCTGCCTTTGCCTCGGTGGTCCCGCGCAGCGGCTTGCTGCGCAACAGTGCCACCAACCGAGCGGCTCAAAACGTGCTGGTGCAGTTGGGCCTGATCAGCGCCGACGGGGTTTTTACCCCGCTGGATCTGAACCAACCGCAAGCGCTCAACCAAGCTTTGATTTTGCAACCCACCTCGGCGAGCGCCAACCTGAGCCTGAACCTGGGCATTCGCTACGTGGCGGCGCGCTTTGTCTCCGAGCAGTACGCCACTGTGGGCGGCCTCAACCCCGGGGCCAGCGATGTCACGGCGGGCAATGTGTCGGTGTATCTGCCTTTTGTGCTGAATTTGAAATGAGGCAGCCACCCGATGATGCGCGCAGGCAACAATGTGTGAAATAAAGTAATTTTTTGTGCCAAAACGCCACCAACTCCGGCCCCCAAAAATGAATTTAAAAGGACCTAAAAAAACCACCCAGGAGACCTCCCCAACCGCTTAAGTTCAAGGCTTTGCCTGCGCACGTAATGCTTAAGCAGTTCTTGTGCCACCCCCGCTGTTTCGATTCAATTCACCCCATGCCAGTGTGTGAATTGCCAGTCGAATCAAAGGGATGTGACCATGAACCGCCAAGCCAAATACCCGCGTTTAGTCAAAGTGTTGTTGTCAGTGATGGCCGCCGCCGCGATGTGCAGTGCACACGCCCAAAAGGGTGTGCTTGAAATTCATGGTGTGCTGGTCTCACCCGGGTGCCAGTTGAGCCTGCAAGCCTTGCAGCGCTTGAGTGGGCAAACCCAGGTGAGTGGACAGGCCTGTGGCCTGACCTCCGGCGCTGGCAATGCCTTGTCTCAAGTGGCGATTGCCCAAGTTGCAGAAGAAACCACTGTCTCGCCCCAAGGCGAGGGCAGCCCCAAACGGCTGATGACGCTCAGTTACCGCTGAGCCCACTGGCCACCAGGTGGTTCTTCTCGGTTGGGTTGCTTTTTTAAACCACCGAGAAGACCCAGATGTACAAAACCTCCCCCTCCCTCACCGCCCCTGGTTTGATGCTTTGCGTGCAGCGCCTGTGGCGCACCCTTTGTTTTGCCGTCCCGGCTTTGTTGGCTGCCGTTGGGGCCCAGGCCGACATGGTGATTGACACCACCCGCGTGATTTACCCCGAGGCGCGGCGCGAGGTGTCGTTTCGCATCACCAATGTATCGAAAGAAAAACCCGCCTTTGTGCAAATGTGGCTTGACGACGGCAACGCCACGGCCGCACCCGAGGATTCGGTCACACCGTTTAACCTGACGCCGCCGATTGCACGGCTGAAGACCGATGCTGGTCAGGTGGTGCGCCTGACCTACACCGGCGAGCCCCTGCCCAGCGACCGTGAAAGCGTGTTTTATTTCAATATGTTGGAGCTGCCGCAAAAGTCCAACGAGGAGAACAAACTCAGCTTTGCCGTGCGCACACGCATCAAGGTGTTTTTCAGGCCCAAGGCACTGCGCGGCGAACCCGCCACCTTGATGAACCAAGTGGCGTGGAAGGTGCTCAAACAAGGCAACAACTGGGTGGCCGAGGGCAACAACCCCACGCCCTACAACATGTCGTTTTTCAGCTTGCGCCTGGGCCAAGGCGGCAGCTACGACGTCACGGTCGATGGCGGCATGATTGCCCCCATGGGCAAAACCACCGTTGTATTGGGTGAGGTGAGCAAGATCACCAAACCCTTTAACCAGCTTTTGGTGGAGTACATCACCGATTACGGTGGTGCCAACCCGATAGAAGTCGCCGTCAACCCAGCCCCCTGACTCGGCCCCCCTTGAGGCTGCGCCACGTCGGTATGCCAACAACACTGGTTCCATCCTGGATGCGTTGCCACGCAGCCCACGGTGCCCCCCGGCGTGGCCGGGGCTTTGCATCGGTCGGTGCATTGGCCTGGGTGATGACCGGTGTGATGGTCAGCCTGAGCGCGCCTGCGCAGGCCCAGGCCGACCAGACCAGCGAACGCGTGATGATGCCCTCGATGAGCATGCTCTCGCGCATGGAGATCAGCACCAAGCCCAGCGCCCAAGCTGGCCCGCCGCTGCTGCGACTGCAAGGCGACGCCTTCAGCGGCCAGGTGGTGCAGTTGGTGCAAAACGGCATGGTGTTTTATGAACAACAACTGCCCGAGGGCAACTTTGTCATTGATGATGTGCCCCCGTTTGACTTGGCCGCGCCAGTGAGCTTGCACCTGAGCTCGCCCAACTTGCCGCAAGAAAAGGCAGACTTGCCCTTGGCCTTGCTGCAGTCGCGCACGGTGTTTGCCCGCCGACCCGAGTTGATCGCCCCCACCCCCTTGCTCTCGGCCAAGCCCCCAGCGCCCAAGGCCGACGGTGTGGACGACGAAGAGATCGAGTTTGAGAGCGACTTTTTGCGCGGCAAGGCGTTTCGCAACATGGATGCGTCGGCCCTGAAAAAGCTGGGCAAGGTGCGCCCCGGCAAAGTGGACGCCGACATCTACCGCAACGACTCGCCGGTGGCCAAGGCCAATGTGCTGTTTACCGAACCGCCCAACGGGGGCGAGGCGCGTGCGTGCATCGCACCGGCGCTGTTCATGCAACTGGGGGTCAAGCCCGAGCACATCAGTGCCCAAGGTCAGGCCTTGCTGAAAAACGCCAACGCCCCTGAAAGCACCGACGCGCCCCAGGCACAGGCTTGCTTGTACATGGAGCAGTGGGTCAGCGGTGCCAGCGCCCAATACGAGCCCAGCGAACTGCGCTTGTCGCTGAGCATTGCGCAGGCCTATTTGATGCGTCAGTCGCGCGCGTCGGTGCCTGCGGGCATGCTCACGCGCGGAGAAAACGCGGGTTTTGTCAACTACAACCTCAACCACTATGTGTCGCAAAGCCAAAGTTCGGAGTTTTTAAACCTGAGCTCTGGCCTGAATGTGCAGGGCTGGCAAGTGCGCCACACCAGCTACCTGAGCCAAAGCAACAGCGCCAGCGCGGGCAGCACCCAGCAGTATGTGGCCGGTGAGACTTTTGTGCGCCGCCCGCTGATCGACTGGAAGTCCACCCTGGCTTTGGGCGAGATTGCCAGCCAAAGCCCGATTGTGGGCAGCGTGCCCCTGCGCGGTTTGCGCATGGCCTCAGAAGAAGGCCTGATGAGCGACGACGAACGCAGCTACCGCCCCGTGGTGCGTGGCGTGGCGCGCACCAACGCGCGTGTGCGGGTGTTGCAAAACGGCGCGGTGTTTTTGGAGCAAACCGTGCCGCCCGGCCCCTTTGAGTTGACCGAGATCAACCCGCCCTCGGGCGTGGGCAACTTGACGGTCACCCTGACCGAGGCCGACGGCAGCATCGAGACTTTCTTGGTGCCCTACAGCATGAGCGCGGGCAAGCTCAACCCTGGGTCAGCACGCTACAGCCTGTCGGCGGGCAACTTTCGCAATGCCGCTGGGGTGAGCGACACGCTGGTCATGCAAGCCTATATGCGTTACGGTCTGAACGGTGTTGTCACCCCAGGGCTGGAGTTGTTGTCGACCAACAACTACCAAGGTGCCGGCGTGCAAATGGCCTTCAACAACCCCTGGGGCAGCTTGTCATTGAACCGCTTGCACTCCCAAGGGCAAGCGCAAGCGGTGGGCAGTGTTTACGCCGCGGGCTATAACCACAGCATCAACTACAGCGCTCCGGCGTTGGGGCCGTTACAAGCATATGTCGGCGTGAGCGAGCAATCCATGGGCTACGTCTCACCCCTGGCGGCGTTGACCAACACCAGCCTGAACCCCTACAACCCCTTGTCCATCAAAAACAGCATTTACCTCAACCTGGGCCTGAGCCTGAAGTCGTGGGGTGGCCTGAGCCTGGGCGTGGTGGAGCAAAACGCCTGGACCGACAACCAGCAAACCCACCAATACCGGCTGAGCTACAGCACCAACTTCAGCCGCGTGGGCTTGTCCGTGTACCTCAGCCAAACCACCTATGCCAATGGCACGCCATCGGTGGACACGGTGGGCTTTATCGCCTCTGTCCCCTTGAACTTGTTTGACAGCGCCGGGGGCTTGCGAGTCAGCCAAAGCCAAACCGGCACGGCCAAGCCCACGCAGTCGGTGTCGGCCTACGGCAGTGGCATGCAAAACAACGCCCTGAGCTACAACCTGACCCACTCGCAAACCGGCGAGTTGGGCAACTCCAGCGCATCGCTCAATTACCAACACCCTTGGGGCACGCTGGGGTTGAGCCTGTCGGGCGCGGATGACGGCAGCAGCCAGCAAGGCGGCATCAGTGCAGCAGGTGGCATGGTGTTGCACGGCGACGGCGTGATCATGTCGCCCAGCTTGGGCACCACCTTTGCCATTGTGGAGCTGCCCAAAGGCGAAGGCGCAGGCGTCAGCGGCAGCCAGGCGCGCATCAACCGCAGCGGCTTTGGCGTGGTGCCCAGCCTGTCGGCCTATTACCTCAACGACGTGCAAATCAGCTTGGAGGGTGCATCCACCGAGGTGGAAGTGGACAACCCCACCCAAAAAATCGCCCCCGTGGAGGGCTCTATCGTGCGGCTCAAGTTCAACGCCACCACTGGCCGGCCCTTGCTGGTGGTGCTGCAAGCCAGCAACGGTGCGCGCATCCCCATTGGTGGCAGCGTGACCGATGCCGCAGGCAACGAGGTGGGCACCGTGGGCCAAGGCAGCCGCGCCTTGGTGCGGGTGCAAAATTCCACCGGCCGCTTGAAAGTGCAGTGGGGCGACAAACCCGACGAAACCTGCCTCACCGACTACGCCCTGGGCGAGGGCCAAAGCACCAATGCCTCGGGCTTTACCCATTTGAAACTGCGCTGCGAGGTGGGTGCGGTGGGTGGCCTTGTGTCTGTGAAGTAAACCAAACTACAAACATGAAATACCTTAAATACCCCCTGATATTGGCGTTGTTTGCCTTTGTGCAGTTGGCCCAGGCCACGTGCACGATGTCTTTGATCACTGCAAAGAGTTCGAGCTATTCCAACAACGTTTTTACCAGCACGTTTCGGGTGGATTTTCCGCAACATGATCTAACAGATATTTGTACGGTTGACAACACCAATAGCAAATCCATCATCAATTTGGATGGAACGACCAATAACAATTACAACCTCACCGATGTGGTTGTCACCACTTACCCAAACGGATTTCTCACCACAGACACGCATTGTTGGTGCAACAACACAACGGGCAGCCCAACAACATGCAACATCAATATTTACGGCACCAACAACACCAAGGCTGTGAGCGTGAACAACTATGGTGTCGCTTTCAAAAAATGTATTGACACGCCATCCGTGTACTACGAATTGACTTACAAGTGGACTCTCAGAAGCGGGACCGCCACCAGTGTGAAGTATTGCCCGAGTCTGAAATCGACTCAAAATGGCACCACCACAAATGACGGGAACACCTTGACAGCCTCTGGCACCAACTGCGCAACCAGCTTGCCCAGCACGCCCACTTGTGCGCTCAAGGTCCCTTCCTATGTGTCATTGCGCTCGGTCAAACCAGTGGCCACCGCAGGCACAACGCTGAGCGCGTCAAAAGCAGAGGTTGCGATTCAACTCATAGACTGCACCAACAACACGGGCTCGTCCAAAACACCGCGCATCACTTTTTCGGACGCTGGCGGGCGCACCACATCGTGCACTTTGCAAAACAAGGCCGAAGCGGCTTACGCAGCGGCGGCTGAGATCGCGTTATTTTCCGATGCGGCTTTGAACACCGCCATTTGCCTGAACAACACTGCCAGCAACAACCTGAGTTACACGGCCATTGCCAATGGCAGCACGGTTGCCAGCCAAACCAAAAGCATTTGGGCTGCAATCACCAACACCACCGCCAACGCCGTGGGCGCGGTGCAAGGCAGTTTGATGGTCAAGCTGGATTACCTTTAACGCCTAATTGGATATGAACCACAGGGCCCACCGTAAACGTTCGGCATATAGACATCGATTTACGACATAGCTAGATTGAGCAAAACTGGACTTTTGCCAAGCCCTTTGCTAACCTATCCCGAGTCAAAAGCGAAAGCATCTCCCACAGCCCAGTCGCATCGATCGACGCGGTTTTGGTTCGATGCCCTTTCTGTGCGCTGATGACTTCATCGACATGCAAATCAACTCAAATAGCGATTTAAGGAACCTGTTAGTTAATAAAAATATTCGCCATGATTAAAAAAACAACCAGGTTATTGATATTTTTATTTTGCTTATTTTGTTTTAACCAAACATTTGCAAGAATAGCTTGCGATACAACCTATAAATTCACGAATGGCAAAGGTGGCGCAGCTGTTACGAACCTGAACGTCACTCAAAATATCGGCACCATCCCAAATCTTTGGCTAGAAATAACAATTTATGCCTTTGAGGGTATGCAAAGTAAAACTTCGGTGTTCCGGGACTTTTGCAGTCTCACCTACGGAGCACCTGGCGCAATGTATTCATATGCCACGCCCAAACAATATTACAAAATCACCTATGGAGCGTCCACAAGCGCATACTACACCGCCCCATCCGATTGCAATTCGGAATCATATAGTTACCCTAGTACGGGAAACAGTCCCTTTAACAACGCATGGATTGATAGCACAGCCAACTACATCAATACAAAGGCAGAGGTATTTTGGTATTTACTGGGGACAGCCTCAGCGGTATGGAAAACGTCATGTTCAAATTCCAAGTTTTATATTCCGCTATCAATTTCCTACAAAATTGGCACTACTGGTTCGCTTGCATTTGATGGATCAGCGCTTTACAACAATGTACCTGGGTGCTGCTATACAGCGCAAGTAGACACCACTGCACCTGCACAGGCCAAAACACCTTCACCAGGGGATTTGACACTGAGACAGATTCAAGGCTCGTGTTCTGTGACTGCCCCGCCCCTTAATTTGGGAACCCAAAAGCCCGATGCAATCAGGAGCAATGGCATTTTGGGAGGGGTGTTGAAGTCAACCCTGGTCACACTCAACTGCAACAATGTTTACACGGGTACGCCTGTTACCCCAAAAGTCACCATCACCGATGCGGCCGATGCTGGCAACACAGGATGCAACCCCACCAATACCGCCGACAACCCTTCCAATGCATCCGTCAATTTATTCACTTCGCCCACCATCGACCATAACGCCGCCTACAGATATTGCGTCTCGCCATTTGTGCTGAACGGATCGCAATACTCCAACACCATGACGTTTCCAAGCATCACTGCCACCTCATACACTGCTTCGATGCCCATCTACGCAGGAATGTATTACACCGCCGCAGGCAATCCAACACCAGGACCCGTGAGAAGCACGCTGACTTTGACAGTTTTTTACGATTGATTTTCCATTCAGGCGTCATTCCCCTTTTGATCGAGCAGGACCCGGTTTGCGCACCAAATCCTTGCTTGGCATCTATCCAGGGGCACACCTTGGCGCGCGGCTAAACTAGCCGCTTTCCCCTTTTTATCGAGACACCATGGCCACTTTTCCGATCAAGATCAACCGCCGCTCGGCCCACATCACCGAGGGCAAGTCGCGTGCACCCAACCGCTCCATGTATTACGCCATGGGCTACCAAGAGAGCGACTTCACCAAGCCCATGGTGGGCGTGGCCAATGGCCACAGCACCATCACACCTTGCAACAGTGGTTTGCAAAAGCTGGCCGACGCGGCGGTGGCGGGCATTGAAGAGGCCGGGGGCAACGCACAAATTTTTGGCACGCCCACCATTTCGGACGGCATGGCCATGGGCACCGAGGGCATGAAGTACTCGCTGGTCAGCCGCGAGGTGATATCTGACTGCATCGAAACCTGCGTGCAAGGCCAGTGGATGGACGGTGTGCTGGTGGTGGGCGGTTGCGACAAAAACATGCCCGGCGGCATGATGGGCATGTTGCGCGCCAATGTGCCGGCCATTTATGTGTACGGCGGCACCATATTGCCCGGCCGCTACAAGGACAAAGACTTGAACATCGTCAGCGTGTTCGAGGCGGTGGGTGAAAACTCGGCGGGTAAATTGAGCGACGCCGATTTGCGCGAGATCGAGATGCGCGCCATCCCCGGCACGGGCTCGTGCGGGGGCATGTACACGGCCAACACCATGTCTTCGGCGTTTGAGGCGCTGGGGCTGTCGCTGCCCTACTCGTCGACCATGGCCAACCCGCACGACGAGAAACAAAACTCGGCCAAAGAATCGGCCAAGGTGCTGATCGAGGCGATCAAAAAGGATTTGAAGCCGCGCGACATCGTGACCAAAAAGGCAATCGAAAACGCAGTGGCAGTGATCATGGCCACCGGTGGATCAACCAATGCAGTGCTGCACTTTTTGGCCATCGCCCACGCCGCTGGCGTGGACTGGACGATCGACGACTTTGAACGCGTGCGCCGCAAAGTGCCGGTGATTTGCGACTTGAAGCCCAGCGGCCAATACCTGGCGGTGGACTTGCACAAAGCCGGTGGCATCCCTCAGGTGATGAAGACCTTGCTCGCTGCGGGTTTGCTGCACGGTGACTGCATGACCATCAGCGGCAAAACGGTGGCCGAGGTGCTGCAAGATGTGCCCGCTGTGCCGCGCGCCGACCAAGATGTGATTCGGCCCATCGACAAACCGATGTATGCCCAGGGCCACTTGGCGATTTTGAAAGGCAACCTCTCGCCAGAGGGCTGCGTGGCCAAAATCACCGGCCTGAAGAACCCGGTGATCACTGGCCCGGCGCGGGTGTTTGACGACGAGCAGTCGGCGCTGAAAGCCATTTTGGACGGCAAGATCAAGGCCGGTGATGTGATGGTTTTGCGCTACCTGGGCCCCAAAGGGGGCCCCGGCATGCCCGAAATGCTGGCACCCACGGGCGCGCTGATCGGTGCCGGTTTGGGCGAGAGCGTGGGCCTGATCACCGACGGGCGTTTCTCTGGCGGCACCTGGGGCATGGTGGTGGGCCACGTGGCCCCCGAGGCAGCCGCAGGCGGCAACATTGCCTTTGTGCACGAAGGCGACAGCATCACCATCGACGCGCACAAATTGGAACTGGAACTGCATGTGAGTGAGGCCGAGTTGGCCGAGCGCAAAAAGGGCTGGAAGCCACCGGCCCCGCGCTACACCCGTGGCGTGCAAGCCAAGTTTGCCTTCAACGCGTCAAGTGCGAGCACCGGCGCGGTGCTGGACTTGTACCCCCAACAGCCGTGAAGCCCCAGCCCGCAGGTATGCGCACGCTCATGCCCGCGCTGATGTTGGTGACCCTGTGGGTGCTGGGGCTGCACGGCCCCGCCAGGGCCGA
>Ga0214919_10001513_pt1 | contig 37832 bp, 38 predicted proteins | sample LL1503_MetaG_FD_177994 | JGI IMG/M metagenome (GOLD analysis project Ga0214919, IMG submission 177994) | Freshwater microbial communities from Lake Lanier, Atlanta, Georgia, United States - LL-1503 | ecosystem: Environmental > Aquatic > Freshwater > Lake | place: USA: Georgia | collected...
TAGTGTTCTCACTATTTTTCCATTTCTATAGTTTGCCCAATTTACGGTAATAAAATCTGCGTCGGTCTTTACAGCCTCGTCTAAAATACTCTGTAGATCTGGAGTCAAATATTCATCTGCATCGAGCTGCAAAATATATTTTTGACTAGCAAGATTGTAAGACCGGATACGTATAAACTCAGCTTCTCCCTTGTTTTTTTTGGTCTCAACAAATGTACCACCATATTTCTTTACAATTTCGCCGGTTTTATCGCTACATGGGCCATCGTGTACCACTACGATCTCAGATACATAGTCTATTGTGGATTTAAGTGCTTTTTCGATAATCTTTTCTTCGTTATAAACACACATCACAAGTGTTATGGGTAGTTTTTGAGTTTTGCTCGCTTTCATTTATCCATTTTCTTTCTAAGGGTTATGTAGTAAACCAGCCAAAACGCAAACAACCATAGTGCATTGGTGACTATTGATACGATTATAGCTCCATTTATAGCAAACCTTGGTATAAAAAATATGCTGAGGGCAATATTTATGACCAGTATAGTTAGTAAAATAACAAGCTCAGTTTTTATTTTGCGCATTATTAGTAGTATATCTGTATAAAATATTGCGAGTGTATACAAAATACCACTTATTAGTATGAAAGTTAGTTGTGCGGCGAAATGCTTGAAATCTATGCCGAAAATAAGCCTTAGCACCATTGGCCCCAAAAAGTAGGTTATAGGTAGAAGAACAGCTCCGACACCAACAATGAACAAAGTAATCTGGTTGATATTCTTTTTGAAAACCCCGTATCGTTGTCCCTGGAGTGTTCGTGCCATTCTAGTCAAAAATGGGGCCACCACAAAGTAAACCAGTAACGTCAAGAAAAATAGCGGCATAATGAGAATATTAAAGTAACCCTGGTCAACTGGGTGCCACAACTGCATAAAGTATTTAGCTAGGTTTATCGTAGCAACAGGGATAAATACTACAAGGGCAAATGGTAATAGCTTTAATGCAATTCGTTTTATGTTCCAGTTTCCAAAAAATTTTATTTTTACAGGATTTATTTTATGAATATTACTTATGTCAAATATGAAAATTCCCGCCATGAATACCACTATAAATACGAGGCTCGATAGTAGGATGCTGTGAGTTGCATAGTCTACTGCTATGAATCCAGCAATTGATAGCAGCGACTTTATAAAATTTGATTTACCCGCTTGATGCAAACGATCATGTATTTGTAGTACGCCGTATAGTACGTCGGAAACTGCATCTAACACTCGATACCCCATTAATACTATAATAAGTAGTGCCGTGGTGGCATTAAAGTTATTTGCCGCAATAAATATTACAAGTGCTAGTGCTGCTATTAATGACATGCCTAAGCGAAGCTTCACGTAGTCTCCAGTATCGAATTCGCCCTGGACATCCGTTACTTGATAGTTGCGACCGCCATAATATGCGATGGTAGAAAAAATTGCAACAATACTAAATGCAAAGCCGAATGTGCCAGACGCCTGAATACCGTTTAAACGCGTAATGAATACCGTCAAAATAAAATATACAAAGCCGCTGAAAAGTGACCCAAGCGTATTCCAGAAAATATCTTTTTTAATAATAGATCTATTCATACATTATGTGTAGTAGTACACTCCCGTTAACCACAAATATAGCAAGAGCATTATGAGTGAAAACAAGACCACTATATGGTAAAGTTTTTGGGGGCGAATTTGTAATTTTACATCTGTTTGTAATCCGGCAAAAACTAAAATAAGCAACACTAGCAAAGGCGTGAAGTATCGTCCCTGAACACCTAGCAACACATTACTGCCATTAATATACTGCGCGTAACCAAGGGCCCCGAACACACTTGCGCATACGAGCAAGAATGTCGCAAGTGCCCAAATTGAAAGTCGCCTACTTACCTTAGGGGCTTTAAAGCCCAATAAAACAATGGTTAATACTACAAACCATAAAATGACTATCCATTCTGGGAATCGATACGCTAGCCAGCCGAAATTTCCAACTACACCTGTGGTCGCTATAGGATCAATCTGACCATTAACATTTGTATATAGCACTGTGTTGAGGACTGTGGCTATTAATCTGTGGACATTAATCGACTCTCGTAGCACAGAAAGTATGAATGCAACTATAACGACTATAGTACTACTTGCTAGTATGCGATATTTGATTATACCCCAATGCTTTTTGATGGAATTAATAAAATTTAATACTTTTCGAAGGTGAGCATGATGATATTTCCCTGCTATTATTCCAAGTAGCAGCGGCATCATCAATAGATTGTTAGGTTTGGAAAAAAGGAGCATCAGAGCCAAGCCGGCAACAAATGTGTACTGTTTTTTAGAAGGTTTACTTTTTTGGACTGCTAAATTAATACAAAAAGCCACGAAGGCAAAAATAGCGACCAGATTAAGTACATCATAAGACAGTGATGCCATTTGTTGAATCACCATTGGTGTAATGGCTATAAACAAAAAGACCAGTTTACCAAACTTAACTTTCTTTAAGATCAAGTACACGGCTGTCATGAAGACCGCAAAATTAGTAAGCCGCCCCAAGAGCACCATTCCGCCTACCGTCGGCCACACCTCTCTTCCAATTAAGACTCCGATGGCAGCTGGAAAGTTAGCAAAATGCTTAACAATGCTGCCCGTTGCTACAGTGTCCCCGCCATACACAAAATTGGATTTTTTCTCTGCAACGTTTACCGTAAAACAATTGCTATCAAGGTTAACTTTTTTAGTAAAATACTGTAAGTAACGATTCTCTCTTATGCTATTCGCTATAGTCTGATGATCATCGTTAAGTACGAAGTTAGGCACATGCGCATTGCAGGAAAACATGCTGTAGCTGAAAGCTAGGTGCGTTGATTCGTCCGGTACCACCAAGATTGGGTTCATGAAGATTGAAATTAGCCCAAACAATCCAGCAATTATTAAAAATGTGTTTTCTGTTTTATTAAACCAGTGCTTTATCTTATTCAACGTAATTTCCTATAAACTCTTTTGGCAAGAGTGCGTATGGTCGCTGGGGATCTACGATATACATATATTATTCTCTGTTTAATCCAAGTTACTAAAGGGTTTAGCCCATACGCATTAAAAATACCTCTAAATGTACGATTGTATGCAGAATTATCGAAAAAACGAGAAGTATATTCATGACTAGGAGCAATCCTGTACTGATAGCCAGCTCCCCATGCTACATAAACAATGAGCCGCTCAAAGGCGTGTAATACCGTAAGGTCATGTTGCAAGGGCTCAGGTGGAATTAATGAATCGGTTAATTTTATGTCGTCTAGTTTTTGTAAGGCTACTGGCCGATACCAGAACATTGTTCCATAAGGCATTACGTATGTTTCATATTGCTGCAGGTCCAGATCCTTGTTAATGTCCATCTCTAGCCACAAGTCTTTGATAAATGGTTTGATTTTCCTGTCGTTGAAAAACACTGTACCACCCAAATAGGCGAATACATTTGGTATATCAGGAATAACGACACCAAGTTTCTTGTTTGCTGCAAAGTTTGCCAATATGTTAAGGGCAATCGGCGCATCAAATAGTTGAGCCAAAAGTTCATCTTGCCACTTCTCGCCTATATAGCTGTTTGCTGTCGCTGATTTTTTTGTATGGAAGTGGCCCACAACTTCGTAATTCTGTAAATCCTGCGAAAGCTTCAGCCATGGTATCACATCACGACCTTTGGTCCCTGTGATTACTATTTTTTTTGTAACAATTTTATATTTCTGTAAGACTTTATTTATCTCATTTTTTTTATGTTCAGTGTCAACTGTTAGGAAGAGATCGTGCTTAAAATCCCACAAGTTTAAGCGCATAAGATATTTTTCTAAAACATCTGGGTAAAATGCATGTATATGCACAGCTACCTTTTCCGGCAGTTTTGCATTATTATTCTGATTTATAATTTTATTCCCAATAGCAATAGAAACGTTGGGTACAAACATTTGTTCAAAATAATCTTCAATGAGCTTTGTATCATATTTTGTAAATTGATTTGTAAGCGATAACAAGTTATTTGCATATAAATTGTCGTTGTTGTGTGTGAAGGCTTTGATCTTTATAAACGGCACTCCCTTAGTAAGCAATATATCAGGGTGCAACTCGCTATGATTCTCCTTTACTTTTAAGTTGTTTTGACTAAAATTTTTTGCTGCATCGAAAAGAATTCCGTTTGCAAATGATGCTTTTTCCAAAATTCCAGTAAGTTGTGTTTCATATTTTTGTATTACCTTGGTGACGTCTTTGAAATCTTGCACTTCATTCCAAAAATCTTGAAATATCTGTGACTTAACAACATTACTAGTAAATACTCCTAAATAACTTTGGTTATGTCGGGGCACAGGACCATTGGTTCCAGGCATCCCGTGTTTAGTGGCAGCATGGTTTGTAATTCCCCAGAAATCAGCACCCGATTTTTCCATTCTTTCGTATATGGGCTCTAACGGATAGACCGGACCAAAGCATGTATCGTTCATGAGTGTGACACTATCGTAGTCGCCAAGCTTCTGCCAACCAAACTTCTCTATCCCGTCCCGCCAAGCAGCAAAATCAAAACCTTCGTTTTTGCGCTGCAAAAAATCATCATAAAGTCCTTCAAGTCGTTTTGAATCATTTTTTGAGATAGTGCTATTGGTTATAAAAATTACTCTTTTGAAAAGTGGCTTTACCTGTCGCAACTGGAAAACTACATGCTCCGCAAGCTCATCATATTTATTAAAATGCACGTACAGTAAAACTCTATTCATCTTATTTAATTACGCCTTATTGTTGGTCTCGGCTTGACCGCGACTCCTCTCTCCACCCCACTTTCTGGAGTATTGTAGTTCGCTTCTAGGTACATATCGGACACCTCTCGAGTAGAACCAATGTATTCCTCTCTGCCGTTTGCTATGTAAAGAGCTCGGTCACAAAAGCGTGAAATGGCTGACATGTCATGCGTTACAAGCACGACAGTTTTGCACTGTTTCTTTAATTCATTGAAATAGTCATAGCACTTCTGCTGGAAAGAAGCATCGCCAACAGCTAAAACCTCGTCAAGTATTAATATGTCTGTGTTTGCCCGGATTGCTATTGAGAAAGCTAAGCGGACTTGCATACCAGAGGAATAATTTTTCAACTTCTGATCCATGAAGCGTTCTAGCTCTGCAAATTTAACTATATCCTCGTACTTGGAGTCCATTTCACGTCTGCTAAACCCAAGAAGAGCACCATTTAGAAAGACGTTTTCTCTGCCGGTTAGTTCTGGACTGAAGCCTACTCCGAGTTCGATAAACGGAGTTAGCTTGCCGTTAATGTGTATCTGTCCTGAATCGGGTATGTAAATTCCTGCTAAGAGTTTGAGAAGAGTACTTTTTCCGCTACCGTTGCGGCCAACAATGCCGAAAAATTCTCCTTTTTTGATTTCGAATGATATGTCTTTTAAAACTTCTTGTTTTTCAAAGGTTCTTTTTCTTTTATAAAAATTAATTACTGCACTTTTAATAGAACTGACTTTTTCATGAGGAAGCTTAAATGATTTATTAACTCCGACTACTTTTATTGCTATGTTGTCACTCATTTAAATGTTCTCCGCAAAATATTTAGACTCTTTACGGAAATATAGCAGTCCGCCCGCAAGTGACGCTATTACTATAGCGAAAGGTATATACATATACCAGCCACCCTGGAACACCGTATGAGGGATTAGTGTTTCGTGAGTTATTGAGCTCCACCTAGCGTCTTGAATTGCTTGGGCCATTGGGTTTAGTAGGATTATTTTTTGAAAAGTTACGTTAGAAATAAGTGTTAGCGGGTAGAGAATAGGAGTTAAATAAAATCCGGCCTGTAAGATAACCTCCCATATGTAGCCAACGTCTCTAAATTTTACAAAGATAGCCGATAGGAATAGCGATAAACCAAGAGCAAACAAATAAACTTCCAGCAAAATCACTGGCAACCATAGAGTTGTTACGAGTAAATCAACGTGGTTCAAAATCATGAAAATTATTATTACAACCATGTTGAGCATAAGGTTAATAACTGCAGACAGGCTGCTAGAAAATATAATAATCCAGCGAGGTATGCGGATTTTTCGGACGAGGTCTCCTCTACCGACAATTGAACCTAGACTTTGTGTGGTCATCTCGAGGAAAAAGTTCCATATAACTATTCCGAGCAACAGATAGACTGGATAGTGTGGGATGCTGGCACCAAGTTTTAAAAATTTTACAAAAACAATGTACAAGATTACGAAAAGCAACAAGGGCCTTAGAAGCGACCAAGCATAACCAAGCACCGAACCCTGATAGCGTAGCTTAAAGTCTGTTCGTACAAGTTCGCTAATTAACGCTTTGTTTTCTTTGGATATATATCGAATCATTTTATTATAAGTTATTATAGATTAAGAATGGACTTAAGTCGATGAAAAACACTGCAATAATAGTGCCAAACTGGAACGGCAAAGAAAGCCTGGGTGTCTGCTTGGATTCTTTACTAAGTCAATCCATCAATAGCACTATTATTGTGGTGGAGAATGCCTCGACAGACGGCTCCTTGGAATATATAAAGAATAGTTACCCCGAGGTAGAGCTGGTGGTGAACAAAAAGAATCTTGGTTTCGCTGGTGGGGTCAATAGCGGTATCAGAAGAGCCTTGGAGCTGAAGTGTGATGCCTTAGCGCTATTTAACAATGATGCAGTAGCTGAAAAGGACTGGCTTAAAAACCTTACAGTAGCAATGGATGGATCTAGCAATGTTGGCTTAGTGGCTCCTAAGATTTTATCTAAATTTGAAAAAAAATTAGATAGTGCTGGTGATATTTATACATCATGGGGACTTCCCTATCCCAAAGGCAGAAAAGAAAGTGATGATGGTCAATATGATAAACCAGTAAATATTTTCTCAGCTAGTGGCGGGGCGAGCTTATATAGAGTCTCTATGTTGAAGGAGATTGGCTTATTTGACGATGACTTCTTTGCCTATTATGAAGATGTAGATATTAGTTTTAGAGCGCAATTAGCTGGATGGAAGATTATGTATGAGCCCTCAGCTATTGCTTATCATGAAATAGGTGCAACGAGCTCTAAAATTCCTGGTTTTACTACTTACCAGACAATTAAGAATTTGCCTTGGCTATTCTGGAAAAACGTTCCAAGAAAATATTTATTTGATGTAGGAATACGATTCTATTTAGCCTATTTTTCATTCGTTGTGAGTGCTGTAACTAGAGGACAGTTTATGGCAGTTATTAAGGGTCTATTTGTTTCGATTATTTTTATGCCGAAGAAACTGATTCAAAGGCATAAGATTCAGTCCTCCGCAAAAGTTTCCCCTGAATATATTTGGAGTATCATGACTCACGACTTACCGCCAAACGCTACTAAACTTAGAAAGATTAGATCTTTTTATCGTAAGATGATTATGAAGGAGAAATAAATGCCCAAAGTCTTAATAGATGCTAGAGAATCCGGATCTACCACCGGTAGGTATATAGACAAGCTTATAGAGAATATAGGAAAAATTAATGAAGCAGCCTATAGATTTGATCTATTAATTAAACCAGGCAGGAGTGGTTTCTTGAAAGATAAGATTCCAAATTCTTTTATTGTACTAAGCGACGTAAAAGAATTTAGCATAGATGAGCAAACGAGATTGAACAAGCAAATTAGTAAAACCGGTGCAGATCTCGTTCACTTTGGAATGGCACAGCAACCTATTAGATTTAAAGGAGATGCCATTACAACGATTCATGATTTAACAACTCTAAGATTTAATAATCCAGATAAAAATTATTTAGTATTTAAATTTAAGCAATATGTTTATGGCAAAGTAATTAAAATAGCTGCCAATAAATCTAAATACGTAATCACACCTAGCGAATATGTTAAGAAAGATCTAATAAATTATACTGGTGTTTCTGGAAATAAAATTAAAGTAACTCATGAAGCAGCAGACTTTATTGAATCAGATGCTAAACAATTTTCTAAATTAGTTAACAAAGATTTTATTATGTATATAGGTCGTCCGACTCCACATAAGAATCTGAAGAGACTAATTGAGGCACATCAACTATTACTAAAAGACAACCCTGAAGTCTATCTTTCATTATCTGGAAAAATAGACAATAACTATCTTAGAATCAAGAAATGGGTGAATAAGAAGAAATTTAATAAAATTATATTTACAGATTTCCTAGAAGATTCTGAGCTTAAATGGATGTATCAGAATACGAGAGCCTATGTATTCCCGTCACTTAGTGAGGGCTTTGGTCTTCCGGGGCTTGAGGCTATGGTGCACGGGGCTCCTGTGGTTAGCTCTGATGCTACTTGCCTGCCAGAAATTTATGGTGATGCTGCTAGCTACTTTAATCCGTTAGATGTTTCCGACATATACGAAAAAATTAATAAAGTTATAAACGATCAAGAATTAAGAGAAAGATTAATAAAAAAAGGCTATATTCAATCTAAAAAATATTCATGGGAGAAGATGGCCAGAGAAACTTTAGATATTTATAAAATGGCGCTTAAATAAATTGCTTAAGCAACCAGATACCCGTTGGCGAAAAGCAATATAGACATTGAGAATAAGTAGCCGGATCCGAATAAATAGAAATATCTATATCCTTTAGATAAGGAGACGAATATCAGGGTTAGTCCTATAAATATAGGGAGATCGGTTATTACGTATCTATTCAGTGCGTCAAGTCTTCCATTGGAAAGCGGTATTAGTAGATATACAAGTGAATACCAGAAATAAGATTTGTTTAGATATTTATAAACTCCATATAATGCAATGGATATAACTGGAAAATACCATAGATATTCAGGCCTGAATGAGTGTGCAAAATTCAAGAATATACTACCATAATCTCTTCCCCAATATTTTTCCGCTTTAAGAAACTCTAAAGGATTACCGTAACTATTATTTAAGAAAATCATGTAGGTTATGAAGCCCAAGCCAGAGAAAACAAGAGGAATTATCTTAATTAATTTGTCTTTCTTTTTGATTATCAAATCAATGAGTATAAATAATGCAAAAACTACTCCCAGATATTTAGTCAAGCTAGCAAGAAAAGCAAATACTGAAGAATATATATATTTGTTCTTATTGTAGAAGTAAAATGCTGATGCGGTTAATAATAGAAACAGGCTCTCAGTATATGGAATGGCAAAATAAAAAGAAGTAGGAAATATTGAAATAAGTCCTAGCACCAGCCAAGGAGAAATATTTAATTTATTTTTATCAATCTCAAATTTGATAAATTTATAAAAAATTAATACAGCTAATATAAGAAATATCCAATCTATTGCTAATGCAGCTAATTGAATATTATTAATAAAATAAGTAGCAAGTCTTATGGACAGCGGAAATAGTGGCAAGAAAGCGGCATTATAATCAAATTTATAACCGTGTTCAGCTATAGCGATGTAATGGCCGCTGTCATATTGAACCATTGCAGGTATTACTGCCTGTCCTCTGCCAAGCCCTGTAAGTTTAACTGATCTATCCGGACTAAAATTATATATTAATATATTCGAATAAGTAAAAAGGATAATAATAGAAAAAATAAAAAGTATTGAGCCCAATAATAAAATTAAATAAGGTCGATTCTTAAGTACTTTTACCGTATTATCTATATTTTTTTTAATATTCATTTCTTTTCTACTATATCAAAAATGTTCTATTAATTCTCTAGGCAGTAGTTTCTTTGATATAATTTTTATATATGAAACTATCCGTCGTATCTCCAGTTTTTAATGAGTCAGATTCAATCAATAAATTTAATGAGGAGTTAGTTTCAGAGCTAAATAAAAATAATTACAATTATGAATTAACTTATGTAAATGATGGGTCGACTGACGACACATTAACTAAACTTAAATCTATAGCCAACAACAATAAACGTATAAAAATATTAAATTTATCAAGAAATTTTGGTAAAGAATACGCACTTACTGCGGGACTAATTAATTCTGAAGGAGACTGTGCGCTATCTATCGACTCAGATGGTCAACATCCTACAGCTCTAATTGATGATTTTGTATCTTCTTGGGAGAACGGATCAAAAGTGGTAATAGGGGTAAGAAAAAAATATAAATCTGAAAGTTTTGTAAAAAGGATTACTTCCTTAGTCTTCTATGCTTTCTTTAACTCACTATCTAAACAGAAATTAATTGAGGGCAGCACCGACTTTAGATTAATAGACAAAAGCGTACTTGATGAATTTAAGAAATTACCAGAAAACGAAAGAATTACTAGAGGTCTTATAGACTGGATTGGATTTAAAACTACTTATATAAAATTTAATGTATCAAATAGAATAGGCGGAAAACCTTCTTACAGCTATTCTAAGCTACTTAAATTAGCACTTAATAGCCTAACAAGTTTAACGCCTGCACCATTATTCTTCTTCGGAATTATTGGTTTAGTTATTACCTGTATCTCTTTTGTGATTGGACTAGCGATTTTATTTGAACAAGTCCTGCTCGGAGATCCGATGAGATGGAACTTCACCGGAACGGCTATGCTAAGTATTTTTATACTATTTTTAGTAGGAATAATCCTTATCTCTCAAGGAATTCTATCAATGTATGTAGCTCAAATTCATACTGAGAGCAAAAGAAGACCTTTATATATCATAGATAAGGAAAATTCAATTGGATTTAAAGAAAAATAGACTAGCTAGATACATTTTTGTTGGTGGATTAGCCTACCTAATTGAGATGTTCGCCATATACCTTCTAAAGGCCTGTGGACTAAGCTCAGTTCAATCAGTAGCTGTAAGCTACTGGGTAGGTCTAATTACAGCTTTTGTACTTCAAAAGTATATTGCTTTTGAAAATTACGAAAAAGACATAAAAAGCATAGCAAAACAGCTGACCTACTACTTCCTATTGGTCTTTTTTAATTATATTTTTAGTTTGAGTATTGTTTATTTACTAGATAAGTCTTTCGATGTATATTTATTAAGAACTTCAGTAATAATTATCTGTACTTTTTGGAATTACCTTATATATAAAAAAATATTCAATAATAAAAATGACTAAAAATATAAAAATACAAATAGGTGAAAAACACATAGTTATTAAGAACTTCGTTTTGGAGAAGATTTTTTTGGCATTTTCTTTCTTAGTGCTTATATCTACTACAACTTATTGGACTTTATTATCCACAAAAGTAGAATCATTCAATTCAGATCAACTTTCAGCTCCCTACGCATTTTCTTCTTTCAATCATATTATGACGTCCTCCTTAACTGGTGCCCACACCTATCTTCTTAAATGGCCTTTGTTTTGGTTTATTAAGTCTTTCTCCTATGCACATTGGACATATTATTTAACTACCCTTTTCTGTGTATTAGTTACAGTTATATCTCTTGCTTATATTGTTATTAAGTTAGAAAAACGTCCAATGTATTCAGGATCAATATTGCTTGCCTTAAGCTCTGTTCTGCTATTAATTCCAGCTCAGTCTTATCCTGGATCATTGCTGCCTCTAAATATGGCGATGCTTCCAACAAGAAATATTGAATACGTTCTATTTATTGCATCCATATATCTTGTTTTGAAAACCAAGAAAGTCTTTAGTCTATCATCTATTTCATCTTTGCTTATATTGATCTTGCTTTTTACTAGCGACCGATTGTTCTTAGCAATTGGACTTGGCGGCTCAATATTAGCGATTGTGATACTTATAAGCAAAAAGCACTGGAAGGTTCTTAGCGATTTAGATAGATGGTTTTGGTATAGTTTTTTTGCAACTATTACCTCTTTCGGACTTTTAGCTCTTATTTCATCCAACAATTTTATCCATAAGCTAACAAGTACTGGAAACAGCTATTACTCTTTAGCTACTAATTTTAAATCTTTCTTCCTGGGTGTCGTTTACACTATTACTGGAACTCTTTCTAATTTCGGAGCTAACACCGCCTACTTCAATATAGAAATTAAGAAAATACCTCATGATTTTATTAGTTCAATTATCTCCGTGTCATTGATTCCCTCAATTGTAAATCTAATTATATTCGTTGTTGTTTTGGTTTCTATTTATAAACTTACGATTAAGAAAATTTACTTTGATAGCAGATCAATAGATAACAGAGTGCTGCTTATTTTACTTTTTTCTAGTTTAGCCACTATCCTGGTATTTATATTTACGAACCATTATTATCAAGTAGATGCTAGGTATCTGAGCCTTATATTATTCACAGGATTTATCACGCTAGCTCATTATTCAAGACTTATTACTATTAGACTTAAGATATTGGGCTATATTGCAACAAGTTTAGTAGTTTCAGTACTTATAGGCGTATTCGCCTTCAGTAATACTTACACTAAACAAATTAATGCATTTAGTGAAGTTGACACTAGGGATAAAACGATAGCTAGCGCCCTAGACAGTCAAAAGATTAAATTTCTGGTTGGTAATTATTGGCGAATTTACCATGTTCAATATCTTCTACAATCAAATATACAACCTTATCCTTTAGATTTATGTAACGAAACACCCTTGAGCAACCCCCTAAAGACCGACATCAAAACTAAGCCTTTTACTTATATGCTTAGTTTAGATAATAATCTTACTGGAGCAAAGGGATGTCAGCCAAATAAGATTGTTGATGCTATAGGTAATCCGAATAGAACACTAGTAATCAGTGGTTCTATAGCTAAACCAAATGAACTACTGCTAACCTATCAACACGGAATAAATTTAAAGAAGACAAACCTTACCCCTGATTCAACTAGCACTATCATTCCTCAAGATATTTCATCAATAAGTTTCGAATGTTCAGGACCTAATGTTCTTAATATAGTTGCTCATGAAGACGATGATCTTCTATTTATAAATCCAAATATCCTTAGTGACTTTAGTAGCAATAGATGTGTAAAGACTATTTACGTTACAGCTGGCGATGCGGGAGCCGGAGCAGCTTATTGGACTGGTCGGCAAAATGCAGCCGAGAATGCATATTCTTTCATGATTGGATACAAAGGTTCTTGGATAAATCGAACCGTTAAATTAGGTGATAATGAGTATGTAACTATTGCCACCCCAAGGCTTAACAATAAAGCTACTTTAATTTTCTTAAACCTACCTGATGGAGGAATAAAAGGTAATGGTTTTAAGTATTCCAATTTTCAAACTATTTCAAAATTATATAGAGGGAACATTAGCTCCATAAACTCAGTGGATAAACAATCTAATTACACATTGAAACAATTAGAAAAAGCTCTAGAGACACTAATGACAAGTATTAATCCAATGACTATTAGGACTCAATCTAGTTTTAATTCGTCCAAATTAATAGATCATAGCGATCACCTAACTGTTAGTGGTTTAGTTTCCGCTGCCTATTCTAATTATGAGAAAAACAACTTCCAGTCAGAGGTTAAAATACCTATCTATTATTATGCAGGATATCCTATTAGCGGTATGTCACAGAACCTATTTGGAGATCAGCTGGACCAGAAAATTAATGTTTTCTTACAATATGGTGTCTATGATAAAGCAGTCTGTGGAACTGTAATAGAATGCAAGTATGATCTTACTTATGGAAGTTTTCTTCCTAAGACTTATCAATTCAGTTATTAATTAGGTCTTAATTATAATATGTCGGTCTCTACCGAATCCTTCAGATTCAGTTTTAAGACCGTATTCACTAGCTAGACTATGAATAACTCTTCTATCCGATGGGTTCATCGGTTCTAGCGACATTTCTTCGCCAGATTCTTTTACAGATTTCATCCATTCTTCTGCGGTCTCCCTAAGTCTGTCAGATCTCTGTTTCTTGTAGTCCGCTATGTCTACGTTAACGCGCGTAATGGCGTAATCGGCGTTCTTTAGAGCATTAGATGTCAAGAATTGCATTGATCTCATATTGTCGCCTCTTTGACCTATTAAAAAGCCGTTGAGGTGGGTGCTTGGAACTGACAGTTGAATCACGTCTTCGTCACAAGTGGCGTGAACTTCAGTATTAAGACCAAAGAAAGATAAGACGTCTTCCAGATATTTTTTTGCATATAAAATAGCTTCTTCTTTTGATTCGTTCATCTTTTCCTCCTTTTATTAGATTTTTTATTAGAGGTTTTTTTAGAGTTACTTTTCTTTTCAACAATCTCTGCTTCAGGTATTTCTTTTGGGTTTTTCTTTTCGTCGGCTATTTCTTCGAGTTCTTCTTCGTCTTCTTTAAGAACTGAAGCTTGCTGCATGTAAGCTACCACTCCACTTGTTAACCAATAAAGGCTTAGTGCAGAAGGAAGACTTATTGTGAACAATAGAATCATCACTGGCAGTAAATATTGGGTGCTTCGTCCAACCGCATTGTTGATCTCTGATTGATCCGCAGAATCACCCTTACTAGCTGACTTCATTATCTCTCTTAGTGATTTCTGATCCTTAGAATTAGGTAGTAATTGTTTTCCTTGGAAATATTGAGCAGCTGCACTTAGTATTACGATTATTAGTGAAGGCCAGTAAATTACACCGTGAGATAGTGCGCTTTTACCTAGATTAACTACCCCAAAAAGAGTATTGTCGAATGAATTTATATTGGTAGCTAAATGATGCATAAATCCTAAGTGTTGAAGTGGTGTGTAAGCTAAATCTACGATGTTTTTAGGATCTTTGATAATTTGAGCTATTCCACTATTTAGTCCGATTAGGATGAATAGCTGGAAAATTAGAATCGGAAGAGTTCCAAGGGGATTTATTCCTTTTTCTTTATATAGCTCCATTGTGAGCTGTGATTCTTTTTGTCTATTACCGTTAGCTAGTTTCTTTATTTTTTTAAGTTCAGGTTGAAGCTTTCGCATTTTCTTAGCCTGATGTAGCTGCTTCTTAACTAATGGCCATAAAGCTAACCTGAATAGTATTGTGAATACTATTAGAGCCAGTCCGAAGTTATGTCCAGGAATTATTGCTAATACTAAAACTAGTAGGTTGAAAAGTGGTTTAACTATTAAAGCGGTAAACATATATTTAAAAAATCCTCTCTTTATAAATCTAGTTTATCACGTTTTATTTTATTTTGTATCTGTTATACAACCTGCTTTAATAAATAGTTCTTTTATGTTTTGAGTAAGATCTTCGAAGTTCATTTCTGAAACAGATTCGTTATATACATTAATTACTATGTCGTATCTAGAATTAAGTTCTAAATCCAGTAGTCTAACTATTTCATAAATTCTTCGTCTAATTCTATTTCTTACGACTGCAGATTTATTTATTTTCTTAGATACCACAACAGCGACTCTGGTAGGATATTCTGTTTTTCGTATAATTCTACGTAAGCTAATGTTATTCAACGTAAAATTATCCCCGAATTTATATACGGAGTTAATACTCTTTCTACTATGAAATCTATTCTTTGTACTTAACACTAGCTAAAATTATAGGTGACTAATAAAAAAGTGCCTAGTTTTATTTAAGCACTTAATCTTGTTCGACCTTTATTACGTCTCTTGTTGAGAATATTTCGGCCGGCTTTGGTCCTCATTCTCTTCATGAAGCCGTGCTCCTTGGAATGTTGACGCTTTTTAGGTTGATAGGTTCTTTTTGGCATAACAAATACTGTAACATAAATTACTACGTTTTTCTAGCCCAAAATTTATCTGGATTTATCTTAGTAAAATTAACAATGTATTTGGACTTTTTTAGGTTATTTATCCACCTATCAACAGAGGTTGTCCACACATTAACAGATAAGCACTTTGGGTGTGTATAATTTTTAAGAAGTTAATAGATTTTGAGCTAATTTTTAAAGTGATGCTAAAAATACTGTGGAAAAGTATTAAGGTTTTAGTTTACTATTACATGAAAGTTAAGGAGCACTAAGTGGATAGCAGTAGTCTTTGGCAAACTGTCTTGGGGGAAATTGAAGTCTCTATTTCTAGTGGAAACTTCAACACCTGGTTTAAGGGTACTGAGCTAGTTGAAGTTAGAGAATCTGATTTAGTGATTAGTGTTAACAATCTATTTAAGAAATATCAACTTGAGGGTAAGTATCTAGATTTAATTACAGACATAGTCAAAAAAAATGGCATCGATAAGCCAAACATTATATTCAAAATAGCTGGCAATAAATCCACTTCTACGCAGTCTGAAGAAAACATAGTTTTACCTGAAAGAATGGTGGCCTCTGAATCTACACCTGCTTCCCCGCTAAACTATGTTAGTGACTCGAACGGTCTATCTCATTCTTACAGACAAAACTTAATTGAAAAATATACGATAGACAACTTTGTGGTTGGTAGCGGGAATGAACTAGCATTCGCTGCCTGCCAATCAATCATTCAAAAACCTGGAAAGAAATATAATCCACTATTTTTATATGGTGGTGTTGGAATTGGTAAAACTCATTTAATGCAGGCTGTTGGCAATGCTTTAAAGAAGCAGAACCCTGACTTCAACATACTTTATATATCCACCGAACAATTCGTTCAGGAATTTGTTGATTCACTTAGAAAAAGGAAGACTCAAGAATTTGCTCATTACTATAGATCAGCTGACGTGTTAATAGTAGACGATATTCAATTCATAGCAGGAAAAGAAAAAATACAGGAAGAGTTCTTCCATACCTTTAACGCTCTTCATCAAGCAGAAAAACAAATAATCCTAAGTTCAGATAAACCACCTAAAGAGATTCCTTCTATCGAAGAACGTTTAAAAAGTAGGTTCGAATGGGGAATGAGTATAGATATGCAATATCCAGATTATGAAACTAGATGCGCAATTATTAAATCTAAATCTGATTCACTAAACATTAGCCTAAAATCTGAAGTTATTGAATACATAGCTAACATAACCACTAGTAACGTGAGAGAACTTGAAGGATTATTAAATCAACTTCTAGCCTTCTGCGATATGAGGGCAATTGAACCCACCTTATCTGTTGCTGAAAGTATTATAGGAATAAGTAAAAATAGACCTAAACACTTGAGCTCTAAGATGGTTATTGAAAAAGTATCTAAACATTATCAGATATCTTTAGATGATTTAATTGGCCCAAAGAGAGATAAAGACATAGTGGTTCCAAGACAAGTAGCAATGTACCTACTAAGAGAAGAGCTCAAATTAAGTTATCCAAAAATTGCTAGAGAATTAGGTAGAAAAGACCACACTACTGCTCTACATTCAGTCGATAAAATACATAACGAGATTGAAATAAACCCCGATATCAAGAAGGCTATTAACGACATTAAGGAGAAATTATATGCGTAAAAGTTGTTCAATACTTGTGCAAAAGATGTATACAAATTCTGTGTTTATAACCATACCTAAATCATTCTTTAGTGGCTATGTTGATAATAATGTTACTTACCCACATTTTATTACAAAGCTTGTTAACATATTAAACACAGTCAAAAACGTCGATTTAACAGATAATTTTACGTTTTTTTACACACTATCCACAATACCTATAACAACAACAATAAATTAAATATACTTATTATTAATAACTTAGGAAGGAACAAAAAATGAAACTCAAAGTAACACAAGAAAATCTAAACAAAGCTTTAAATCTAGTAGCGAGGGTTGCTGATTCTCACTCTACCCTTCCTGTTTTAGCTAATGTTTTATTAAGAGCAGAAAAAAATAGACTCAGTATTAGTGCAACTAATTTAGAAATAGGAATAACTCACTTTGTCGGAGCTAAGATAGAGAAAGAAGGAGTTATTACGATACCTGCTAACCTATTTTCTAGCTACATCTCTTCCCTTCCTAGTTCAGTAGTCAGTCTTGAATTAGAAGATAATAAACTTAAGATTGATACAGATCAATATAACTCCACAATTAATGGTATTAATGCAGAAGACTTCCCTGTTATGCCAGCTATAGATAAAGGTGAAAGTTTTACTATGGATGCTGGAATTCTTCGAAAAGGATTATCTCAAGTTGTATTTGCAGCAGCTACATCAGATAGTAGACCAGTTCTTACGGGAGTCTATCTTCATACCGAAGAAGGTAGATTATTTATGGTAGCGACAGACAGTTCTAGATTAGCAGAAAAAGAAATTGGTGCCACTAAGAAGGAAATTAAATTATTAGTTCCAGCTACATCAATGCATGAACTTCAGAGGGTTTTAGATGAACACATTGAGATAGTCAATGTTGTTATGGATGAACAACAAGCTATGTTTAAAGTCGGAGACACTGAACTAGTTAGTAGATTAATAAATTCTAACTACCCTTCCTATAGAGCTATTATTCCTAAAGAACAAGCCATTAATGCTGTAGTTAAGAGATCTGATTTACTTAACATAACTAAGGTATCAAGCTTGTTCGCTAGAGAAACAGCTGGAAGTATAACTATAGAAGTAGATGAAGATCAAAAAAATATTCATATAAGAGCTCTCGCTAGCCAACTTGGAGAAAACTCATCTATGGCGGACGCGAAAGTCACTGGAAGCGGAAGTGTCACCCTAAACTCTAAATTTTTAATAGATGCTCTTAATGCAATGAGTGGTGAAGATGTAGAATTTAGTTTTAATTCAAAAATTGAACCTGTATTAATCAAAGATCCAAAGAATAAAGATTACATACATGTAATAATGCCTTTAAAAGCTTAAGATAAGTACATGATTGAAAGTATTAGGGTTCAAAACTATAGAATCTTTAAAGATAGAAGATTTGATTTCGATAAACAAGTAAATATTGTAGTTGGACCTAATGCTTGCGGTAAAACTTCCCTTCTTGAAGCAATACTTGTTAGTTTAGTAGGCTCATCTTACCGAGCTAAAGAGAAAGATTTAATTAGTAAAGGAAATGATTGGCTTAGAATAGAATCTAAAAATGACGGACTAGATAGAATAATTAAATTTACTAATACTAACGAAAAAACTTATGAAATAGAAAACAATAAATATAAAAGACTATCCAGTAATTTAAAGGAACCAGTAGTCTTATTTGAGCCGAATAATTTAATTATGCTAACATCTTCACCGGATACTAGAAGAAGTTATTTAGATAATTTACTAAAACAAATCGATCCGTTGTATAAGAAAAATCTAAGACATTATTCAAGAGCACTTATCCAGAGAAATCACTTATTGAAAAATATAAATATCAATTTAAAAGATCAGTTATTTCCTTGGAATATGCGCATCACTCAATTAGCCGAAGAAATAGTTAAAAGAAGAACAGACTTCATTAATGAAATTAATCCTGTTTTAAATCTTAATTATAGAGAAATATCTAATTCGAAATTGAATATAAAAATTAAGTATCAAAGTAGTGTTAACGAGGTTAACTACTCTACCAAGATGTTAGATGAATTAGAAAATAATTTTGTTCAGGAATTAAATCAAGGATTTACTAGCGTAGGACCTCATCGAGACGACTTTACTTTATATTTTGAAGATAATCTAGCTACTCTTTTTGCATCAAGAGGAGAACTTAGATCCGCTATGTTATCCCTAAAAGTAACAGAAGTAAATATATTAGAAAAATATTTATTCAAAAAACCTACCCTATTACTAGACGATGTGTTCAGTGAGTTAGATTCTAATCGTAGGCATGCTTTAACTAATTTAATTAAGAAGCATCAAAGTTTCATAACAACAACCGACGCAGACATTGCGTCTAAAGAATTTAAAGGCCACTGCAAGGTCATTGAATTGTAAAAACTAATAAGTAGGCGTGTTTGGATATTGCTGAGCTTGTGAGCTATTTAAATCGATTTCACCTTGAGCTGTAAAATTGGTTGGATTTTGTTGAGTGTTTGGATTCGTATTTATTAGACTAGCTTCTGTAGGACTTGCAACTATCTGAACATGTACGTGATTTTGACCAGCAAAGAACAAACCTTGTCCTACAGGGAAAGAGCTTAATCTTTTCTTTTCTTCACTTGTTAATTTAAATACATCAGCAAGCACATCTATAGCAGAAGGAGATTGTTTTAATAGTAATTGCATTGAAGAGTTAGCTACCACTGCTCTACCCATTCTGGATCCCATAAAGTCTTCAACATCCTGAGTAATAGTTGTTATACCTAAGTTATATTTTCTAGCTCTTTTTGAAAGACTATATATAAAGTTAGCAGAATCTTCGTATTTCATGAGTTGCCAAGCTTCGTCTATTATTAATATTCTTTTCTTCTTTTCAATCTTAGTTTTATTCCAGATGTAATTAAGAACAATATACATAGCTACGGGTCTTAGTTCATCTTCTAGATCTCTAATACTGAATACAGCCATAGGATTGTTTATATTAATATTAGATTGTTGAGAGAATATTCCAGAAAACGTTCCAGTAGTATATTTTCTAAGTCTTTGAGCTAAAGATGGTCCTGTTCCGCCCATATGTAGCAACGTGTCATAAAGATCGACTATAGTCGGAGGAATGCTCCTATGGGTTAGAGGATCATTTGTGATTCCTGCTTTTGCGTAGGTTTCTATTAATGCAGCGTCAAGATCTGCTTCTTCCGTAGGAGTTAGCATATTTGCGTTAGTTACAGTTCCACCTACGATCTGTGATTGAGCTCCGCCCATCATAAGTCTTAATAATCCATGTAGAGTTATTAAGTTTCCTCTAAGCGCGTTGTCAGCTTCTTCTGTGTCTACTACCTCTGGAAGATCGAAAGGGTTAATTCGAGTAGGAGAATTAAGACTTAGATGAATATATGCTCCACCGACAGCATCACACATTTTTTCATACTCATTATCTGGATCGACAATAAATATTTCTGTGCCAAACATCAAACTTCTCAAAGCCTCTAATTTAACAGCAAAAGATTTACCTGCTCCAGATTTAGCGAAAACTGTTGAGTTACCGTTTTCTAGACTAAATCTATCGAAGATTACTAATCCAGAATTATGCATATTAACACCATACAAAATGCCATTATCTTGGCTTAGGTCAGCACTCGTGAATGGGAAGCTAGTACTTAAAGCTCCAGTGCTCATATTTCTTCTAACTTGAAGAAGATCATACATTTGAGGCACATTACTAGCGAAAGCTTGTTCTTGTTGAGAAGTTGCTGGCTTCGAGAATACTAATTGTTGTCCGAGCATGTTCTCAACTTTTCTGGATATAAAATCTAATTCTTCAACACTGAATCCATATATAGTGAAATAGAAACCTAATCTAAAGAATTTTTCTTCCCCAACCTGAAGTTTATCTCTAATCTCTTCAGCGTCGGTGATAGCAGCTTCTTTAGCAGGATCCCTGGTTTTACCTCTTTCATTATCTAATTGTATTCCGGCTTCTAATCTAGTTACTTTCTTTCTTAAATTATCTAAAACAACTCTAGTCTCTGCTGGATATATATAAAGTGTTAGATCCATTTCTTCATCAATATTTACCATTCCACTCAACCATCCTGTATATAAGCTTCTCGGATATCCATAAACATAATATGTTCTAGCAAATCTTGTGCCAAGTTGGAAGTAAGTCGATTTAAACTCTAAAGAAGAAGGAGCAATGAAATCTCTAAGAGCAGTAACCCCTTTTTTAAAGGCATTTTGTACTTCTGCAGTTTCTTGAAGTTTTTGTGCCTGAGCCAATGCTATAGGATCAGTAGTTGATCTAGAATTTTTCTTCCCAAACATTATTGAAGTTCTCCCTTCAAATGATCTTGTGGTGCTGCACCCGTGCCTTTACTTACTACGTCGACATTAAGATCATCAAAATTCTTAATCTGTTGATTAGTAGAAGTATCTGGATTATAGGTATCATAATAAAGTTCGATTAACTCTTGAGTAGCTAAAGGTAGAGCCTGGATATTGCTTTGAGCTAATCCGCTAAGAACTGATTGGACTCTATTTCGAAGCTCGGTTTTTGCTTGCTCTAACTGACCTTCATTGATAGTCACATGTTCTTGTTTATTATTAAATAAACCAGCAATTCCTTTGAATAAGGTTTTACTCTGAGTAAGTGCTTTTTGAATATCAGTAGTTGGGAAATAAGGAATTACAACATAGAATTTTTTATCCATTATGTTGGTTTGAGCACTCAAATTATCTATATAGTTAATATAGTCGTCCATTAAAAGCGCCAACAACATATTGTCGTGTTCGGTACGAATCTTATCCAGTTTTTCTATATAGGGTTGAAGATCTACTCGTCTAGTTCTGATTAATATCTGTATTGGAAAGAATAATGAATTTAGGAATCCTTGATAAGCATATTCTACCGATTCTTGTTCTTGTGTGCTCATCAGATCGAAATTGATACTCTTTACCATCACGACGGATCTAAAAGAGCCGTCATTCATAATAACAATACCATCTCTTATTTCAACGATTTGTAGACTATTTTGAGTGCTATTTGGGTTTGAAGGTTTGGTATTTTCAGCAATAGGTTGCTGATTTGCAATCTGATTGTTCTGAGAATTGTTTGTTGAAATTGGATTCATTTATTGCCCACCGATATATTTTAACGAAGTGATATAACTACCTCTCCGTCTGAAGAAATAGTCTCTCTAACTGGGTTTAGTGTTTCGTTAGCTTCTTTTGAAATTGTAGATACACTTTTTTGATTACCGAATGATGCATTTATTATATCAGGATTAATAATCGGAGAGTTAATAACATTTTGATTATTTATAGCAACTTGATGGTTTTTTAATGTTCTCATATTAACAAGTTCGGCATCAGAATTATCAAGACCCTTATTAATTATTGGAGTCGGTGTATTGTTTTCAATCTGATTCGTATTATCTAGGCTATCTATTAATCTTTGTCTTTTATTTAAAGTATTTTTATCTACCAAATCTTGAAATTTTTTATAGGACGAATTTGAAGAATCAAGAATATCTTCGAAATCATGAACTTCACTCTCTATGGCTTGGTCGTTAAGGGCGTCAATATTTATTAACCTATCTGCGTCATTATTTAAACCAAAAGAAGTAACTCTATTTGTGGCAATATTTTTAATTGCCCATCCCCTACTATCTAGAGTGCTTGCTAATGTTTCTAGTCTAGATTTTACTTCATTTTGAGATAACCCATTGGTTCTATCTTTTTCAATTTTCTTCGGTGCTGTAATTGTGACTAAATTAATAGCTCCATCTTGGTTCCAAATTCTTTTTTGAATTTTAAATAAGAAACGAAGTTTCGCTAAAGCCCATACTTCTGTTGGCTGATCTTTTAAAAATGGAAAAGCTAAAAATCCAAAGAAAAAAGCTATAGGTGCCGTTAAAGTAATCGCGAACCATATTTTATGTACTATAAAAATGTAGCTTATATAAATAAAGACAGCAGCTACTAAGCTATATACGAATTGACGGAAGCTCAAATTCCAAATCAATTTATCGTCAGCTTCAATATCTTGGAGTACTTTATAAGTAGCCATTAAGCATAAGTATAACAGATTAAATAACCATAATCTCAATTATTGTTAATTTAATAGATTAAATATATAATCTTAGTAAATAACATGAAAATAAAACACTCATTATTAAGCAATACCATGGTTACCGGAACTGTTTTTGTTTTAATGAATCTTGGGCTAAGTGGATATGCTATGGCTAAAAGCACATGTGGATTGGGTAATAATGCAATTAATACTTCTATTGATTTCGGATGCAAAGGCGCAGGTAATCCTATAGTAGACTTAACCTTTGCCATTATTAGATTTTTATCTCTTGGAGTTGGACTGGTTATTGCATTTTCTTTGGTTGTTTCAGGTCTTCAATATATTGGATCACAGGGAAATCCAGACAATACAAACAAGTCAATTTCTAGAATTAGAAATAGTATAATAGCTTTAATTCTTTACATATTTGCTTTTGCGATATTAAATTATGTTGTTCCAGGACAGGTACTAAATAAATGATAATAAATTTCTTATTCGCCGCGGCATGCTCAAATGGTGCATTCTTGGGGTTTCCTACGTGGTACGAGTTTTTAAATTGCAACAGCACAGGTTCTCCAGAGCTATCTAAAATAACCGACATATGGGCTATTTTAGCTGCGGTTATAGACATACTCCTTAGACTGGCCGCATTGCTAGCAGTCGGCATGATTATATACGGAGGCGCAACCTACATGACTTCACAGGGTAGCTCAGATAAAACAAATCGAGCAAGAGGGACAATAATATCTGCAGCAGTTGGGCTTCTAATATGCTCCATATCTATAGCAATAGTTCATTTTGTTGGAGGAATTTTTAAGTAAATTATGTATATAAATATACTTTATAAAATGTATGGCGCCGCAGTTGCTAAATGTCCAAATGATTTGGCTGGCAATAATTGCGATACTGGACTGCCCACTGTTGGGGCGACCAATACTCAACTTAATTCTTTTCTAGCCACTGTTTTCGGAGTGCTAGCAGTGGTGGCTGTAATATTATTGGTTATAGGAGGTATTCAATTCATGACCTCTGGAGGAAATTCTGAACAAACAAACAAAGCCAAGAATACAATTCTTTATGCACTAATCGGTTTAGCTGTCGCGATTAGCGCTGAACTAATAGTTGCATTCATATTAAATAAGATTCAAGGATTATGAAAAAAATATTTATTATTATAACTGTGTTTTTTAGCTTAATGATAGCTTCTATCGTGCCAAGTTATGCTATAACTATTAGCACTTGTCCGACTGGAGTAGATTCAACTGTGTGCACAGACGCTACTGCTAGTGGCGGAAATCCTATAATTAAAGCACTAAAAGTTGTATTAAATGTCTTATCTTATATTGCAGGAATCATCGCGGTAATAGGATTAATGGTGGCTGGATTTAGAATGGTTGTGGGTGGAGGAAACTCTCAACAATATAACTCTTCTAGAAATACGATATTATTTGTTATTGTCGGCATAGCTGTTGTAGTATTAAGCCAGACAATAGTAATTTTTGTATTAGATAAATTATAATAATGAAGAAAATATTTTTATCCTTAGTAATTCTTTTATCAAGCACATTTAGTGCATTGCCAGGCACAGTGTTAGCTGCTAACGCAGTGGAACAGGCATGTAGCGGACTCAACTCTCTTTCACCGTCTAATAGTTGTGGCACAGGACAGGCTTCCGTAAACAACATCGTTGCATCAGTCACTAAGTTAATATCATACATAGTCGGTGCTGTCGCTGTTTTAGTTATTATTTTTGCAGGTTTTAGGTTCATTACTTCAGGTGGAAGCAATGAAAATACTAATTCAGCAAGGAATATGATCCTGTATGCAATTATAGGGTTAGCTGTCGCTGTTTTAGCTCAATTAATAGTTCATTACGCAATTAATACATCCTACAATTCCACCAAGTAAACCTTATTTTCTTAAAAAGCTTATTTATTAAATGCTCTAAATGTGATAATTTTTAAGTATAAGTAATTATAAATAGTAAGAAAGGTTATAAATAATGATAAATAAAATAAAAAAATTAATTTTTGTTTCTGGAAGTAGCCTAGTGTTTGCAGCTGCAGTACTAGTCCCTAGCGTTTCTGTAGAAGCAGTAGGTGCTGCTGCCGCTAAGGGATGTGCTAATAATAATGTCGCTGACAGCATAAATCAAGGAGCTAATGCAACAGGAAGTAGCGCAGATTGTAATAATGGAACAACTTTAACTACTGGAGTGTCGAATTTAGCTAAAACAATAACAACAGACTTCTCCATACTGGTTGGTGCAATATCAGTTATAATGATCATCTTCGCGGGATTCAAGTACATTACTTCAGGTGGAAGCAATGAAAATACTAATTCAGCAAGAAACATCTTAATGTATGCAGTTATTGGTCTAGTAATTGCAGTAATAGCGCAGCTGATAGTTCACCTTGTTATTAACTCAGCCAGTAGCATTAAAGGTTAATTAGACAAGAAGCCTTATACTAAACAAGTATTCGTTAATATAGTAATTTACACCAAGGATTTTCATATCATCTGAATCCTTGGTGTTTTTAGTTCTATAAAATCATATCAATAGCAGCACAAAATTGAGTAGAACTATTGATAGGAAAAGACCCCACCGCTAAAAGCTGGTTATAAAAAATAATAAAAAAAGAGGTAGTCCGTAAACGACTACCACTTTAAATATTTTTTTTAGAATTCTGATCTTCACTAAGCCCAAGTATCTTCTCGGTGCTTTCGAGCACCCCACCCTTAATTGATCTGAATCTTTTTTACAGTGTCTTGTTTAAGTTTAACAAAACCTATTGTTAAAACTCCATCCTTCAAAACCGCTTCAATTTCATCTTCCTTTACAGGAACAGGAAGAGCTATAGTTCTAGAGAATTCTCCCCAGTAGCACTCTTGTAGGAAATAGTTCTCTACTCCGTCTTCGGTGCCAGCGTTTAAAGTTCCTTTGATAGTAAGCTGATTATCAGAAATACTTACATCTAATTCGCTCTTATTAACCCCAGCTGTTCTAGCTTTGACAAAAACTCTTTCTTTTGTTTCATATACATCAACTGCTAGTTGTCCTGGTACTGCTTCGTCTTCATCCCATTCATCTGAGACTGGATCTTCTGAACCCGAATTACTGCCAGTATTTTCTACCAAATCATCATCTCCCATGAAGGCTGCTGTTATTTCATCTTCTTCAAGTAAGAGATCATCATCGCGATTCTTTTTCGCCATAATTGTTACCCTCCGTTACTAATATATTTTGATAAGACATTTTGCCTTTTTGTATTCACTTTAGTATAAAACAATTATACCTATAAAACAATTTATCTTCAGTATTTACAACACAATAAATACAACGCATTAGTATGTGTGAGATTAATGCTAAAATAAGAGTATGGACAATAAGCAATTATATTCTGATGGATACGGAGCTGGATCCTATCAGGCGCCTGAGGAGTCTGCCTTAAAATGGTCTTCAGTGCCTAATTCAGAAGATAAAAGAAAGCCATCTTGGTATATTGGTCTCGTGTTAGTGCTGGCTTTAATTTCTACTGGTTTTTATTTATTGACTCACGACATCACAACCACGACCATTATAATGGTTTGCGCTCTGCTTCTCTCTTATTACGGTATTAAGAAACCAAGAAAAATTAACTATTCCTTAAACAACGAAGTATTAACTATTAATGATAGAAAATATAATCTTAATTCTTATAAGTATTTTATAGTTACAAATAGATCAAACAGTGGAACCGCTTCCCTTGTTCCATTAAAGAGATTTGCAGCACCTATAAATATAAATTTTTCGAAGGATGATTCGGAGAGAATTATTCAAACCCTAGGAGCGTCTATGCCGATGGAGCACAAAGACAATGATTTATTCGATAAGTTAATGAGATATATTGGATTTTAATTCAAAATAAATTAATGATATAATTACCCCTGTTTACGGAAGGGTGACCGAGCGGTTTATGGAGCTTGTCTTGAAAACAAGTGTGGGGCAACTCACCGTGGGTTCGAATCCCACCCCTTCCGCCAAGAACACTTCCAATATAAAATATATTAATTCTGGAGAGGTACCCAAGTGGCTGAAGGGGACGGTTTGCTAAATCGTTAGAGGGACGAGAGTTCCTGCGAGGGTTCGAATCCCTCCCTCTCCGCCAGAAATATTTTTTAGAATAAACTGTAGATCGCTGCAACACCAGACAATCCCATAAATATAGTGATAACCCAGCCTAAAAACGCAGATAATTTTCCGTTTTTCCAGTTACCCATTATTTTTTTATTTCGAGCAATCAGCAAGATTAGTACAAGAATAACCGGAGCAACTATCCCGTTCAACACGGCAGAATATATCAGAGCTTTTATAGGATTTAATCCTATAAAATTTAGCATCATTCCAATGAACATCGATAGAATTATTACGCCGTAAAAAGTATATCCTTGCTTTAATTTCTTATTTAGACCTTGTCTCTTCCCTAGGCTTTCGCTAATGGCGTATGCGCTAGCACCAGCCATCACTGGTATAGCTAATAATGCAACTCCTATGATTCCAGCAGCGAACAACCAATATGTAGCACTGCCTGCAAATGGTCTAAGCGCTTCTGCTGCTTGTGATGCAGTAGTTATAGTATTTATTCCGTGCTGGAATAAAATACTTCCACAGGCTGCAATAATAAAGAACATCACTAGATTTGAAAGTAGCATTCCAGACCACACATCAACTCGCATATTTTTAATTTCTTTACCAACATTTTCATTTCTATAAGTGGAGTTATTTTGGCCAGCTAGATTTTGGTCCTCTACTTCTTGAGAGGTTTGCCAGAAGAATAAGTAAGGCGTAATTGTAGTTCCAAGCACGGCACAGACTATTAATAATTCTTGTTTATTAAATGAAATACGAGGAATATACGAGTTCTTAAGTATATCGTGCCAGTCTGGGTGGGCTAGAATCGCCGATAATATGTATGTAAACAATATTAAGGCTAGCCACTTAAGATATTTTGCATATTTAGCGTAAGACGTGAATATTTGCATAAAAAGAATCACTAAAGTGGAAGCCACTACCAATAAATAATAGTTAATATGGGGATTAAGTAGCTGCAGTCCGCTAGCTATTGCTCCCAAGTCAGCTCCAATATTAAAAGTGTTAGCTAAAAATAGCAATATGGTACTAAAATATAGAACCTTTCTACCAAAATGAGTTCTAATATTAGCGGCAAGTCCCCTGCCTGTAACTAGACCAATTCTTGCGCACATCTCTTGAGCTACGGCCATAAAAGGGAATGTAAAAGGCGCAAGCCAAAGTAATTTAAGTCCGTATTGTGCTCCAGCCTGAGAATATGTAGCTATACCACTAGGGTCATCATCGGATGCTCCCGTTGTTAATCCTGGACCAAGCATGTACCAATAATCTTTTATTCTTCTAACAGGCCCCTTCGAACCAAGAGGCATATTTTTAGTAATTCTTTCGCCCTTATCAAGGCCCTTTTGTAGAGTTCTAGCGGGGGCTTCAAGCGTTTTTTCAACTATGTTTTTCTTATTCACTTCATATAATCATATCATCGGATTATTAATTTTAAATAAAGCTTTTATTCTAAAATTTTAACAATATTAAATAACTGATGTAATCTATAGAGAGATAAATGCAGTATATTTTTAGAATCATTAGATTTGCCAAAAAGTTATGGCCCTATTATGCGGCTATATCATTCTTAACGATTGCCGTAAGTCTTGTTAACTTAATTATGCCTGCGGTGTCTGGATGGGCCATAGATGAAATCCGTAAAGGTAATACCGCCGACATGCATAAATTAATATTCTTTGCCGTATTAATTCTTATTGCTGATGTTTTATTTAACATTCTAAATAACGTTAATGGATATTTCGGAGATCAGGTTAATGTTAAGCTAAATCACTATCTAAGCTATAGATATTATGAGCATTTATTAAAATTAGATCAGAACTTTTTTGACACAGAGTTATCTGGAAAAATAGTAAATAGACTTAATAGATCAGTTATACAAATATCCAATTTTATTAATGCTGTATCAAACAACTTCCTTCAATTCTTATTTAGTACTATATTTTCACTCGCTATAGTTTTCTTTTATTCTTGGCAAGTTGGATTAATGCTTCTTACGATTTATCCAATATATATCTGGTTCACTTTTAGAAGCAGTCAGAAATGGCAATCATATCAAAAAAAGAAGAATAAATATTCCGACATAGCTTCTGGAAGATTTATAGAAAGTATAAGCCAAATTAAAGTTGTTAAAAGCTTCGTTCAGGAGTCTAGAGAGTTAAAATTCTTAGATACCTATCTTAAAAAAGTTATTACAACCAATAAGCCCCAGTCTATTTATTGGCACAAAAGAGATACAATTCGCAGATTTGTACTAAACTTCATATTTTTCTTAGTTTATTTATATATTTTCTATCAAGGAGCCCACGGATTAATTACTCCAGGAGCAACAGTGGCGCTTATTCTTTACTCTATTCAGATAAGAATGCCAATATTTACGATTAGTTTCTTAGTGGATTCTACACAGAAAGCTATAGCCGACTCAAAAGACTTCTTTGAGATAATGGAAAAGAAACCCATTCAAGATAATTCTAATCTTCTAAAGCTAGAAATTAGTGATGGTGAGGTGTTTTTTGATAAAGTGGCTTTTGGATATGACGATAAAAAAGTCCTAAAAGATATAGATTTTGTAATCAAACCAAAAACTAAAATTGCTCTTGTTGGAGAAAGTGGAGTTGGAAAAACTACTATTACTAACCTGCTAATGAAACTGTATGCCCCCACTAAAGGAGCCATATTAATAGATGGTCAAGATATTTCAGAATATGATCAGCAAAGCGTTAGAAATAATATTGGAGTTGTTTTCCAGGACCCTTCCCTATTTAGCGGAACTATTAGCGAAAATATTGCCTATGCTAATCCAAAGGCAGACAAAAAAGATATTATAGCAGCTTCAAAAGCAGCGAATGCAGACGAATTCATAAAAGAATTTGCTGAAGGATACGAATCTCAAATTGGTGAACATGGAATTAAACTTAGTGGCGGTCAAAAGCAACGAATTGCTATAGCGAGAGCGCTTTTAAAGAATCCTAAGATCTTAATACTTGACGAAGCCACTAGCAGTCTCGATTCTAAGAGTGAAATACTTGTCCAGCGAGCACTTAAGGAATTAATGAAAGATAGAACAACGATTATTATTGCCCACAGACTCTCTACAATAGCCAATGTAGACCAGATAATAACTATTAAAGACGGAAACGTTGATGAAATAGGAACTCCAAAAGAACTATCTAGTAGTGGTGGAATTTATTCTCAACTGCTAGCACTACAGGAAGGTAAAGTTGAAGAAAAAGAAGAAAAACTTAAATCGTATGATATTAATGCAAGTTAAATTAATTAAAATATAAATATGAGTGCAACTTATTTACCCCTTCCAAGGAATGTAACCATAAAGCAGTCCCCTATTCACGGACTTGGCATGTTTGCTACTGAAGATATCCCAGCTGGTTTTGATTATGGAATTACTCATATCAAAGATGATAGATTTCAAGATGGATATATTCGCACACCTCTAGGTGGTTTCATTAATTTTTCTAATATTCCTAATTGTGAATTTGTTGAGTTTGATGGTGGGTTTACTTTTAAAACAATAAAAGACATTAAGTTGGGAGAAGAACTTACTGCCGACTATCCTTTATATAAACCTGAATAGCTAAGGTCTAATAATTTGAATATTCTTATCTAGCCATCCTGGAGTATTAATTTGTTTCCAAGTACTCTGAAAGTCCACTCCTTCATTTAGCTTAGATATTGTTTGCTTCTCTATATTATTTCCGTAAACCCAAAAATCAGCGCATGTTTTGGTTGATAGATAACTTTCCTCAGGTTTCTTAGTCAGAATGACTATATATTTATCATTCTCACTGCAATTTAATGCTGCCCTGGCTGCGTTATAGCCAATTGGAGACTTACCCTTTAGGGGGTAAAGAGATTTTCTTATATTAAGTCCTAGCAACAGTGGCAATACGACTATTAAGAACAAAGAACATATTAGTGTGAGTTTTCTGGAACTAAATTGTTTTAATGCTAGTTTGATTAATATCGGGATAATAAGTATAAGAACTATTAGTGAAGCTAAAAATGTTATTTTGATACTGTAATAAAACTGATGACCGAATCTTATTTGTTGGTATAGGGCAAATGATATAAATTCTAAAGGAAAAATTCCTAAAACAATGAAAAAATGCCTATATTTTTTAGTTAAGCCAGATATTTTTGACAGAATATAAAATATAGTCCAAATTGCAGCCGTAGAAATCCAATAAATAGGCGGAACTGCTCCACCCGAATCTATTGCCACAATTGCTTTATTTACAAAATGAAACTGCAAATAAACTGGAGTAAGAGACATTATTAATAATATGAAAACACCCAAATCAGAGGAAAGAACTCCTAAATTATCTTTTCTAAAAATTTTCGATAAATCCAAATCCTTAATGGCAAGATAGACAACGGGCAATAGTATTAGGGGAGCTGGTAAAATCCAGGTTAGTGCTACCGCCATTCCGAAAGCTGTTAATAATAATAAATAAATATTCTTATTTTGCTTGGACTCAAAATATTTTATTAGAATAATTATCCCTGAAGCTATGTAAGCCAACACTCCTATAAATGACTGAAAGCCGTATCCAAAAAGAGAAACTAGCAGATATCCAGAAAGACTTAATCCTGCCAAGGCAAGCATTAAATCTTTTGCGTTGTTTTTACTTACTCCAAAAAAGAAATCTGACACACTGAATAATAATTCGCAAATGAAAAATGTCGCAATTCCGAGCCATAGAATTTTATAGAGATAGAAGCTAATAATCCTGTTTTTTAAATTGTCCTTGCCCAGCAGTTTTATTAATTGAGATTCAAAAAAGGCTCCATTTATGTGATAACCCTGCGGGTATGTATTCATTCCTGTATTGATAAATTTTTCTGAATTTTTAAAGCTAGTAAATAGAAAGCCATTTATGCTTCGATCGGCTTCAATCATGGCTGCGTGATTAATGTCGTCCTGTGTTTTAGAAGCCTGTCTTAGAACGTTTTCTGCATTTGGATGAATTAATACCGGTAAGGCCACATACAAACTTATTAAAATGGCTATAATAATACTTCTCCACGAAAAAATATTGAGAACTTTAGATTTTTCTGTATTTATTTTTTTTGTTTGAACTAGAAATATCGCCAGTATGTCTAGGAAAATTAAAAATAATATAGGTTTTATTGATATTCCTATAAACCAAGCTAAGCAGTAGGCTGCGATCAGTCCGACACTAAAAAATGCATAGACCCATAAAGTTTTACCAAGCTTAGATTTAGAGATATTAGGTAAGTATAAAGATAAAACCCAAAGTAAAAATATAAAACTAAAAAAAGAATAACTGGTGAAAATAAGTATAGTAGCCAAGAATAAGCCAAGAAAACATCTACTCTTTTGATTCTTCCATAATTTCTGCATCAAACTAAGTATATCAATTCTATTCGTGTAACTATGGAATAAACTGGCGGAGGAGATGGGATTCGAACCCATGATGCAATTACTTGCATAACGATTTTCGAGACCGTCCAGTTCAACCACTCCTGCACTCCTCCATTGTCATTATTTTAAAACAAAACCCCATAGTTTATAAGGTGTTTTTATGTTAGTATGCCCCTGTTGTATTATTAAGCACTCGTAGCTCAACTGGATAGAGCGTTGGCTTGCGAAGCCAAAGGTTGTAGGTTCGAATCCTATCGGGTGCACCAAACGGATTTATTTAGTAATATCTGAACGACGGCTACCTTTGTTATTATAAGAATATGAATAAATCATTATTATTATGGACTGTGTATGAAGTTAGCTCAGAAAAATCTTCATTAAACGGAGTGATGCTTCGGGGTCGTATTCGCAAACTAGGAATCGAAAAAGACTTTAATGTTTTGGTAGAAAACACAGAAGATTATACCGGCGGCGTAAGATTCGCAGTTTTAAATGAACAGGATATAGAAACAGTTGATGCTTATCTTAAGAAAATTATTGATGACGTGAAGATTAGTCTAGTTCTTGAAAAATGCCCCAATCCTGTTTTAAGCAAACTAAAGGTCAATTTAGAATCACGCTATAACTTATAGAATAGTTTTGACCTAAACGATAATGCTGTAGTAATTTATTTTATAGACTAGTGTATCCTATAGACATAACATTTATGGAAAAAAAGATTTATCAACGAACAAATATAGTTTTTCCTATATCAGAAGATAAGTATCTTCTTGGAATGAAGAAGCGTGGATTCGGTGTTGGATGGTGGAATGGTTTTGGTGGAAAGCTTGAGCCGGGTGAAACTTATGAAGATTCAGCAAGAAGAGAAACTTTTGAAGAAGTTGGAGTAACCGTAGATAGGTTAAAACACATAGCCAGTATAGTTTTTTATAATGAAGATCAAATACAGGCTGTAAGCAAAGCTTATACTGCAACTTTTCACGGTGAACCAGCTGAGACAGAAGAAATGAAACCGGAATATTTTAAACTTAAAGAATTCCCCTACTCCACTATGTGGCCAGGAGATGATAACTGGATTCCCGAAGCATTAGAAAACGATGGTGCGCCTCTTGGGTATATAATTCATTTCGATAAAGACAATAATTTTAAGTCAATTGAAAAAGTAACAATCGAAGCAATAGAGGAGAATTTTTAACTATATGCGTACAAAAATTGTAAAAAATAAAACTAATATAGAATGGCCGGGTGGATTTGAATTATATAATCAAGCAAGAAAGTTATTAAAGACTAATCTCTGGAATATCCTAACTCTTTTTGTGGGATACTTTTTTGTATATCTAATTACTTCCCAACTAATGAATAGGTTTGCAGTGGTAAATAAAGTGGTTAAACTTACTAAAAACCAAAATGTTACTGTTGCAGAAATACGTAATTATCCTATTTTTATATTGTTAACATTATTTTTATTTTTAGTGCTTAATCTCTTTAATCTAATGATCTATTTCTACGGATTTAAAAACTCTGAATCGAAGAGCGTTGAAATAAGTGATGTATTTAGAAGTGTAAAAAAATATTATCTACGCTTTCTTGGAACAGCTGTCATTGGTATAATTTTTTTCTTTATAAATATTTTATTATTAAGCACAGTTTTAACTCTTATAGCTTCAATAAGCACCGTAGGAATATCTGTTCTGATTGCATTAATAGTATTGTTTGCTGAAGTGTACTTGTTATTGCCTAGATTTATATTGGTCTATAGTTTGATTCTTCAGGAAAATCTAGGAATTATAGATTCATTCAAGCAATCTTGGAAGATGACCAAGCCCCACTTAACTAAATTACAGATGTATTTACTAGCCGGAATCACATGGAGTGTGCTTGCATTTATTTTAGCTGTTACGGTTATAGGAATTCCTGTTGCAATATATATTTTAATGTTTGTATTAACTTCCCCTGCTCTTTTGTATAACTATATAAAATCTCAAAACTAGATAGCAATAAAAGATTGTAATACTTTAAAATAACTAGTATTATAAGGCTATGAATAATGGTGGTGCATTAGAGGTTCGCCTCGGAAAACGAGTTCAAGATTTTCGAAAGAAAGCGGGATTTACTCAACAAGAACTTTGTCATAAGGCTAAGTTAAGTTATTCTACGTTAGCAAAAATAGAACGTGGAGCCATTAAATCGCCTTCTGTATTTACAATGCAATCTATTGCACAGTCAATAGGATCTTCTCTTGATGATTTAGTCGGAGGAGCTATTTATGGAAAATCTAAAGAATTTAAAACCAGTAAATCTGGAGTTAAATTTGTATATTTTAACGTTAATGACACTCTTGTTAGATATCATCAAAGAGCATTTAGTAATTTAGCTAAAGATCTAGGAATGCAGCCGGACTTAGTTGAAACTGCATTCTGGTTTTACTCAGAAGAGCTAGATAAGGGTCAATTGAGTCTTGATGAATTCAATAAACTATTTGCAGGTAGATTAGGTGTTCCCTCTGTGGATTGGAAGAAATACTACATAAAAGCTGCCGAATCAGTCCCTGGAATATCGAACTTGCTAGATAAAATAAGTAAAGAATATAAATTTGGGATACTTGCCAACATGTTCCCTGGTGGATTAAATGCACTTATGGAATCCAATAAGATTCCTGAACTCAACTATGATGGAATAGTAGATTCGTCTTTAGAGGGAGTTACAAAGCCAGATCAAAAGATGTTTAAAATTGCGCAAAAGAAAGCTGGACTCGAAGCTAACGAAATACTACTAATTGATGAATCTATGTCTAATTTAGTTGCCGCACAGAAAGCTGGTTGGCACACTCTATGGTTTGACTCTTCTGCTCCTGAAGATTCAATTACTAATGTATTAAAATCTCTAGAATAAAATCTAAATTACTAGATTCGGCTCTATGTCTAATTCTTCAGGGATAGCAATCCCCTTCTTGTATTTAGCTTGATAACATCCTAAAGTTGCGATCATTCCACCATTATCGGTACAAACTTTTATGTCCGGATAATTTATCTCAAAATTAAAAGCTTCTTTTAATTGTTTTCTTAATTCTTGATTAGCCCCTACCCCACCTGCAATGACAATATTATTTATATTAAATTCAATTACAGCTTTCTTAACTTTGTCTACAATGGTTTTTACGGCTGTATATTGGAAACTAGCTGCTATATTGGCCTTCTGAGACTCATTTAGACGCTCAGAAAGCTTTGTTGATGGAAAGTTGTAACTTTCCCCAATTTCGTTCTGAGCAAGCCTTAGAACGGCTGTTTTGATTCCAGAAAAGCTAAAGTCGTATCTCTCCATGTTAGCTATGGGTAGTTTATATTTTTTTGAATCCCCTTCCCCTGCCTTAATGGCAATGGCGGGACCTCCTGGATATCCTAGACCTAGAATCTTAGCGACTTTATCGAAAGCTTCACCTATAGCGTCATCTTGAGTTTTCCCTAATAGCAGATAATCAAAATGATCTTTAAAAAGAACTAATTGAGAATGTCCGCCTGAAACAATAACTGCTAAGAATGGAAATTCTGGACTTTTCTCTATCGGGCTATATCCTTCAATACTGCTTTCTGTAATGAAATTTGCGTACACATGACCCAGTACGTGATTAGATTTATATAAGGGTTTATTTTTAATAATCGCCAAAGTTCTGGCAGTCATAACCCCTACCAATAAGCTTCCTCCTAGTCCTGCACCGTAAGTTACTGCAATACCATCAATATCGTCCCACGTGCATTTGGCAATCTTCATGGCCTCGTCTATAACGGGGATAATCACTTCTATGTGACTTCTTGCAGCTATTTCAGGTATGACACCACCGTAAATGGCATGTAAATTCATTGAAGAAGAAACTACGTTACTTAGTAATTTTTTACCATCCTCAACTACGGAGGCAGAAGTTTCGTCGCAACTTGATTCAATACCTAATATTTTCATCTATTTCTAGTATACTTAAACTATATGAATTTTAGAGCAGTAATTAAGAAAGTTATTCCAAAAAATTTTTTTGCTAAGGTTGAGCCTTACGGGCACTGGGCGGAAGCATTAATAGAAAATATTATCTTCGGATTTCCTTTCAGGGGAATTAAAACCATTGGAATAACAGGTACGGCAGGGAAAACTACTACGTCAACCTTATTGGCTCATGTTCTAAAAGAGAGTGGACTTAACGTCGGATATATGGGAACAGTTTCTATAGACTATGCAGACGGAAGAGGACCAATTCACAATGAAACAAGAATGACTTCTTTGGGCTCTTTAAGACTTATTAAGACAGTAAAACAGATGAGAAAGAACAAGATGGACTGGTTGGTTATGGAGGTTTCTTCTCAGGCTTTGACTCAGCATCGAGTTTTAGGGGTTACTTTTCAGATCGTGGGATATACCAATCTTTCTCACGACAACTATCATTACCATGGTAGTTTTTCTAACTATAGAGATGCAAAAATCAAGCTTTTTAAGCAAGCAAATAGAAGGTTATTAGCAAAAAGAGCAGGGGTGATTAATGTTGACGACGAAAATGGTAAATATTTTGCAAGAAACATAAAAAAATCACTTACTTATGGAATTAAAAAAGGTGACTTAAGAGCTACCGATATAGAGCTTAATCCCAACGGTAGTACTTTTAACGTTTCTATAGGCGGAGATGTTTATAAAATTAAATCTAATCTGCCTGGAATGTTTAACGTATATAACACTTTATGTGCTATTGGAATAGCTAGAGAAGTAGGTCTTAGTATTGAACAGATAGAGAAGGGTATAGCATCTCTAAAAGCTGTTGAAGGAAGAATGAATAGTATTGATCTAGGACAAGACTTCGGTGTAATTGTAGATTATGCCTGTACCCCAGAAAGCTTTAAGCAACTTTTTGCAGCAATCAAGCCACTAGCAAAGGGTAGGGTTATTAGTGTATTTGGTTCGGCAGGCAGAAGAGATGAAGCCAAGAGAACATTGCAAGGTGAAATAGCAGGAAATAATT
>Ga0214919_10001514_pt1 | contig 37803 bp, 32 predicted proteins | sample LL1503_MetaG_FD_177994 | JGI IMG/M metagenome (GOLD analysis project Ga0214919, IMG submission 177994) | Freshwater microbial communities from Lake Lanier, Atlanta, Georgia, United States - LL-1503 | ecosystem: Environmental > Aquatic > Freshwater > Lake | place: USA: Georgia | collected...
CTTTTAACCAAATTTTATACTCTTCTGGTGTGTCAACTACTATTTTCATTTGCATGTTATAGTGAGAGGCACCACAAATTTTATTACATAATAATAAAAAATCAAAAGTATAAGGGTCTAAAGCTGATAGACCATCAGCTACTAATTCTGCACTTTTTTTTGCTCTTATGTCATTAATTTCAGCTACTTTTTGAAGCATAGCTGGTTTTTCTCTCATCTCAGCAGTAGTTACAGATGGAATAAATGAAAATTGAGTAACCATTCCAGGAACACAATTCATTTGAGCTCTAAAATGCGGCATATAAGCTGAATGCAAAACATCTTGAGAGCGCATTTTAAAAATAATTCTCTTTCCTTTTGGAATGTGAAGTTCGGTTGAGTTAAAATCATCTTGCGCATTTGGATCAGATAAATCAACACCTAAATTATTTACACCTTCAATATAACGAACATTTGCTTTTCCTAATACATCATCTGCACCAGAATATCTAGCTTCCCATTTGAATTGTTGTGCATAAAGTTCAATAACAATAGCATCTTTTTCATCTTCTTGGTTAACAAACATAATATTTGTCCATGCGTACAAACCATATAATATAAGTCCTGCTAAAACTATGGCAGGAATAACACTCCAAATAAATTCTAATCTATTATTATCTGCAAAATAAAGCGCTTTTTGTCCTTGCTTACCTCTATATTTGAAAGCAAAATAATGTAATAATGCTTGTGTAATAGTTTGTACAACAAGTATTAAAATCATACTAATCATCATAAGATTATCAACTTCTACTCCATGTTCTGACGCTGAGTCACCTATTAAAGGGAATTTACTGTAATATAAAAGACAGTATATTGTGGTTAGATATATAAATCCTAAGAATCCAAACATCAAGTATCCATTAACTTTATTATCGTTATCAGTTGCAACTGGGCTGTCATCAACATTAACACCAACTTGAGTTAAGTCGAAAATTTTTGTTAACTGCCACACGGCAACTGCCAATAAAACTACAACTATAAGTACCAAAAGAGTTGTCATTTGTAATTTACTTTAAAATATTAATAATGAAAATGTTTACTTTCTTCAATGAAAGGATTTCGTTTCGGAACCAATGGAGCTTTAGTTAAAGCGCTGAATACTACAAAAATGAATAATCCTAAAAAGAAAGCCAATGATGAAATTTCAGGTATTCCAATAAACCATCTGTCTCCAACTGTTGCTGGCATAATCATATTGAAGAAATCAACATAATGTCCAATTAAAATTACAATACCTGCCATTACTATAATCCAATAAATACGTTTGAAATCGGTATTGATTAAAAGTAATATTGGAAAAATAAAGTTCATTACAACTGCGCCCCAAAAAGTAATACCATAATCATTGATTCTAGTAACAAAATAGGTTACTTCCTCAGGTATGTTAGCATACCATATCAACATAAATTGCGAGAACCATAAATAAGTCCAGAACACACTAATACCGAACATAAATTTAGATAAATCGTGAATGTGACTTGAATTTACATTCTCTAAATATCCTTTAGATTTTAAATATATAGTAACCATTTGAATAGTAGTTATACCACTCACAAAGAAACTAGCAAAAACATACCACCCAAATAATGTACTAAACCAATGCGGGTCAACTGACATAATCCAATCCCAAGCCATTATAGATTCAGAAACAATAAAAAATACTAAGAATGCTGCTGACAATTTGAAATTCTTTTTGTAGAAACTATTGTCATTTGACTCGTCTTGTGCTAAACAATTTTTTCTTGAATAATACCTGTATAAATTCCAAACAGTTAAAAACAACAATGCCCTAATTATCCAGAAAGGAAAATTCAAATATCCTGATTTACCTTTTATAATTTCATCGGTAGCTCTTATTTTTTCATCCATCCAAATGAATAAATGATTAAAATGGAAACCTGATACTAATAATAGTAAAAAGAAAATTATTGAACCAGGCAATAGATAAGAGGTAATGCCTTGCATTACTCTAAACAATACTGGAGACCAACCCGCTTGTGCTACTTGTTGAATTGCATAGAATGCTAATGCTCCCATGGCTATCAACATAAAAAATATACAAGCCACATATAAAGCAGCCCAAGGTTTATTTTGCAATTGATGAAAAACATGTTCCACATGTTCTTTATGTTCAAGATGTTCATTGGCTTCATCGTAATTAACACCAGCGATAGTACTTGTGTGTTCTTCATGATTTATTGAAGTCGTTTCAGTAATTGTATCTTTTACAGAGGAAACCGCTTCAGCATGAACAGCTGTTGAGTCAATTGTGTTTGTAGCAACTTCTTCATGATTTGTAGTAGCGTGATGAGATTCTGCTTTAGCATCATGATGCTCTGCAGCTGCTTCATGTCCACCTTCGTGATGAGATTCCTCTTCTTTAAGAATTGCCTCAACCTCTTGAATAGTTTTTGGTGCAGCGAAAAAACCATAACCTATACCAAGTACACCAACTAGCATCAGGATATAAGAGAATGTTTTTAATTTACTTGAAAATGTATACATAGCTTTAACTAACTGTTTGTTCTAGAATTATAATTTACTTTTTAGCTCCATAACGTATGCTGCAACTTGCCAACGCTCTTTTTGATTCAATAGATTGGCATAAGATCCCATTGAGTTTAAACCATAAGTTTGAACATGGTAAATACTACCAATTGAAATTTGTCTATCTGCGTAGCTTGGTACCCCTAATATTTTTTCTTGTGTAACTAATTTTCCTTTCCCGTTACCCTCAGTACCGTGACAAATTGCACAATAAATACCGTATAATTCAGCTGCTTTTGTCATATCTACTTCAGTTGAATCTAAAGGAGAAATTATTACTGATTTTGAAAAATTATATCCTTCAGTTGTATTTGGTATTTCATAAGGAACAAATCCTCTTTTAATAGATCCAATAGGAGGAAGTTGACCTTCTTTTCCTTTTAATCCTGTAGGCGAATTGAAAGCATCAGATTCTGAATAGGTTTCATAAGCCACAGATTCATACATGTTTGGCATGTATTGATAGTTTGGTTTCAAATTATCTTTACAAGATGAAAGGGAAACCATGATACCTGCTACTATTGCTATTTTAAATAAACTTTTCATATCTAATATTAATGCTTATCAATTACTTTAACTTCTACCGCACCCGTTCCTTGAAAAAATTTCACCAATTCAGTTTCATTATCATGAACAGCAACTTCCATTAAAAAGTGATCATCAGTAGTTCTTACATCTGGGTTTTCAGCTTGTTTAAACGGCCATAATCTACTTCTCATGTAAAAAGTAATAACCATTAAGTGTGCTGCAAAAAACACAGTCATTTCAAACATTACTGGAACGAAAGCTGGCATATTTTGATAATAAGCAAAACTTGGTTTTCCACCAATATCTTGTGGCCAATCTTGTATCATGATATAATTCATCATTGTCGTAGCTACTGACAACCCAATACATCCATAAATGAAAGCACAAATGGCTAATCGTGTTGGTGCAATTCCCATAGCTTTATCCAATCCGTGAACTGGAAAAGGGGTGAATACTTCTTCAATGTGATGATGTGCAGCTCTTGTTTTATGAACTGCATCCATTAATATGTCATCATCATTATATATAGCGTGTATAACTTTATTACTACTCATAGCAATTATTAATGTTTATCTGAATGATTATGCCCTTCTAATTCTCTTTGTCTCTTATAATTTTCTCCCGATGATTTCAATATTGTTTTTACCTCCGCTTGAGCAATCACTGGGAAAGTTCTAGCATAAAGAAGGAATAATACAAAGAAGAAACCAATAGTGCCAATAAAGATACCGATATCAACGAAAGTTGGAGAAAACATTGTCCAAGATGATGGCAAGTAATCTCTATGTAGTGAAGTTACGATGATTACAAAGCGCTCAAACCACATACCTATATTAACTACAATAGATATAATGAAAGAGAACATAATACTTGTTCTTAATTTCTTAAACCACATGAACTGTGGAGAGAAAACGTTACAAGTCATCATCGACCAATATGCCCACCAATATGGACCCGTTGCTCTATTCAAGAAGGCATATTGTTCGTATTCTACCCCTGAATACCAAGCTACAAATAACTCCGTGATATAGGCAACACCAACTATAGAACCCGTAATCATGATCACAATATTCATTAATTCAATGTGTTGTATAGTTATATATGCTTCAAGGTTTGATACTTTTCTCATGATAATAAGTAAAGTATTTACCATCGCAAATCCCGAGAATACCGCTCCTGCAACAAAGTAGGGCGGGAAAATGGTAGTATGCCATCCAGGTATTACTGAAGTAGCAAAGTCAAAGGATACAATAGTGTGAACAGAAAGCACAAGTGGTGTTGCTAAACCAGCAAGAACTAAAGAAACTTCTTCAAAACGTTGCCAATCTTTAGCTCTTCCACTCCAACCAAAACTTAAAATAGAATATATTTTTTTTGTAAAAGGTGTTACAGCTCTATCTCTAAGCATCGCGAAATCAGGCAACAAACCAGTCCACCAGAAAACTAATGAAACTGAAAGATAAGTAGAGATTGCAAATACGTCCCAAAGTAGTGGTGAATTAAAGTTAACCCATAGAGAACCAAATTGATTTGGAATAGGTAAAACCCAATACGCTAACCATGGACGACCCATGTGAATAATAGGAAATAAACCCGCTTGAATTACTGAGAAAATAGTCATAGCTTCTGCAGAACGGTTAATAGCCATTCTCCATCTTTGACGGAACAATAATAATACCGCAGAAATAAGAGTTCCAGCATGCCCGATACCTACCCACCAAACAAAATTGGTAATATCCCAAGCCCAACCTACTGTTTTATTTAGTCCCCAAGTTCCAATGCCTGTAGAAATGGTATATGTAATACAACCTATTCCCCATAGGAAAGCGGCTAATGCGATAGAAAATACAGTCCACCACTGTTTATTAGCTCTTCCTTCTACTGGAGCAGCTACATCTACAGTTACATCGTGATATGATTTATCACCTATAACTAAGGGTTTTCTAATGGGTGCTTCGTAATGAGACGACATATTATGATTTTAGATTTATGATTTTAGATTTACGATTTTAGAAAAAAAGCAAATTCAATCAATATTTTACTTTACAATTATTTTTTAGGTTTTATAATTTCTGACTTCCGTCTTCCATTTTCCAACTTATTTTATTAAATATTTCTTACTTTAACTTGATAAACCACATTTGGTTTAGTTCCCACACTTTCTAACAAGTGATAAGCTCTTTTATCTTCAACTAGTTTAGTAATTTTATCAGCCTTATTATTAATGTCTCCAAAAACCATTGCTCCTGTTGAACAAGCTGAAGAACAAGCTGTTTCAAATTCGTCAACGTTAACTTCTCTTCCTTCGCGTTTTGCAGTTAAAATAGTATATTGTGTTCTTTGAATACACATTGAACATTTTTCCATTACTCCACGAGAACGAACGTTAACGTCTGGATTGATAACCATGCGTCCTAAATCGTCATTCATATGGAAATCAAATTCATCGTTATTGTTATACAAGAACCAGTTGAAACGTCGCACTTTGTATGGACAGTTATTGGCACAATAACGAGTACCAACGCAACGGTTATAAGCCATTTGGTTTTGTCCTTGACGACCATGAGAAGTTGCTGCCACTGGACATACTGTTTCACAAGGTGCATGGTTACAGTGTTGACACATTACTGGTTGGAAAACCACTTGTGGATTGTCAGCAGGTTTTTCCATGTCTCCAAAACCACCTAGTGAACCTTCTTTACCAAATAATCCGCTAAATTCTTCTTTTTTCTTATTATCTCCAGCAAAAGTATCTTCAGATGAATAATACCTATCGATACGCAACCAGTGCATATCACGACTTCTTCTAATTTCAGATTTTCCAACTACTGGAACATTATTTTCTGCATGACAAGCTATAACACAAGCACCACAACCCGTACAAGCATTTAAATCAATTGAAAGATTAAAATGATGTCCCACAGAACGATCAAAAGATTCCCATAAATCTACTTTGGTCGCTTCTACTTCTTTATGATCCAATGAAACTTTAGCTACTGAATTCCATACTTCAGGCTCATTATATTTTACTGAGAAAACAGTTAATGTAGTTTCTTTAATAATATCACCTCTACCCATTAAGGTTTTTTGTGATTGAACACAAGCGAACTCATGTTCACCATCTGCCTTTGCAATGGTAGCAGATTGTACATCATTAAAATTACTATAGAATGAATAAGCATTAACGCCTACTTGCATTTCTTCTTTTAGCGACGCTTTTTTACCATAACCCAGAGCCAAACCTAAAGTCCCAACTGCTTGTCCTGGTTGAACAATAACTGGAACTGCCATTTTAACTCCATTTACAGTAAGAGTAGCATTACTACCGTTAAGACCTCCATTAGCAACTATTTTATTATCTAGTTGAAGTCTTTCGGCATCTGCTTTAGAAATAGTAACATAATTATCCCAAGAAACTCTTGTGATTGGATCTGGAAACTCTTGTAACCAAGGATTGTTTGCCTGCTGACCGTCACCTAAACCAGTTTTGGTATACAACACTAATTCAAATCCGTTTGCAGGTTTTGAAGAAGCTAAAGCATTAGCCGCAGCTGAAAAATCAGCAGCGCCACTGGTTGTAGCAGATGCAACTCCAACAGCGATACCATCGTGTACAGTTTTGTTCCAAGTAGCACCGTTAGTAAAACTAGCAGCATTTGCTTTTATATAATCATAATAAGAAACTGAATTACCATTCCATGATAATAACCCTTCTTGAAATTGTTTTGAACTAAATAATGGACGAATAGTTGGTTGAGTTAAAGAATAAGTGCCTTTGGTCAACATCAAATCATTCCAAGATTCTAAATAATGAGGTGCTGGAATTGCGATAGAAGTAATAGAAGCCGTTTCATCTTCTTTTAGAGAAAATGCTACAGATAATTTAACTTTCTTTAATCCACTTAAAAATTTAGCTGAATCAGCTAAAGTATAAACTGGATTCACGCCACTCATAATTAGAGTATGAACACTTCCTGCATTCATATCAGCTACTAATTGAGCCACTTTTTCGTTTGACCCTTTTCTGATTTGACGAGTTCCAACTGTTGAAAAAGCCTCACTACCTAAAGCTTGATTGATTGCTAAAACTAGTAATTGTGCATTTTTATCTTGAATTCCTGAAATTAAAAGTCCTTTAGATCCAGAAGCTTTTAACTGTTGAGCAGCTTTTACAACAACCTCCTCGTTGGCTAATTTTCCAATAGCAACTGAAGAACCAGTTACAATACTATATATTTTTACTAGTGCTAATTTTTGATTAGCAACTGTCATAGGTACTCTTTTGTCAGCAGCAGCTCCAGACAAAGTCATATTTGCTTCAAACTGAAAATGTTTGGACATTTTTCCCACTTGAGGAATTCTACCTTGAGCGTAACCGCTATCAAATCCTCCACCTTGCCAATCGCCTAAGAAATCAGCACCGATTGAAACTATAGTATTTGCTTTTGAGAAATCATAATCAACTAAAGCTCTTTCCCCATAAACTGTTTCGAATGCATCTAAAGCAGCCGACTCAGAAACAGCATCATAAATGACATGCTTTGCTGTTGGATTTTTGGCAATAAATTCAGCAATTAGTTTTTCAGTTGATGGACTTGCTAAGGTATTGGTTAATAAAACAACTTGCCCTCCTTTTACTTTTGCATCTGCTAAACTTGCTTTAATTTTTAAATCAGCCTCTTGCCAATTTGCCTCCTTTTGAGCCAATTTCGTTCTTTTCAAACGCATGCTATCATACAAAGATAATACGGATGCATGAACTCTTGCATTAGCTGCAAACTTGGCTCCAGATATTGTATTATTTTCAATTTTAATCGGACGACCTTCACGAGTTTTTACTAATAAATTAGCAAAATCAAAACCATCAAACATAGAAGTTGCATAATAATCCGCCACTCCCGGAATGATTTGTTCTGGCTGTAAAACGTAAGGTATTGATTTGTGCACTGGCCCTTCACATGCTGCTAAAGTAGCTGCAGCAGTGCTGAATCCAACGTATTTCAAGAAATCACGACGAGTAGTTGAGGAAGAAGATAATGAATCTTTGTCTGATAAAAACTCATCTGTTGGAATGGCTTCCACAAATTCATTATTTCTAAGCGCCTCAACAATAGAACTATTTTCGTTTAGTTCCTCAACACTTTTCCAGTATTTTTTGTTCGATGACATCGTATATAAATATTAGCTTCTTAATAATTTTTTAGTAGTGACACTTACCACATTCTAAACCTCCCATTTGTGCGGCAGTCAATTTATCTACCCCATATTTTTTTGAAAGTTCATCGTGAATTTTTGTGTAATAAGCATTTCCTTCCATTTTAACATCGGTTTCGCGGTGACATTTTATACACCAACCCATAGTTAACGGAGCAAATTGTTTTTGGATTTCATAGGTTTGAACTGGACCGTGACATTTTTGACATTCAATACCAGCGACTGTTACGTGTTGAGAATGATTAAAATAAACAAAGTCAGGAAGATTATGAATTCTTACCCACTTAACTGGCTGCGTTTTACCAGTATATTTTTGATTGTCTTTATCCCATCCAACAGCACTATATAATTTTTGAATTTCCGCATCGTAAAAAGCTTTTGAATATTCTGGTGTTGCAGTTGTATCTGATACCTCACCAATACTTTTGTGACAATTCATACATACATTCAAGGATGGAATACCTGCATGCTTGCTTACCCTTGCCGAAGAGTGGCAGTATTTACAGTCGATACCATTACTTCCTGCATGTATTCTGTGGGAATAATGAATTGGTTGAATAGGTTGATAATCTTGATCTATGCCAATTTGCATTAAAAAACCATACACAAAATAACCGCTAGACAATAATAAGAATATAGAAGTTACTAATACTAAAAATTGATTTTTAGCAAAAACCCTCCATAGCGGCAATCTAACTTGTTTTGGTGCAACTTCTATGCCGTTTGCTTTAGCTACTTTAGTTAATATATTGTTTACAAAAAACAACATGATGACAAGAAGAAACATAACTAAACACAATGCTCCTAAGACAACATTGTTTGAAATTCCACCTTCGTTGCCTTTGGCTCCTGGAGGAGCAGCAGAGGTAACTAAACCTGTTGGAGCAACTGCTTTAGGTTCGTCTGTGTAAGCTAAAATGTTATCAATATCTTGTTTAGAAAGATTTGGAAAAGCAGTCATTACAGAAGGTTTATACTCTTCCCAAAGTTTTACAGCATCAGGATCTCCTGATTTTATCATGGCAGAACTATTAGTAATCCAAGGATAAAACCAATCTTTTGCATGACGACCTGTTACGCCTCTTAAGGCTGGACCAGTCATTTTCTTGTCTAAATTATGACAAGCTGCACAATTGACATTAAACAATGCTTTACCTGCTGCAGCATCTCCTCCACCGGTTGCAGTAGTAGTTGGAGCAGTAGTTGTAGTTGCAGGCGTAGCCGCAGTGGCAGCTGGAGTAGCATTTTGAGATAATGAAGATAAGGAGAATGTAAGCATTAACGCTAAACTGAACACTATTTTCCTTGAAATCGAATTATGGTTACCCACTTTTTTCATATAATATAATGATTATCGACTAATGTTGGCTTGATTTTTTCTGAATCAAATTCAGTTATAAAGTCATCACTTTGTTAAAAACTGGCACAAAAATACGACTTAAGAACTATTCTCAAAACCCTAAATATAGCATAAATATCAATTTATATTAATTCTAAATAACAAATGCTTTCTTGTTTAATTTATTAAGTTTTACATTTGTATAAAAATCAAATCATTATGAAAATTTTCCCTAGAATGAAATTCTTTTTTTTACTACTTACTCTTCTATTTTTATATCAAAAAAGCTTTTCACAAGACGGAAAAGTAAATGTTAGTCAAGATCCAAAGTTTGAACAATTATTAAATGAAAAAAGAAAAATTAATAGTTCTATTACTATAAATGATCGTTATAAAATTCAGATTTTTAACGGAGATACTGAAAGTTCCAAAAAAACATTATTGGATTTTAAAAGAGATAACAAAAATATTGATGCTACTATAGTTTTCAGCACACCATTGTATAAAGTTTGGGTGGGAAATTTCAAAACTAGAATTGAAGCCGAAAAAAACCTCAACGATTTAAAGAAAAAATATCCTAATGCGTTTTTGATTAAGCCAAATAAATAAAAAATGCCCCAATTAGTGTCTAACTTTTTGGGGCATGTTCTTACTTGGAATTTTGTATTTATTATTTTATCTTTTTCTTCACTTCCACTTCCTGGAAAGCTTCGATTAAATCAAGTTGTTCAATGTCATTATAATTCTTGATTTGCATACCACAATCATATCCTTTAGCCACTTCTTTCACATCGTCTTTAAATCTTTTCAAGGTAGCTAATTCGCCCGTAAAGACAACAACGCCTTCACGGATAATTCTGATTTTAGAATTTCTAAAGATTTTACCATCGGTAATCATACATCCTGCAATTGACCCTACTTTAGACACTTTAAATATCTCTCTTATTTCTGCTGTTCCGGTAATTTCTTCCTTCATTTCTGGGGACAACATTCCTTCCATAGCGTCTTTCAAGTCATTGATAGCATCGTAAATAATAGAATAGTTTCTGATGTCGATTTCTTCTTTTTGAGCCAATTGACGTGCATTACCAGCAGGTCGAACATTAAATCCGATAATAATTGCATCTGAGGCAGAAGCCAACATTACGTCAGTTTCTGTAATCGCACCAACACCTTTGTGAATAATATTAATTTGAATTTCATCCGTAGACAATTTAGAAAACTCACTCGAAAGTGCTTCTACAGAACCATCAACGTCTCCTTTAAGGATTATATTTAATTCTTTGAATTGTCCTAATGCAATTCGACGACCAATTTCCGCTAAGGTAATATGGCGTTGCGTTCTAACCGATTGCTCACGCATTAACTGTAAACGTTTGGTTGCAATTTGTTTTGCTTCTCTTTCGTCTTCAAACACATTGAATTTATCTCCAGCGGTTGACGCGCCATCCAAACCTAAAATAGATATTGGCGTTGATGGTCCTGCTGAAATAACTGTATGTCCTCTTTCATCGTGCATGGCTTTCACTTTTCCGTGATTTTTTCCTGCCAATACATAATCTCCTACTTTCAAAGTTCCGGATTGTACCAAAATTGTTGATACGTAACCTCTTCCTTTGTCTAACTGTGCTTCAACAACAGTTCCTACCGCAGGTTTATTTGGGTTTGCTTTTAAGTCTAAAATTTCAGCTTCAAGCAATACTTTTTCTAATAATTCTTTTACGCCTGTTCCTTTTTTTGCAGAGATATCATGCGATTGGTATTTTCCTCCCCAATCTTCAACTAATAAATTCATAGCAGCTAATTTTTCCTTAATCTTTTCAGGATTAGCTCCTTGTTTATCAATTTTGTTAATCGCAAATATCATCGGAACATTAGCAGCTTGTGCGTGGCTAATAGCTTCTTTAGTTTGTGGCATAATGTCGTCATCCGCCGCAACTACGATAATCGCAATATCGGTAACTTGAGCTCCACGGGCACGCATTGCAGTAAACGCTTCGTGACCTGGTGTATCAAGGAAAGTTATTTTTTGTCCACCTTCAAGAGTAACAGCATAGGCACCAATGTGTTGTGTGATACCACCTGATTCTCCCGCAATTACATTTTCTTTACGAATATAATCTAGCAAAGATGTTTTACCGTGGTCAACGTGACCCATAACCGTTACAATTGGCGCTCGGGATACTAAATCTTCTTCTCTATCCGCAACCACTTCCATGGCTTCTTCAATGTCTGTAGTAATAAATTCTACTTCATATCCAAACTCATCAGCCACTATCGATAGCGTTTCAGCATCAAGACGTTGGTTCATGGTAACCATGATTCCAAGTGACATACAAGTTCCGATTACTTTTGTAATAGGCACATCCATCATCGTTGCAATTTCACCTACGGTAACAAATTCGGTTACTTTGATTGTTTTGCTTCCTTCTTCAAGAGCTTGCATTTCGTCGTCACTTCTTTGACGGTGCGAATCACGCTTGTCTCTTCTGTATTTTGCAGCTTTAGACTTACTTCCTTTTCCTTGTAGTCTTTCTAAAGTTTCTTTAATTTGGTTTTTAACCTCTTCTTCTGTTGGCTCAACTTTTTGAACTATAGCAGGGCGATTCCCTTTCTGGAAGCCGCCTCCAGGTTTATTGCCTGTTTTATTTGGTCCAAATGCATTTCCACCACCGCTTGTAATAGCTGGTTTTCCAGCTTCTCCTGGTTTAGGCGGAATCCTTTTTCTCTTGTTTTTATTGGCATTACTAGCCGCTTGAGCTGCGTTTGTATTTTGTCCAATGGCAGGAGTTGAAGGTTTATTAGTGTCCTTTTTAAACTCTTCTTTTTTCTTTTTTAGTTTATTGAATTGTGCTAAATCAATAACTTGTCCTGTTAGAGTTGCCCCTGATAATTTTTGATATTGAGTTGTAATTGTTTCATCAACTGGTACTTCGGTATCAGCTTGTTCTTCTTTAACTTTAGCAGTTTTTACTTTAAGAGTTTCGGCTGCAAGTTCTTCTTTAACTTTAGCAATTGATTCCTGCTTTGTTATAGCAATTTTAGTGGGTTCTTTTTTGGTTTCTTGAGTAACTGTTTTTGGCTCTAAATCAATTTTACCTACTTGTTTTGGACCAGTAACTACTACTTTTGCTTTGACAACCTCTAATTTTTGTCGTTCTTCATCAGCTTTACGCTTGTCCTCAATTTCTTTTTCTCTTTCTAATCGAAGCGCTTCTTTTTCTTTTCTAATTTCTTCACTTACGCCTTTAGAAGCTTCTTTGTTTCCTTTGTCTCCGGCAAATTGACCACAAAGAATATTATACACATCATCAGAAACTTTTGTGTTGGGACTTGCTTCAATTACAATGCCCTTATCTTTAAGATAATCCACAGCTCTTTCCAAAGAAATATTTAATTCCCTTAAAACTTTATTAATTCTAATATTTCCTTCAGACATAAAATCTTTTTAATGTTTATCTATTGTTGGTGAAAGAATTAGTCCTCAAACTCTTCTTTCAATATTTTCATTACTTCTAAAATGGTTTCTTCTTCTAAATCGGTTCTTCGCACTAAGTCTGCCACCTCTTGATTCAAAATACTTCTTGCAGTATCTAGACCTATTTTAGCAAACTCATCAATTACCCATCCATCAATTTCGTCTGAGAACTCTGTTAATTCTACGTCATCTTCTTCTGCTGCAATTCCCTCGCGGATAACATCTAATTCATAACCAGTTAATAATCCAGCTAATTTGATATTGTGTCCTCCACGACCAATTGCTTTTGAAACTTCATCTAATTTCAAGAATACTTCTGCTCTTTTTTTCTCTTCGTCAATTTTTACTGAAGATACTTTAGCTGGGCTCAATGCTCTTGTGATTAATAAGGAAGCATTAGTAGTATAATTAATTACATCTATGTTTTCGTTTCCAAGTTCACGAACGATACCATGAATACGTGACCCTTTCATTCCAACACAAGCTCCTACAGGATCTATTCTATCATCATAAGAATCTACGGCTACTTTTGCTTTTTCACCTGGAATTCTTACTACCTTTTTTATCATGATTAAACCGTCAAAAACCTCTGGGATTTCTTGTTCAAATAATTTTTCCAAAAATATATCTGCCGTTCTTGACATAATAATTTGTGGCTTGTTTCCTTTTAGTTCAACACTTTCGATAATTCCACGAACGTTATCCCCTTTTCTGAAAAAATCTGATGGGATTTGCTTTTCTTTTGGTAAAACAATTTCGTTACCTTCATCGTCAATTAAAATGACAACTCTTGGACGAACATGGTGCACTTCGGCAGTATAAATTTCTCCAACTAAATCTTTAAATTGTTTGTAAAGATTGGTATTATCATGCTCGTGGATTTTAGAAATCAAGTTTTGACGCAAAGCCAAAATGGCTCTTCTTCCTAAATCAATCAATTTAACTTCTTCAGAAACTTCTTCGCCAATTTCAAAGTCAGGCTCAATTTTTCTTGCATCCGTCAAGGTGATTTCTTCATTTTCTAAATCTAAATCGTCATCAGCAACGACGATTCTTCTTCTCCAAATCTCCATATCTCCTTTATCAGGATTGATAATGATGTCAAAATTATCATCAGATCCGTATTTCTTTTTTAATGCGTTTCTAAAAACGTCCTCCAAAATCGCCATAAGCGTTACTCGATCAATAAGTTTATCGTCTTTAAACTCTGAAAACGAGTCGATTAATGCAATATTCTCCATGTCAAATTTTTAATTAAATATTATTATAACAATTGCTTCTTTTATCTCTGAAAAAGGAATTTCACGTTTATGTTCCAATGTTTCTTTTCCTTTTCCTATTTTTTTTGGTTCTCTTGATGTCCAAGAAAGTAATATAGTTTCCTCGGTTACATTCTCTAATTTTGCTTCTATCGTTGCCGTTGCCGTTTTCACCTTTAGAGTTCTACCAATATTTTTTTTATACTGTCGAACTAATTTTAAAGGAGTTGAAACTCCAGCGGATGCCACTTCAAGAGAAAAATCTTGTTCTTCTCGGTCTAAATTACTATCTATTGCTCGACTGATATCAATGCAGTCTTGCAATTGCACTCCGTTATCACCATCCAAAGTTACTGAAATTTTGTAACTGTCTGAAATACTCAAATCTACAAGAAACAAAGAGGGTTTTTCTTGTAATCCTTCTTCTATTAAATTTGTAATTTTTTCTTTAAATGTCATGGTTTTTATAAAAAGAGGGAAGCATTGCTTCCCTCATTATTTAGTTTTGCATGGTAAATAACGGTGCAAATATAGTTATTTTTTTATAAATCAAAATTACTTATTAAAACAAAAATAATTAGTATCTTTAATTAGTAATATTTAACTATTTAGTTATGAAAAAAATCTTAGTTCCTACAGACTTTTCGAAGCATGCCTATTATGCGTTAAAAGTGGCTGCTCAAATTGCAAAAAAAAATGATGGAGAAATACTACTTCTTCATATGCTTGAACTGCCTCACCAAGCTGGTGATGCTCTAGGAAGCGGTCATGATATACCGGAAATCATGCTGTTCAAAAATGCGGCTATTGATAGATTAGAAAATTTGATGGATGATGAATGTCTTGATGGGTTAAAAGTCTCTGAAGTATTTCAATTTGAATTAGCTTTTAACGGCATTATGAACATCAGCCAAAAAAATAATGTTGATTTAATTGTCATGGGTTCCCATGGCGCGAGTGGTTTTAAAGAAATGTTTATTGGTTCCAATGCGGAAAAAGTAGTTCGTTTATCAGAAATCCCAGTGCTTGTTGTTAAAAAAGACTCGGACACTTTTAATGTAAACAAATTTGTATTTGCCTCTGATTTCTCAGATGAAATAAAAAAACCTTTTGAGAAAGTAGTTGAATTTGCTAACAAACTTGGTGCAGAACTTCATTTAGTCATGATAAACACTCCGAGTAGTTTTAAGCCCACTCATATTGCCAATGAAATTATGAATGATTTTATTTCTAATTATGCTGTCAATAAATTTTCTACTCATATTTATAATGATGTAAATGTTGAAACTGGTATTTTAAACTTTGCCAATTTTGTTAATGCCGATTTAATTGGAATGAGCACCCATGGTAGAAAAGGCCTGTCCCACTTTTTAAACGGAAGTATTAGCGAGGATTTAGTAAACCATGCTGTTAGACCTGTGGTTACTTTTAAAATTTAACACCCCAAAGAGACTCACAAAAACAAAAAACTCCTCAATGGCTTGAGGAGTTTTTTCATTATATAAAACGGTTTATTGTAAAATAATTTTCTTAATGTTTACTACTTCGTTTTGCGCATTAATAATTTTAACGAAGTACATGCCTTGACCAGTCCATGAATTTAATGGTACTACATATTGTTGCGTATCCATAGGTTGGTTAAACACTTCTTGACCTAGCATATTGGTTATTTTAATACTCCAACCCGATACGTTTGCAAGATTACCGCAATCAATAGTGATTTGATCATTAGCTGGGTTTGGATAAATGTTAACTGAGCTTGTGTAAGTTACAGGATTAGTGGATAAAGGTCCTGTATTAATAGTCATGGTTAAGCATTCATTAGTGTTTGCTGAATTGTACAAATTAGTAATTTCTTGGTCTGTCAGGGCACGGTTGTAAATGGCGATGTCGTCAAGATACCCAGTACTATATTCATCAGGACCTCCTGGGCTATATCCAAAATATAAAGGACCATCATTTGTATTATTTATAGTAGAAGAACAATTTTTAGTGCAAATATTAATTCCGTTAACGTATAAAACAACAGTACTTGTACTTTGGTCATAAGTAATTGCAATATGCTCCCAGGACTGAACAGGCAATGTTGGAATACAAGTGTTTGTAGTTTCAACATACGCATCGGTAGACCAATTTGCATAGTTTTCGGCAAGAATAATTTCCCAGCCGCTATCGAATTCTGGATTATACTTATTAACAAAACTAAAAACAGAATTTACATTAATGTTTTTATTATTAAACCACCCTGCAATAGTGATTTTATTAAGAGTTTCAATACTATTAAGTGAGCTACTGCCAGAAATCAATAAATTATTATTTATACCATCAAAATTATAAGCAGAATTCACAAAACCAAACCTATCAGTTGTTAATGTAGCTCCATTTACAGTTCCATTATTCCCATTACCACTTTCATCATTGGCATTTCCGTTAAAAGGCCAATATCCAACTAATCCATTTGTTGGTACATAAGATGGTACTTGCGCCATAACCATTTGGGTTGTTAAAGCAAAACCCATTGCTAATATAAGTAATTTGTTTTTCATGATTAATGTGTTTTAAATTTCCGACAAAGATAAAAAAATTCTATTATATAGTGTACTTTATTATAGAGTACTATAGAAAAGTCTAATTAGTGAGTTTTGTGTATGGAAAATTCTAACCCAAAACCCCATCAAGAAGAGCTTAATGCTATTGCAGTAAGATTAAAAGAATTAAGAAAAGCGAAAGGTTATTCTAATTACGAACATATTGCTTTCGATTTAGAAATGAGTCGTTCTGCCTATTGGCGATTGGAAACAGGTGCCAATTTTGAATTAAAAACCTTAATAAAAATTTGTAAGTTACTTAAAGTAAGTTTGGAAGAATTTTTTAAAGGCATAGACATCCCTAAATAAACAAAAAACTCCCCAATTGCTTGAGGAGTTTTTTTTGTTGGTCTACTAGGACTCGAACCTAGAAAGACTGCACCAAAAACAGTTGTGTTACCATTACACCATAGACCAATAAGTGCTAATGCGGGTGCAAATTTAGTACAAATTTTATTTTACACAAACAATTACCCCAAAAAAATAAAACTTCCTTTTAAATCAGTTGCGTTTCGGCAGATAATAAACTTGCATTTAATCCGTTATCTATTCTAGAAAAATTTGTTCGTACCCGTTTAATTGCGTTAAAAAAAATAGTTTCTTTGTACCATCAAAATAAAACCCTTTCATTTCATAGTATATGATGAATTTTAACTTCAACAAATGGAATACCATCCTAGGATGGACAGCATTTACCATTGCTTTAATAACATTTTCATTAACGGTAGAACCTACCATGAGTTTTTGGGATTGTGGAGAATATATTGCAACTGCGGCAAAATTAGAAGTAGGACATCCGCCAGGTGCCCCTTTGTTTCAAATTTTAGGAGCGTTTTTTGCCATGTTTGCCACGAGCCAAGAAACTGTGGCGCTTATGGTAAATATGATGTCTGTATTCTCCAGCGCGTTTACTATTTTGTTTATGTTTTGGTCCTCCTCTATAGTGTTAAGAAAAATTGTTTCTTCCTATTCAACGCTAGATAAAAACAAAGCCATTGTTATACTTGGAAGTTCCTTTGTGGGTTCATTAGCTTTTACATTCTCAGATAGTTTTTGGTCTAGTGCCGTAGAAGCCGAAGTGTATGCCATGGCATCATTGTTTATCGCCATTTTATTTTGGCTGGGATTGCGTTGGGAAGAAGACATGCATTCTCCCAGAGGAAATCGTTGGTTGTTATTAATTTCATTGCTAGTCGGTCTTTCGTTTGGTGTGCACTTTTTAGCGCTATTAACTATTCCTGCTATTGGGTTTTTATATTATTTTAAAAATTACAAAACCGTTACTTTTAAAAGTTTTATTCTAGCAAATATTATAATTGTTGCCATATTGCTTTTCATTTTCAAATTATTATTGCCTTACACTTTGGCATTCTTCGGAAAAATAGAAATCTTTATGGTGAATGATTTTGGATTACCTTTTAATTCGGGTTCTATAATTGCAACCCTTTTAATGATTGCATTTTTTTATTTTGGATTAAAATATACTCGAGCAAAAGGACAACCGCTTTTGAACACCATAATTTTATGTGTTCTTTTTGTTTTCATTGGTTTCTCCACTTGGATGATGTTGCCTATTCGTGCCAATGCTAATGTGGTTATCAACGAAAATAAGCCTTCTGATGCTGCCGAAGTTTTGGCCTATTACAACCGTGAACAATATGGTGTGAATCCGTTATTTTATGGCCCACAATATACCGATACTTTTGCTGGATTAGATAAAGACGAACCTTATCTTGATAAAGCTCCTAACTACGAAAGAGATTATAAATCAGGGAAATATGTTATCGTTAACAACTTTAAAAACGCGGAACAAAACAGCGATAACGCTCAAAAGGCAATTTTACCCCGTCTTTGGAGTACAGAACACGTTGAAAATTATATTCAATTTACCGGTGTTCCAAAGTTCAAACTGAACCAAGACTATCCCTATGAAGAAGACTTAGCTCAATATGGCGTAAACCTTGACAGTCTTAGTGAAGAACAAGTTGGTCAAGCCGTAAACCAATTGAAAGAAGAAATGCAGAAAAACATTAATGAATTCAAATCGGCATATGCTCAGAATAAAATTGACAATGAAGACTATGTTTCGTTCCTAAAAAAATATAGCGATTACCTCAGTGTTGAAAAACCATCTACTTGGGACAATATCAGCTTTATGGTGGAATACCAATTTGGGTATATGTACGGAAGGTATTTATTATGGAATTTTGTAGGAAGACAAAACGATGTTCAAGGCAAATACGATAACCTAGACGGGAATTGGATTAGCGGCATTAAGTTTATCGATGAAATACATTTAGGCAAAGGAGCACAAGAAAATCTTCCTGACGATGTAAAGAACAATAAAGGAAGAAATGTTTATTATTTCTTGCCGTTTTTAATTGGTTTAATTGGGCTGATGTATCATGCTCAAAGAGATTTAAAAAGTTTTTATGTGTTATTAGTCTTGTTTTTATTTACCAGTATTGCTTTGAAAGTTTTCTTAAACGAAAGACCATTTGAACCTCGTGAAAGAGATTATGCGCTTGTAGGTTCGTTCTATGTTTTTGCTATCTGGATAGGGTTTGGAGTATATGCTATTTATGAAATCATTTCTGATTACTTTAAATATAAATTAGTTGGCCCTATTATTATTGGCGCTTGTCTTTTAGCAGCTCCCGTTTTAATGGCAAGCCAAAACTGGGACGATCACAATCGTGCTAATAGATATACTGCTACAGCCATGGCAAAAAACTATTTAGAATCCTGTGAGCCAAATGCCATACTTTACACTATTGGTGATAATGATACTTTCCCGCTTTGGTATGCGCAAGAAATCCAAGGCATCAGAACCGATGTGAAGATTGTAAACACAAGTCTGTTTATGACTGATTGGTATATTGATCAAATGAAATTTAAGACTTATAAATCTCAAGGATTACCTATTTCATTTACTCATAACGAATATGTGGGTGATAAATTGGATTATGTAGCACATATTCCAAAAACAGAAGCACGTTGGGATATTAAAGACTTTATCAATTTCATCAAAAACCCAAAATCAACTATTGAATTACAAAACGGGCAAACCATTCATTTTTATCCCACAAATAAAATCAGAATTCCTGTAGATAAAAATGCCATCATAGCCAACAAAGTGGTAAACCCAAAATACAATGACTCTATTGTTCCTTATATAGATATGGACATCAAAGGAAGTGCGATGTATAAAAACCGTTTAATTATGTTGGACGTTTTGGCCAATAATAATTGGAAACGTCCTATTTATTTCACAGGTGGAAGTTTTGGCGATGACGATTATCTTTGGATGAAAGACTACCTTCAGTTGGATGGATTGGTTTATAAATTAGTACCGCTTAAAACACCTATTGACAAAGAAAACCCTTATGATATGGGTCAAATTGACAGCGATAAAATGTATGATTTAGTAACAAAATGGGCTTGGGGGAATGGTGATTTGACCACTATTTATCATGATCCAGAAACCAGAAAAAATAGTATTTCCTACAGAACCAATATGGCAAGATTGATGGAGCAACTCATCAATGAAGGAAAAACAGCAAAAGCTAAAACCATTATTGACTTAGCGCTAACGAAAATGCCAATGGATTATTATGGTTATTATACCATGGTAGAACCCTTTGCTGGTGGTTATTATGAAGTGGGCGAAAAAGCAAAAGCCAGACAATTGTTAGAAAAATTAATGACCAAGTACAAACAAAGTTTACTCTATTACACAGGCATTCAACCTTCTGTTCAAGATGGAATTGCCTCTGATATTATTACTGATATTGAACGTTACAGAAGTTTGTTGATGGTAATGAAAGACCGAGGAGACAGAGAATTCTATAACAAAAACAAACCTATTTTCAACTCTTTTGCGCAACGTTTTACTCGTTTTGGAAGAGAATTAGAATAACTTAATTTAAAATTTTACTCCGCTACGCTCCATACAATTCGGCTGAGCCTCGGGTGAAAATGTGTCAATTTGAAAATTCATATTGGCACATTTTTTTATTATTATATTTACACTATGAGTTTTTGGGCTAAAACAAATCGTTTTATAAAGTTGCTTTTTCCAAAGTATGTTTGGGCTATTCCAAATGGTGCCAAAAAGGTATTTCTCACTTTTGACGATGGACCAACGCCAGCAATCACCGAATGGGTTTTAGAACAACTTAGACAATATGACTCTAAAGCGACTTTTTTTTGCATAGGCAACAATATTGAAAAGCATCCTGAGATTTTCAAGAAGATAATAGCCGAAGGACATGCCATAGGCAATCATACCTTCAATCATTTGAATGGCTGGAAAACTTCTACAGAAGAATATATTGAAAATACTCAACGTTGTCAATCTGAAATCCTAAATCCCAAATCCCAAATCCCAAATCTATTCCGTCCTCCTTACGGAAAAATAAAACCATCACAATCTAAAAGGTTACGAAAATTAGGATATAAAATAATTATGTGGGATGTGTTGAGTTATGATTTTGATAAAAAAATCACACGAGAAAAATGCCTTGATAATGTTTTGCAGCATATTGAAAGTGGAAGCATTATTGTTTTTCACGACAGTAATAAAGCTTGGAACAATTTAGAATATGTTTTGCCAAAAACATTAACTTTCTTAAAAGAGAGAGGATTTATTTGTGATAAAATTGACTAAATCTGGTCTTGAACAATTCCTATTAGCGTGTTAGCATCTAATTCGCCGGATTGTCTCCAAACCATATTGCCTTCTTTGTAAATCATCAAGGTCGGTAATCCTTTAATGCGCAATGCATCTGCCAATTCTTGATTTTTATCTACATCAATTTTTATCACTTTTGCTTTATCACCAAGTGCTGCTGCTACATCTCTTATTACAGGATGCATGGAAACTGAAGATTCGTTCCACTCTGTGTAAAAATCAATTAACACAGGCACTTGAGCATTGATTAATTCTCCAAATTTTGACATAAAACCAAAATATTTTTACTTTCTTTTAGTAATTAAAAAGAACTATTAATATACAAATGTAGCACTTTTAACTAATTATACGACATTTTTGCCCTTTTTTAGTTCGAAAACTGAGATTTCTGGCCAAATTCCAACGCGCCCAGGATAAGCATGGAACCCAAAACCACGATTTACATATATTTTTCTACCAAATTCCTCATACAATCCTGCCCATTGTTTGTAAACATATTGCACCGGACTCCATTTGAAAACTCCAGAAATTTCTATGCCAAACTGAAAACCGTGCGTGTGACCTGATAGTGTAAATTGGAAATTCTTTGGATGGTTTTTTATCTCATATTCCCAATGGCTTGGATCATGACTCATCAAAATTTTAAAATCTTCAGATTTTAGATTCTCAGAGGCTTTAGCAACATCTCCAGCTTGCTTGAAGTTATGTCCCCAGTTTTCAACCCCTACCAATACTAATTCTTCGTTTCCTTTTTTGATTTTCACATGTTCATTTAGTAATAATTGAAAACCTATTTGACCATGTAAATCTTTTATAGCTTGAAAATTTTCGTCTTTGGCTTTTTGTGAAGGCCATGACACATATTCGCCATAATCATGATTGCCAAGCACGGAATATTTTCCATATTTATGAGTATCAATCTTATTGAAAGTGTCAATCCAAGGGTGCATTTCTTTGGCATGCGTGTTTACGATATCGCCTGTAAATAAAATCAGGTCTGTTTTTTGTTCATTTATCAAATCAATAGCGTGATTTATTTTTTCGGCATCATCAAAACTCCCACTGTGTATATCGGAAATTTGAGTGATTTTAAATCCATCAAAAGCATCGGGTAAATCAGGAAAAAAAAGCGTTTGATGAATAACTTTGTAATTGTATTTGCCTTTTGTCATTCCGTAAATCAAACTCAAAAACGGAATGGAAGCTATCCCAAGAGCTATTTGACTTACAAATTTTCTTCTTTCAGGCAAAAATTTCCCGTTGTCATTATCACCCATAAAATGAGTAATAGTTCCAAGAAAAACTCTTGAAATGTCTTCTAACAGCAAGAAAAAAGTTAAAATTAATTTAGGGACTAAGACTAATAACAATAGCCCAAAGGTGAAAAGAGTCTGTTTGGTTTGTCCAACACTTCTATCAAATTTTGTAAATTGATATATTATGAAAATAATTCCTGCTAAAGATACTAGTTGATAGGTTATTAGAACCCATTTTAATTTTGTAATTGTCTTAAATGCTTGAAAAGAATAGAACTCTACAACAGCAATAATTATTATTAGAATTAACCAACGAAGAACCATTATTTTTTTTCACAAAGAAACAAAGAAACCAATCTAATTTTGCTTTCATTTAATTTATTTTTAACTAAATATTTCGCTTCGCTATAACTTAAAGTTTCTTTACTTTTACAATTCATAATTTTTAGAATATGTCAACACAAAAACGTCTTTTCCTTCTTGATGCCTATGCATTAATTTTTCGCGGTTACTATGCTTTTATCAAAAATCCTCGAATTAATTCAAAAGGCATGGATACTTCAGCCATTATGGGATTTATGAATTCTTTGATGGATGTAATAAAAAGAGAGAAACCAGATCATTTAGCAGTTGCTTTTGACAAAGGCGGAAGTGATTACCGTTATGAAATGTACCAGGAATATAAAGCACATCGCGATGAAACTCCTGAAGCCATCAAGATTGCAGTTCCATACATACAAGAACTATTAAAAGCCATGCACATTCCTATTATGGAAAAAGCAGGTTTTGAAGCCGATGATTTAATAGGAACACTGGCTAAACAAGCTGAAAAAGAAGGTTATCAAGTTTTTATGGTGACCCCTGATAAAGATTTTGCACAATTGGTTTCCGAAAATATTTTTATGTACAAACCGGCTCGTATGGGCAACGATATTGAAATATGGGGCATTCCAGAAGTCTTGAAAAAATTTGAAATAGAAAGACCAGAACAAGTAATTGATTTTCTAGGAATGATGGGCGATGCTGCCGATAATATTCCTGGTTTTCCTGGCGTTGGAGAAGTTACTGCTAAGAAATTATTAAAAGAATTTGGCAGCATGGAAAACCTTTTGGAAAATACTGATAAACTTAAAGGCACGCTGAAAGACAAAATAGAAAACAATAAAGAATTGGGGATTCTATCAAAAAAATTGGCTCGAATTCTGTTAGATTGTCCAGTAACTTTTGATGCCGCAGATTTCGAATTATCAAAACCCGATGTGGAGAAAACCGACGCTTTATTTCAGGAACTAGAATTTCGACAAATGAAAGCACAGTTTGATAAATTATTTGGAACAGGAAAAGATTATGACGAAATTGACAATAATAGTGCTGAAAGTGAAACGCCTCAACCCATAAAAATACCTGTTGCTAAAAAATCAAATGAAGAGCAATTCGATTTATTTGGTTTTACTGATGAAGAAAATGACGAACCAAAACATAATTCATATTATGCTACGTTAGAAACAACAGAACATCATTATCAAATCATTCAAGGAGATTTGCCCACCAAGTTATTCATACAAAATTTGATGAATCAAAAATCAGTCTGTTTTGATACTGAAACGACAGGTATTGATACACTTCATGCTGAAATTGTCGGGTTGTCATTCTCCTATGAAAAAGGAAAAGGTTTCTATATTCCATTTCCTGAAAATCAAGAAGAGGCACAAATAATGGCCAATAAATTCAAACCATTTTTTGAGAACGAAGCCATTGAAAAAATTGGTCAAAACATAAAATATGATTTGAAAATTTTATCCAATTATGGCATACAAGTAAAAGGAAAATTATTTGACACCATGATTGCTCATTACTTGATAAATCCTGACATGCGTCACAATATGGATGTATTGAGTGAAACCTATTTAAAATATTCGCCAAAATCTATTGAAACATTAATTGGGAAGAAAGGTAAAAATCAATTATCGATGCGTGATGTGTCCTTGGATGACATTAAAGAATATGCTGCCGAAGATGCTGATGTTACATTTCAATTAAAGGAAGTTTTCAGTCCTATATTAGATAAAGCCGAAACTAAAAAACTTTTTGAGGAAATCGAAATTCCGTTAATTCCAGTTTTGGCAGCAATGGAATTGGAAGGCATCAATCTTGATGTTCCTTTCTTGAAAGAAATGTCAGTGGAAATGGCAAAAGAAAGTTCTGAATTCGAACAAAAAATATACGAAACTGCTGGGGAGAAATTCAATTTGGCTTCCCCTAAACAATTAGGTGATGTTTTATTTGATAAACTGAAAATTGGCGGAACCAAACAAAAGAAAACCAAAACAGGTCAATATGCTACTGGCGAAGAAGTTTTGTCTTATTTGGCAAATGATAATCCGATTGTAAAAGACATACTTGAATGGCGACAAATGGTAAAACTACAAAGCACTTATATTGACGCTTTGCCAAACCAAGTTGATGCAAAAACCAAGCGTGTTCATACTGATTATATGCAAACAGTTGCTGCTACGGGCAGATTAAGTTCTAATAATCCAAACCTTCAAAATATTCCAATTCGCACTGAGCGGGGACGATTAATAAGAAAGGCCTTTGTAGCAAGAGATGAAAATTATGCTTTGCTTTCAGCCGATTATTCTCAAATAGAATTACGAATCATCGCAGCACTTTCAGGTGAAGAAAATATGATTAAAGCATTTCAAAACAATGAAGATATTCATAGAAGCACAGCGGCAAAAGTGTTTAATGTGCCAATAGAAGAAGTTACGGCAGCACAACGTAGCAATGCCAAAACTGTGAATTTTGGAATTATTTATGGGGTTTCTGCTTTTGGTTTGAGTAATCAAACATCGCTTTCAAGAAAAGAAAGTGCCGAGTTAATCGATGCTTACTATGCAACGTATCCTAAATTAAAATCATACATGTCAGAACAAGTAGATTTTGCAAGAGAAAATGGTTACGTTCAAACTGTTTTGGGTAGAAGACGTTATTTGAAAGATATAAATTCGGCAAATGCTGTGGTGAGAAGTGGTGCTGAAAGAAATGCTGTAAACGCACCTATTCAAGGAAGTGCAGCGGATATTATCAAAATTGCGATGATAAATATTTACAAAAAACTAACTTCAGAAAACTGGAAATCGAAAATGTTGTTGCAAGTGCATGATGAATTGGTTTTTGATGTTCACCTTTCGGAATTAGAAAAAATAAAGCCGATGATTAAACACGAAATGGAAAATGCTATTAAACTAGATGTTCCTTTGGTTGTTGAAATTGGAGTAGGGAAAAATTGGTTGGAGGCGCATTGATTTTAGTATTCAGTGGTAAGTAACAGTGAGCAGTTAGCAGTTGGTTAATAAAAGCTGTTAGTGATTTATTATTATTTATAGATTTTATAAAATAAGCCCAGCTGCTAATTAGAAAAGTTGATTATACAAAAAAAGCTAAAAGTAAAAACCTTTAGCTTTTTTATTTTATAGGTAAATTCGATTATTCTACCAATAATGTTTTTGTTGCATTTCCATAATCTGTTCTCACTACAACTAAATAGCTTCCAGTAGTTAAATCTGAGGTAGTAACTATATTATCTATATTAGTAATTGATTGGTTTTTCACCACTCTACCCAAATTATCATAGATTTTAACTACAGCTTTATCAATGTTTGAAGGTAATTTAATAGTAGTTGCACTTGTTGAAGGATTAGGATAGATAGTAAATGAATTTAAATCAAATTCATTATTATTTAGTGTTATTGCATAATTAGCTTTCGTTACAGCATTGGCACTTCCATTGTGTGCACCTAAAGAAAAAGTAGCTCCGCCTGCTCGTGCAGCAGCCAAGTTAATAGAACCAGCCGTTGCAGAAAAAACATAATCGCCCGCTTCACCAGTATTTAAGGCTCTAGTTGAAATAACTGTTCGAACAGTGCCATTCTCACTATTAGAAATTGTGGTCCAACTTTGAACGGCATCAGCCGCTGGAACCCCAAAACCACCCAATTGTCTATCAGATATGTTGGTGGAATTGACAAATGCTATTATATCACCTGATGACATTGATGAATTATTAAATGCTAAAGCATACCATCTATCGTTAGGCATTATTTGAGTTAAAGTAACCAAAGATGATGTAACATCGATTTTTACAGAATACTCATTTAATGGTGACGGAAAAGTAATTGTTCCTGTAGAAAAAGTTTGTCCTGAAATCGATGAGAAGACAAATAAGGCCAATAAGGTTAAAGTAAAGTTTTTCATAATTTTTTGTTTTTATTTTTTAGCAATTCAATTAATAAATCATCATTCATTATTATAGCATAGTCTAAAGCAGATTTGTTTTTGTTGTCTTTAATGTCAACAGCGACTCCTGCTTTTACTAATGTAGAAACCATTTCGTAATTTTTAAAATTGACTGCATATAATAAAGCATTCATACCACTCATATCAGAGAAATTCAAGTCCGCTTTTTTTTCAATTAATAAGTTGGCTATTTCATTATTTCCTTTTACAATACAGGCCATTAATGGTGTTCCAAATTTGCTTTTCCCATTTATGTCACTTCCAATATTTATTAAATATTTAGCTACCTCATTGTTGGAACGATAACATGCTAATAGTAAAGGCGAATATCCTTCATCATTGACAACATTAAAACTCTTTGGATTATCCTTGAATTTTTCTTTTGCCTGCTCAACTGTTCCTTTTCTGGCAATATCGAAAACATTTAAAGTTTCTTGAGAGAAAATTAAATTTGAGATTAACGCAACAATTAGTATAAAAAGTGACTTTTTCATAATTTAAAAACAACAAATTTATAATTTAATTCAGATAAAACATAATAATTTTAGACAAAAAATTGGTAATCATAAGATTACAACTGCTCTAATCATTTATAACTTTCTAGTCGAATCTCTTTGTCTTAACTCTGTTTTAATTGTAGTAGTTGAGAATGTGAATGTTTCGTCGCTGCTTTCTAGTTTATCGATTAACAACTGCGCAGCTACTTCTCCAATTTCTGGTGCATGTTGGCTAACTGTTGACAAACTTGGAGTCATTCTGCGCGACCAGAGTCCGTCAGCAAAACCAATAATAGAAAGTTCTTGCGGAATTTTATAACCGTTTTGAATTCCGAGTTTCATGGCCGTTACAGATGCATGTTCATCAAGAGCAAAAACACCATCGGGTTTGTTTTTTATGAAAAAATCGACGATTTTAGAATTGAATTCATCATTATTATTAGTCAAAATAACCAAATTTTCATCTACTTTTAATCCATTGTCTCCCATAGCTTTATAAAAACCTTGCGCTCTGAGTTTTCCAACACTCAAATTATCAATAGCGGAAAGCAGTGCTATTTTTTTACATCCAGTTTTAATCAAATGTTCGGTAGCATTGACTGCCGATTCGAAATCATCTACAATAACTTTATCACAATTCACCTCATCGGCTATACGGTCAAACATTACTATTGGGGTTCCTTCATTAATAATAGTAGTAAAATGATCAAATTTTTGAAGTTTCTGAGATTCTTCGGCAATCGATAGAATAAATCCGTCTATAGTACCATTGCTCAACATTTCCAGAGCATTAATTTCTTTTTCAGAAGACTCGTTTGAAATACAGGTAATTACTTTGTATCCCTTCTCATCAGCTACTTTTTCGATACCACTAAATACTTTGGCAAAAAAAGAAATTAAAATATTTGGAATAATAACGCCAATGGTTTTAGTATTTCTGTTTTTTAAGTTTAATCCAATTACATTAGGTTTGTAATTTTTTAGCTTGGCATATTCCTGAACACGCTGTTTTGTTGGTTCACTTATTTCTGGGCTTCCATTCAATGCTTTAGAAACTGTAGAAACAGATACTCCTAACTCTTTTGCAATTTGTTTTAATGTGGCTTTAGATCTCATTTTTGTTGTCTTAAAATGTAAAAATAGTCAAATTTATTCTGCAACATAGTATGCAAGTGATAAAGTTGACGACAAAATTTATGAAATACTTTGCTTTTTTCATATAAAACTTGGTTGCTTACTGGTTGATATGCCTATAAATTAATAGGATTTTAACGAAAATTACAATCACTTTAAAAATATTTAAAAAATGCTATTTGCTTTATTAATAAATAATTGTACTTTTGCGCTCCCTTTATTGGGAATGGAATGTTTAATTAAAATAAATTATTGTGAACACATTAAGCTACAAGACAGTTTCAGTTAACAAAGCCAATGCCGACAAGCAATGGATTGTTGTAGATGCTGAAGGTCATAACTTAGGTCGTTTTGCTTCAAAAGTTGCGATGCTTTTAAGAGGTAAATACAAGCCAAGTTATACGCCGCACGTTGATTGTGGGGATAACGTAATAGTTATCAACTCTGAAAAAATCAACCTAACTGGTAACAAGTTGGATGACAAAACGTACATCAGACACACAGGTTATCCAGGAGGACAAAGAAGCTTGACTGCTAAAGTAATGCAACAAAAAAATCCTGCATTATTAGTAGAAAAGGCTGTAAAAGGAATGTTGCCTAAAAACAAATTAGGTGCTGAATTATTCCGAAATTTAAATGTAAATGTTGGTTCCGAGCACAAACATGGCGCTCAGCAACCAAAAACCGTTAATCTTAACGACTTAAAGTAATGGGAGTTATTCACAAAATCGGTAGAAGAAAATGTGCTGTGGCACGTGTTTATGTTTCAGAAGGAACAGGAAAAATTACCGTAAACAAAAGAGAATTCGAAAACTACTTCCCTACAGCTACTTTACAGTACAAAGTGTTGCAACCAATGTCTATGACAGAAAATGCAACTAACTTTGACGTAAATGTAAATGTGCATGGTGGTGGTTCAACTGGCCAAGCAGAAGCTGTGAGAATGGCAATCGCAAGAGCTATGTGTGAAGTGGAAGCTGAAAACAGAAGCATCCTTAAACCAGAAGGATTACTAACAAGAGATCCAAGAATGGTAGAACGTAAAAAATTCGGTCAGAAAAAAGCGAGAAAGAGATTCCAATTCTCGAAACGTTAATACTGAACTCGTTTCAGTATTTTTTGAGATTATTTCTGAACTCGTTTCAGTTTTTTTCAAGATTACCGAAATTATTACAAAAAATTGCTGAAATTAATTCAGCATTAAAAAATTGAAATTAACAAAGTTGTCGATATTCCTTTTAAAAAGGGAATTAGTTTAGCATCGAAATGCAGTCCAAAGTCTTAAATTATTAAGCGAAAAAGGTGACGCATTGCTAATCAAACGGAACGTAAACTATTACACAATGGCAAACAAAATTGACGTTAAAGAATTATTAGAAGCAGGTGTTCACTTTGGACACATGACTCGCAAATGGGATCCAAACATGGCCCCTTACATTTATATGGAGCGTAATGGTATTCATATCATTAATCTATATAAAACAGCTGCAAAAATTGAAGAAGCTAATGAAGCTTTAAAAAAAATCGCAGCATCTGGTAGAAAAATACTTTTTGTAGCTACCAAAAAACAAGCAAAAGATATCGTATCTGAAAAAGCATTAGCTTGTAACATGCCTTACATCACTGAAAGATGGCCTGGTGGTATGTTGACCAACTTCGTTACTATCCGTAAAGCCGTTAAAAAAATGGCTTCTATTGATAAAATGAAAAAAGATGGTACTTTCATGACATTGTCTAAAAAAGAAAGATTACAAGTTGATCGTCTTCGTGCAAAATTAGAGAAGAACTTAGGTTCTATCGCTGATATGTCAAGATTACCTGCTGCCTTATTCGTAGTAGATATCAAAGCTGAACACATCGCAATAAAAGAAGCACAAAAATTAAACATTCCAGTTTTTGCAATGGTTGATACTAACTCTGATCCACGTGAAGTAGATTATGTTATTCCATCCAATGATGATGCTTCAAAATCAATTGATAAAATTTTATCTTTAGTAACTGACGCTGTAAAAGACGGATTAGCGAATAGAACCTCTGAAGGTGATATTGCTCCTGAAACAGAAGCAGAAGAAGTAGTTGAACTAGTTGCTGCTGTTGAAGCACCAGCTCTTGAAGCTACACCTGAAGTAGAAGCGGTAGTTGAAGTAGAAGCTGCACCAGAAGCAGAAGCTACTGAAGACTCAAGCGTTAGCGAACAGCCGCAGCAAACAGAAACTGAGGAATAAAACAAATTAAATTCCAAAAAAAATTCCAAATTCCAATAATTGTCAATTAATTGATGATTTCTTAAACTTGGAATTTGGAATTTTAAGTTTGGAATTTATCATTTTTACAAAAAAATAATTTAAAATAAAAAATATTATGTCAACAATCACAATTACTGCTGCAGACGTAAATAAATTAAGACAAACTACAGGCGCCGGAATGATGGACTGTAAAAAAGCTTTAGTTGAAGCTGAAGGAGATTTCGATAAAGCTATACAAAACCTCAGAGAAAAAGGACAAAAAGTTGCTGCTAACCGTTCTGACCGTGATTCTTCTGAAGGAGCTGCTGTTTCTTTTATCAATGCTGACAATACTAAAGGAGCAATCATCACTTTAAACTGCGAAACAGATTTCGTAGGTAAAAATGAGTCTTTCGTAACTTTAGCTAAAGAGTTAGTGCAAAAAGCAATCAACTTCTCTTCTAAAGAAGCATTCTTAGCATCAGATTTCAACGGGATTACTGTGGCTGAAAAATTAATCGAACAAACTGGTGTTATCGGTGAAAAAATAGAAATCGGTGGTTTTGAAATCTTAGAAGGAGCTTACGTAGGCTCTTATGTTCACGTGAACAAAATTGCTGCCTTGACCGCCATTTCTACACCAATTGCAAACGCAGAAGTTTTAACCAAAGACATTTCTATGCAAGTAGCTTCAATGGGAGCTGATACTTTATCATACAAAGATTTTGATCCTGCGTTCGTTGCTTCTGAACTTGCTGCCCGTATTGCTGTAATCGAAAAAGACAATGAAGAAGCAAAACGTTTAGGGAAAACTTTGAAAAATGTTCCTAAATATATCTCTTTCTCTCAATTGACTGAAGAAGTTTTAAAACAAGCCGAAGAAGATGCTAAAGCAGAATTAAAAGCCGAAGGAAAACCAGAACAAATTTGGGATAAAATTATTCCTGGAAAAGTACAACGTTTCATCTCTGATAATACAACTTTAGATCAAGAGAAAGCCTTATTAGACCAAAACTTCATCAAAGATGATAGTAAAAAAGTAGGTGATTATGTTAAAGGATTCAACGTTGAAATTACTGGTTTCAAAAGAGTTACTCTAGGATAATCTCATGAATTAAAAATTATTAATTCACATATAGAAACCTCGGTTCTTCATTGAATCGAGGTTTTTTCTTTTCGTAAAAAACTGTACATTTGATACATAAGTATGTAAATCAAAGTTCATGTTCCAATCTAAAAAAGATACAGTTTATGTTGTGCTTGCAGGCATATTCATAACCAATACCATAGTCGCAGAACTCATTGGAGGGAAGTTAATTCATGTAGGTTCGGCAGTTATGAGTATTGGCATTTTGCCTTGGCCAATTGTCTTTGTCACCACTGATTTGATCAATGACTATTTTGGCGAAAAAGGCGTTCGTAAGTTGTCGTTGATTACGGCTAGTTTAATAGCTTATACTTTTGTAATTCTTTATTTGGCGATGCAAATTCCGGCCGTTGATGGAAAAAACCTAGTTACCGATGCCCAATTCAAAGGCGTTTTTGGTCAAAGTATGTGGATTATTGTTGGAAGTATTATCGCCTTTATGGTTTCGCAATTGATAGATGTTACTATTTTTCATTTTGTAAAAAACAGAACGGGCAATAAAATGATTTGGCTCAGAAGTACTGGTTCAACCGTTATTTCGCAATTGTTTGATAGTTTTATTGTATTGGGTATTGCTTTTTGGATGACAGGAAAAATGACGACAGAAGTTTTTATTACTTCAGCATTTACGGGATACTTTGTTAAATTAATAATTGCAGTCTTAATGACACCATTTATTTATTTAGGCCATTATATGATTAGAAATTACATAGCAAAAGATGGTAAGTAAAAAACGTTGCCCTTGGTGCGAGAAAGACGATTTATATAGAGATTATCATGATAATGAATGGGGGAATCCCGTTTATGATGATGATAAGTTGTTTGAATTTTTAGTTTTGGAAACCTTTCAAGCGGGTTTGAGTTGGTATACCATTTTGAAAAAAAGAGATAATTTTAGAAAGGCATTTGACTTTTTTGACTACAAGAAAATTGCCAATTACAACGAAAATAAAGTTCTAGAATTATTACAAGATGCTGGTATTATCCGCAACCAATTAAAAATTAGAGGAACGATTGCCAATGCTATTGCTTTTATGAAAGTGCAAGAAGAATTTGGCAGTTTCTCTAAGTATATTTGGGGTTTTAGTGACGGGAAACCGATTCATAACAATATAAAAACCATGAAAGAAATTCAAGCTACAACTCCACTTTCAGATACCATTAGCAAAGATTTGAAAAAGCGTGGGTTTAAATTTGTAGGCTCAACTGTAGTTTATGCCCATATGCAAGCTACAGGAATGGTCAATGACCATGTAGAGGATTGTTGGAAGAGGAAGTAATTTTCTGTGATTGCAATACTTTCATAAATGTTTCTCTCGATATCTCAAAAGCACCTAGTTTTTCTAAATGATCGTTATGAACTTGGCAATCTAACAGTTTATAATTGTTTTCTTTTAAATAATTTACTAACCAAACGAATGCAATTTTACTGGCATTAGAAACTTTTGAAAACATGCTTTCGCCGCAAAAAATATGTCCTAAATCTGTACCATATAATCCACCAACGAGTTCATCGTTTTGCCACACTTCTACTGATTTGACAATTCCCATTTCATGGAGTTTGGTATAAGAAACAATAAAATCATCGGATAACCAAGTTCCATCTTGACCTGGGCGATTTATCTGTTGACAATTTCTAATAACATCTTTAAAATTCTGATTGAATGTTACTTGAAATTTATTTTGATTCATCAAATTTCGAATGCTTTTGGAAACTTTATACAGTTGAGGAACCACAACCATTCTATCTGGTGGCGCCCACCAAAGGATTGGGTCATCTTCATTAAACCAAGGGAATATTCCATTACTATAAGCTAATAATAATCGTTCCACAGATAAATCGCCACCAATAGCTAAAACACCTTCATAAGAAGCTTCGTCAACAGGTGGAAAATATAAATCTTTGGTTAAAAAATGCATGTTTGAGAGAATAGCGGAAAGAAGCAATAGGCAAGAAAAGTAGTAAACAAAAAACCATTCGCACAATTTAAACTGTTAGAATGGTCTTTGTTTTTTAATCTTTTCTCTTTTTCTAGAAAGGCAAATCGTCGTGCTCTTCTTCGTTGAAATTAGTAGCTGGTTCAAAGGCTTCTGCAGCTGGCATTGGAGGCATTCCTACAGCTGGTGCCTCTGATTGTAATTTTTCTATTCTCCAACCTTGAATGTCGTTGAAATATTTAACTTCTCCTTGAGGATTTGTCCATTCTCTTCCTCTCAAATTGATAGAAACTTTTACCGCTTCACCAACATTATAATTATTCAACAAATCACATTTATCTTGCACAAAATTGATGCTGATAAATTGTGGATATTGCTCTTCTGTAGCGACAACTAATTCTCTTTTTTTAAAGCTAGCACTCACTTGTTGCTCAGCATTTACCACTTTAATTTTTCCAGTAACTTCCATAATTATTGTTTTGCTAAAAGCACTTTCCAAGCAGAAAATGCATCATTATTATTCAAATATTCTTTTGCTTTTTGGTGGATTTTCATTTCATCATCTGAACTCAAAACACCTTTCACAGCAAAATTTTGTTGTACAAATATAGTAATTTCTGATGGAGTTGGCAATGCTTCTACATTTCCTAATTTACCTAAATCATTGCCATCAAAAATGGAGCTTTTTTTGATAAAATCAGGAATCGCATCTACACCTACTCCTAGAGCAGTTGATGGTTTTTCTACTTCAAACAATCCTTGATTGGAACGTGAATACCAATTACCTCCTAAACGAGCCACCAAATCAATTTTGTTTTGGTCAATCATTTTGTTGGCATCTAAAATATTTTCATGAATATGAATTTTTACTACTTCACAAATAATTAAATTCCCTGCGCCGCCTTGATTTCCTAAAGCGATGATGTCATTCACTTTACATTCAAACTGAACTGGACTTTCAGCCACTCGGTATGGTTTTATCATGTCTGATGGCAACATGGTTAACCCTGATTTTATAAATTCGTTTACACCATCGGGATACTCCGTACTAGACAATGACATTTGTTGAACAATATCATAGTTAACCATATTAATTACTACTTCTTTGGTAGCTTTACAATTTTCTAAAGTGTGCTTCGTAGTATTGTTTCTAACTCGTCTTGCAGGCGAAAAAACCAATATCGGTGGATTTGAACTAAATACATTAAAGAAGCTAAAGGGTGATAAATTAGGTTTCCCGTTTTTATCCATAGTGCTGGCAAAGGCAATAGGTCTTGGCGCAACAGCACTTTGCAAGTAACCTTGAAGTTGGGCTGGCGAAAGAGTATGTGGTTCGAAACTAAGCATGATATTGTTTGTTTATACAAATGTAATTTTTTTATGTTTTATCTTTACAATCCTTTACATCAAAATTTGAAGTTATCATTTTTTCATTACTTTTAAACCAAATTAGTTGGTATGCAGTTTTCGGAAAGGAGAAACTTTACGCGTTGGATTATCATAATGGCCTCATTTGTCATAGTGGCTTTGGTTTTATGGAATACCTATACTTTTTTTCAAATTTTTAAAAACGAAGAGCGTGTCAAAATGGAGCTTTGGGCAGAAAGCTTAAAAACTTTCAACAATGCTAATCCCGAAACAGATGATATTGCATTGCCACTCAAAATAATGAGTAACAACAAAACGATTCCGATTATCTTAACTGAAAAAGGAGAAATTATCAATCATACTAATATTGATGAAAATATTTCTAATGACAAATCAAAACTGAGAGATTATTTTGAAATTTTAAAAAAAGAAAATAATCCAATAATTATTGAGTCTAATCCGGGTAAATTTTGGTATCTATATTATGGTAATTCATCATTAATTACTAAACTAAAATTTTATCCGATTGCTTTACTACTGATTATTTTTCTTTTTGGCGCTCTAGTTTATAACTTTTATCGCAGTACTAAAATGGCTACTCAAAACAAGCTATGGGCTGGAATGGCGAAAGAAACAGCTCATCAAATTGGGACTCCCTTGTCCTCTTTAATAGGTTGGCTCGAAATAATGAAAGCCGATAATGTTGACGAAACCACTATTGCTGAAATTGAAAAAGACATTACTAGATTGCAAACCATAACAGATAGATTTTCAAAAATTGGATCTGAACCCATACTCGAAAAGAGAAATATTGTGGAAGAAACAGAGTTATCGTTTGACTATTTGAAATCGAGATTTTCTAAACAAGTAGAGTTTTCCTTTAAAGCTCCTCAAAAACCTATTATGGTTTCGCTTAATCCGGCTTTACACAGTTGGACCATAGAAAATTTAGTGAAGAATGCTATTGATGCTATGAGAGGAAAAGGAACCTTAGCTGTGGTAATTGAAAATGACAATCACACTGTTAAAATCTTAGTAACTGATAACGGAAAAGGCATTCCAAAAAAGGAGTTCAACCGCATTTTTGAACCTGGATTTACCACAAAAAAACGTGGCTGGGGCTTAGGTTTATCCCTCACCAAAAGAATTGTAGAAGAATACCATAAAGGAAAAATAAAAGTCTTACACTCCGAAATAGGCAAAGGAACAACTATGCAAGTATCTTTTAAAAAGGCATAAAAAAATCTCGATACATCGAGATTTTTAGTTTTATAAATTACTTTGAATGGCCTTCGCCAACTCTTCAAATTCTTCTTTAGTTAAAATCGTTTTTCTTTGAAAACGCATATCATCCATATCGTGAAGCGGAATTAAATGCACATGTGCGTGTGCCACTTCTAATCCTACTACTGCAACTCCAATTCTTTTGCATGAAACGGTTTTCTCCAAAGCTTTGGCCACTTTCCTTGAAAATTTCATCAATCCTAGATACAATTCTTCTTCCATGTCAAAAATCTTATCGATTTCTTGTTTTGGAATACAAAGTGTGTGTCCTTTTGCATTGGGATTTACATCTAAAAAAGCCAAGTAGTTTTCGTCTTCAGCAATTTTATATGCCGGAATTTCTCCGTTGATTATTTTGGTGAAAATAGAACTCATTCTTTCGTTTTTAAAAATAAGTGAACACTAGAAACTGAACACTGAATACTAATTAATTAGTCTCTAGAGATTTCTAAAATTTCGAAATTTAATTTTCCATTAGGCACGCTGATTTCTGCAATTTCGCCCACTTTCTTCCCTAATAATCCTTTACCGATTGGAGAACTCACGGATATTTTTCCAGTTTTTAAATCGGCTTCGCTTTCGGCCACCAAAGTATATTTTAATTCCATTCCGTTAGCTTGATTTTTAATTTTTACATTAGATAAAACCAAAGCTTTGGAAACATCAAGTTGTGACTCATCAATCAATCTGGCGTTTGAATATACTTCTTCCATTTTGGAAATTCTCATTTCTAACATGCCTTGTGCTTCTTTGGCAGCGTCATATTCTGCGTTCTCTGACAAGTCACCTTTATCTCTTGCTTCAGCAATTGCTTGAGAAGCTTTTGGTCTTTCTATACTTTTAAGTTGATCTAATTCTTCTCTTAATTTTTTTAATCCTTCTGCTGTGTAATAAGATACTGTACTCATAATTTCATCATTTATATAAATAGAAAAAATCCCATCGCAACGGGATTTCTTTTTGCAAAGAT